>OHAT01002138.1_pt1 | contig 15550 bp, 18 predicted proteins | sample 1577141 | NCBI WGS metagenome assembly OHAT01 (sample SAMEA3541578, study PRJEB24748) | human gut metagenome | biome: human gut; feature: human-associated habitat; material: faeces | place: China | collected 2012 | reverse complement strand
TGAATACAACACCGTTTCTTTCTTCTCTTTCCCGCATGGCTTTAATGCCCTCTGCGGTATCAAAGACGATTTCAGGATCCCGATCGTTGATCTTTTCCAGCAGTTCGATCACCCGCACCAGCAGTTCTGCCAATACTTCGTTACCGTTTGCAACGCCCGCCGTAATACCATCGACAATTTGATCGCTGTTTGCGACCGCCGGTCTTCTTCCGATGCGCCCAACCATTTCGGGTCCCGCTTCGTTTGCAATAAACAGGCTGCCTCGATCCGGAAAACCGCCATCTTCAAATCTCGGAATGCGACCAAAAGAAACGTTTCTGACCTGAAAATCAAAGTCAAGCATCTTTCCAAGCGGGGATTCGTTTAACTTAGACAGCAAATCATTTATGCCATCCAGCGCAGTATTCAACATGCTTTCCAGCGAAGAAATTACATTGTTCAGTACATCAACTACCTTGTTTGCAAGTCCCTTAAAACCCTCGTAAATTCCATTTTTTAGGTTTTCCCCGAGCTTTTGCCAGCGCTCTTTTGTAAACCACGGTTCAACATGCTCATTCCACCATTTCTGGATGTCCGTTTTCCACTGCAGAACAGTTTCGTCCCATTTCTTTTTGAAAGACGTTTTTATGTTTTCCAGCATCATCTTCCATTTTTCAGTGTCAAACCAAGGTTTTACATGTTCGTCCCACCATGTAACGATAGCGGTGTTCGACCACCAGTCTACAAGTTCATCCCATTTGGCCTCAAAACTTATTCTGATGTTTTCCAACAATTCCGACCATTTTTCTTCGGAGAACCACGGTGTTACGTTTTCTTCCCACCATGTATAAATTGCTGTGTTTTGCCACCAGTCCACAATTTCAGCCCATTTGGTTTCAAAACTGGTCTTCACATTTGTAAAAAGCTCTGTCCACTTTTCTTCTGTGAACCACGGTGCAACTTCGTTTTCATACCAGTTCGAGAACTTATCGCCAAGATCATTAAACCACTGATCCCACTCTGCCTGATCCGCTTCCCGGCTTTCGCGATTGTTCGCCTGCCATTCCAGAAACTTATTTTTCCATTCTTCAACCCAGCTAAAGTCTGCATTTTCATATGGATTGTAAGCACCATTTTCACCTTGAATACTTCCAACACCGGTTGAGTCGTGCCCGTAAATCGCCCAAGGACTATCTGCGCGCTCCTGACGGTTTTTAGAATGAAATGCTTTCCAGCCGTGTTCCTGAATGTACTCAATGTCCTTTTTCCAATTCTCGTATGCTTCCACACCGATCATGGTTACGGTAATGCCCAGCGTAATCCAACCGAGCCCTTTTAGCACAGGCAAGGTTTCCTGTAAGAATTTGATTGCATTGTACGCAGCAGAACCTACCTTAAAAGCAAGCACAGATGCCTTAAATGCAATAAATGCTTTCGCAAGATTTTCGATTCCTCTCGCAACGTCTTCCGGCTGGATTTTATCCATCCAGTCCGCCAGATGGTCCAGAAAATTGTTCAGTGTTTCGCTATTCAGAAAATTTGCTGTCAGGTTGGACAGCTTTTCCAGAAAGATCAGCAGTCCTTCGCCAACTGTTTCTGCAAATGGTTCCAGTCGATCCCAGAAATCAGATAAATTTTGCCGGATTTGCGCCCAGTTTACTTTATCGTTAAATTCTTTCAGGATTCGAAGAAGATCAGGCAGCCCTTTTTCAATCGTCCATTCTCCCAGCGGCAAAAGCACCTGCACATAGAAATCCGATATCACACCGGACAATGCGCCAAACACGGGAATCAAAGACTTTGTGTACTGTGCGATCATCTCCATCAATGGCTTAAAGTTCAAGCCTGCCGACCATTCCACGGTAGCGTCTGCAGCCTGCCGGATATTGTAAATAATTACCGCAAAAATATCGCGGATGTTTTCCAGCGTTCTCAGTCCTGCGTTGTTTGCGTTCCACGCTTCGCGGAAATTCTTCGCCAGATTTCCGACCACCAGACCGATATCCCCGATAATATGCAGGATATCCGCAAACATGGCGATTGTGGCTTCCTGGTTCCACATCGTCAGAAAATCTCGTCCGATGTCTTGCACCAGCTTTTTGACCTCACCCAGCGCATACTTCCAGGAATCCATTACGAACTGACCTTCCCGGTTCCATGCTTCTTTCAGAGGTGCAAATAATTTCGAAAAGAAATCTTTGATCTTGCCCGCCAGGTCTTTGTACTTGTTTTCGATCGGAACTTCTTCGAACATGTCGTCCGGATTCAGTCCACCGCCGGATGCTGAACCAGATTGCTTCTGGATCACGTTCAGCTCGTCGATTCCGAGTGTGGCATCTTTCGCAGCTGCACCCGTCTTTTTCAGGCTCGCCGCATAGTCTTTATAGGCATTCGTTGCCTTTAGGACGGTGCCTTTTCCGGTCAGTGCTGCGAACAGCTGTCCGATTGCCGTTACCGCCATCGTTGCAAGTTCAATGATCTTAATCAAAGCCGGGGCAAGTGCTTCCAGCAAAGGTGCTGCTGCCGCTGCGACCGCATTTTGCAACTGCCCCAATGCAGACCACAAACCGGACAACGCCACGTTGGCTTTGTCGCTGTACTGTGCAAGATTTTGGAATCCACTTCCCAATCCGCTAAACACGCCAGAAAATGCCCGCGACAGGATGGAAAACCGAAGTAGATTCGTAATCCTGCTCACATGCCTGGATAAGTTTCCCGTACTTGCACTGCAGCTATCAATCCGGCGTTTGGTCTTGGTAAATCCGCCGATAATTCCGCTGATTTTTGCATCCACTCTGGACAACAACCCAGATACTTTCTGCAACCCGTTCCGCCATTTTTCGAAGCCGTTGCCTTTTTCAGTCGCTTTTCCGGCAGCATCCAGCTGTGCCTGCGTCTGTGCTGCCTCGCCGGTCAGTCGTTCCAACTTCTCGTTGGCAAGCTGCAGTTCCCCGTTCAGCTTTTGCACTTCTGCGGTGCTTTCCGGATTCATCCGGGCAGTTTCGAGACGATTTTGTAAAGACAGTACCTTATCTTCCAGTTCATCGTATTCCGGATTCAGGGCGTCAATTTGTTTTTCGACTTCCTGTAATCCATATGGGGTAAGCCCCATAGCCTCCTGATCTCGTAAATCAGAGAGCTTATCCAGTAGCGGCTGCATCTGTTTGTCTACCGCTGCAAACTCTTTTTCTGCCGCCTTCAACTGCGCTTCCAGATTTGCAATGGTTGCATTTCTGGCGTTTCCAGACTGTAAATCAAGCAGTTTCCGCCGCAGGTTATCTATTTTAAAGCCCTGCTGGTCGATCGCTTCCTGCTGCCGCTTTAACTTCGCGGTAAGGTTGTCTACTGTCTTCCCAGCGTTCCCCGTGTTCGCCTTCCCGACGATGCTGTTCACGCGGGACATACAGCGGTCAACGATCGCTTCTGCTTTCTGGGTTTTCTGCGCAACTGCATCCATTTCTTTTTTGTATTTGGTTGCACTCGCCTCGATAATGACCTGCAGGCGTTCCAGTGTCGTCCCTGACATCAGCTTTCCTCCTTTCCACTGTGCGCCTGCCGCCAGAGTCGGTTATGCTCCTCCGCAAATCTGCGCATTCTTTCGTTTCGTTTTATCAATTCTCGATCTACTTTTTCTGTCTCTGGGAATAATGTAGGGTAAAAATGTTGTACTGTACGGAAATCGCTGTCTTTTTCTCCCCACACTGCATCCCGGATTTGCAGAGCCAATACCTGCAGGCTCAAAGCCCGCACCTTAAACGCTTCACTTTTTTCTTTCTGTCTCCGTTCCTCACGCCTGCGATACGACTCGATCAGATCAATCACTTCCGCAAGGCTACATTCCCAGAAAAAAGACGGGCTGTATCCCATGTCCAGAAACTTCGGATACAGCTCGTCCAGTAACTCGCTTACAGTTCTTTGCGCATTTCCGTCAGTGACTCGGACATTTCCGCCGCCACCGATTTCGATAAAAAACCGCTCACCAGGAATACTTCCAGATATACGTTGGTAAAGAAGCTCAGCAGGTCGCCACCTTCCTGCTCGTATTTGTCATACAGGGACTCCATATCCTTTGCAGATACCTTATGCGTCCACGGCTTCATCGCTGTGTGCGCAACATCCAGCATGACAGTCAGCGGTGGCATCATGCCCTTGAACGACATCAGCTCCATGTTGGAGCCTTTATATTTCGCTTCCAGTTCTTTTACACCTGCCGTCTGCAGCTTTAACCTGTAGGTCTCTCCACCGACCTCCCAGATTGCAAAAGGATTTCTCTGCGGCGCTTTCTTTTCTTCCTGCACCGCAGCATTTTCTGTAGGCTGATAAGTTTCATTCTGCATAGGCATCTGCGAACCAGGTGTTGTATTTCCAAAAAAGTCCATTTATGTTGCCCTCCTTTACGCCGGATCGGTAAATGTAAGTTCGCTCTGCAGTGCCATCGTTACATCAAACTCAATAACGCCGTTGACGCCGCCGCCTGTTCTTTTCACAGAGGGCTGTGCCGCAAACTCGATTTTCGTTCCATCCGGATCAGTTTCCTCAAAATAATAGGTTTTCTTCGATGCTTCCATTTCGCGGAATTTGCGGTAAGAGCTTTCCGCCGAGCTGTTGTCATACTTGAACTTATAGACCATATCGCCTGGATCACCGATGCCCATTTCATACTGTTTTACCTTGTCCTTTAAGGTAGTGTTTTCTACTTTTTCAGGATCAGAACCAATTTCAGGGATTTCCTTTAATCCTGCAAGGTCTGTATAGCTTGCTCCCTCTTTGGTTTCTTTGTAGCCTAAAGCTGCTCCATTTGCCAGCATTTCACATTCCTCCTTTAATAATTGTTACCGTTCCAATACACAATATCGGAATTCATGTCAATGATACCTTCATAACGCATCTGTTTATGTCGCATGCCGGATGGATCCGGGACATCGCTGCAGCCGGTTCGCACCAGCCCAAGCGCGGCAATGGCAGCATCTACAGCCTGCGCCATCCCCGATGTGCTCCCGCTATTCCAGATATCAATCCGGTAACGAACAGATGCTTTATCTTCTTTGTTTGCGGTACGCTCATACACCCTGTTTTCCTCTTCGGTGTACTGGATCGCCGGAAGATCCACCCAAGATGTCGGGTATACATCTGACACGTTGTCGCACACCGCCTGCAGCGCCGCAAACACTTCGTCTTTTACATTTTTCACAGTTTCCTTACCTCTTTTCTCAGATCGGCGGACAAGCGCCGGATAATCTCGCCCTCGTTGTTTTTCAACGCCGGGTACATAAACGGGCGCGCTGCCTGCCCTCTGGTGTAATATCCGATTACCTTGTCGCCGTCTCTGGCAATTCCAAAGCCATAGGACTGCGCCGCTTCCACAGACATTGCATCCGCCGGTATCACCCAACCGCGCTGTTTGTACACCGGATGCACATCAGGAGATATGCCGGCGTGGTGGGCTTCTCCGTTTGGACCCGTGCCAAACTCCACATATGGCGCATACTCTTTGTCGGTGTAGCAGATCGCAACCATCCGATCAGAATATGTTTCCACCTGTGTCAGGATGCTCTGACGCAGCTCACCGCCGCCGCTTCCAAAACGTCTTACAGGCGCCTCTTCTTTCGCTGCAGCCTGCACAAGTGCAATCTGTCTGCCGAGGCTTCCACGCAGTCCGGCTGGAAGCCTGGATAACTCAGACATCTGCCTGCTCAGAATTCCACCTTCAAATCTGCGTTCCACCTCCAACACAAGATGTCCATAAGGATAAACCGCCACGACTTTATAATCCGGTTCCTGATCCGGCGCGGAATAAATACAGATACCGTCGTTCACGGACACGGAGAAGCCGTCATCAAACTCGTACCGTACTTCTCCGTTCTCCATAATCTCCCGATAGTCTCCATCAAGGCGTAAATTCCGGATGTTCGGCAAACGGATTCCGTAACGTTCCGCCTGCAGCTTTCCGCCACCTGCCCACATTTCCGCAAAAAAAGAAGACGGCGTGCCATATTCGATCGTGGTCACGCCCTCCTTATCTTTTACCGGAATCGCACGCCTGTGATTGCATTCAATCAGTCGGTTCCGTCTCAGTCTCATAGACCCGTCCTCCTACTCTTGCCAGCCTGTACCGGTTCAGGATGTCATATATCTGCTTCGGTGCATTATCGAAGCTGTAGGATTCGCCGGATGCGCTCCGGCTGCTCTCACCCTCTGTCCCGAGCCGGTTATATGCAATCAGCGCCAGTTCACGGACGGTATTATCAAGCTGCGGGATCATCCGTGTTCTGTTCGTGTAGGACAGGACAAACTGTTCTGCATCCTCCAGCAGTACGGTCAAAATAACGCCGTCCTTTTCTCCAGTAAGGACCTGCAGTTTTTCGATATTGTCCATCAGACCACATCCTTTAATACAGTCAGAAGTTCCTCTTTATTCAGTCCAGAGGTTCCATCCAGCCCTTTCCTTTTTGCCAGAGCACGCAGCGCGGAAACACTCATTTCTTCCAGCGCCTCCGGCTGCTCTTCGCTTTCTTCCTGCGGTACATGGTCCATCTCCTCATATCCTTCTGCTTTCAGCTTCCGGATTCTTACAGGATCATCGGTTTCCCGTTCCACATTTTTAAAGATCAGCCGCATATCAACCCTCCGCATCTTTGATGTTCAGGAAGATGCTGTCCAGTTTGTTATCCAGTACCCAGATGTCATGGAATCGTCTGTAATCCATCTGCCATGCGTTCAACTTCTGGTTTGTCATAGGATCAAAGATCCTCATCACATCCTGTTTGGTAACTGCGATCGGCGTAGTTCTGGGGCAGATAAAGAAGTTCAGGTCTTTTGCTGAATCGCCTTTCTGGTAGCCGCCCACCTCCTGCCCGACGGTCTTGCCGTCCAGAATCTTAATAGCACTGTACATCCGGTTGGATGGTGTGGAAATGATCGGCACGCCATCCACAGAAGGTACCTGCGTATCAATGCCGCCCTTTGCAAATGTCACCGACGTAATCTTTCCCGCAAGTTCCAATTCCAGCTCCATAATAAAGTCAGGGGTTGCGTGGCATACCAAAGGACCATTATACAGGTCTCTTACTGCCTTAATGCCCTCTTTCAGTTTTCTCAGCGCAGAAGTGCTTGCAGCGCCCGGGGTATAGCCGTATTCGATCATGCCCGCTTTCTTTGCGGTAATTGTTTCTGTTGCAATTTTAGAAATACGGTATGCGTCGATTTCCGGAATTACAAAAGTTCTCTGAAATTCCCCCATAACTGCGGCTGCAGTGGTCACAAAATTGTTTTCGTCGATATCCATCGGGTCAAGCTGGAACATTCTTCCTCTGTCCTGCGTCATTTTCCTGGTTTCGTATTCCAGAGTAACGCCGCCCTGCTGGTAGCCGTTGTCTCTGTCGTAATCCGCAAGCCCCTGCACAGACATCTTCGGAATCTTGATCTCCGCGCCGCCGCTGTACTTAACCTGTCCTGCGTTTGCATCCATCCAGCCAGTTACTGCTTCTCTTACCGCAGCTTTATCCAGAGTGTTCTGGAACAGTGTTGCAGTCGCTAATGTGTTAATTGCCATTCTTTATTTCCCTTTCCTTTCCGGGTTAGTACCCCATCATAATTTTTTCAACCTGCGCAGCCAGATCATCGCCCTGATCTTCTGCCTTTTTCGGCGGCTTCCCGCCTTTCAGCTTTTCTTCTACCGCTGTTTCCACGGCTTCCTGAAACGCTTTTTCGACCGCTGCCATAGAGGATTTACAGCTTTCCGCATCTGTATAGTTCAAAATTTCCGCCAGACCAAGTGGCAGCTTTTTCTCGGTAAGGGTATTTTTTGCTTCTGCCATAAGCTCCCGTTTGGTAATGCTTGCTTCCCGGTCTGCAAGCTCCTTTTCGTGCTTCTGTGCCAGATACTGTGCTTTTTCCTCTTTTGTCATTTTGGAGAGCTTTTCTGCTTCGGACAGCTTATCGTTCGTCAGCAGTTCCCATTTCTCACGGGCTTTCCCGACTGCCGTTTCAACCGCCTTATTCACTCTGCGGTCAAATTCCGCTTGATTACCATTTTTCAGGAAATCATCAAAGCTCTGTCCATTGCTTCCGCTTCCTCCATCGCCTGTACCACTTCCATCCGATCCGCTTCCGGAACCACCGCCGTTTCCGTCTCCGGCACCAGCACCGTCTCCCTCCGCAAAAAACTGGATATTCAGTGGGTATTTGCATACTGCTTTTGCAAATCTGTTTTTCATGTCTTTTCCTTTCTGCCCAGCCTATTCGTATTCACGCCCGGGCCATTCAGTTTATGGAATCTGCTTCTTTAACGTCTGGCAGAAAAAGACGCAAAAATAAGACGCTTCACCCTGCGTCCCAGAGGGAGATGTTTGGATCACCTATTCCTTTCCCCTGCCTGCTGCCTTCTCAGTTTCCTTTACCGCCTCAGCAACGCCGTCATGGATCAGATGCTCTGCTCTTTCTTTATCTACTTCCAGAACAGTTCCGACTTCAATGATCTCTTTCAGTCTGATGTCGCTGTAACGTTTGATGCATTTCACTTTCACCGCTCTCACCTCCCTCCGTTGCGCTGGCGCAATTATTCTTCGTAAATGACATCTAATCCATAGGCTACTGCTGCATCATGCTCTAATCTGCATCCTCTGGCATTTTCCCATCCTTTACAGAAATATGCAGCATGGCACAAGCTCATATTCTCCAAGGATTTTGCAAGAAAGCATAAAGGAATCTGCACGACTCCGCGTTCTTCCATTTTTTCTTTGCTATACCATTCATCTGTAAAAAGGGTATTTACAATTTCATATCCCTTTTCTTTTAATGCCTTGATTGCTTTTTCTCTGGTTGCAATAATTTCTGCGTCAGTCTTTCCAGCCATTGGCTGTGATAACATTGCCTTCATGTTCTTCTCCTCCTACATTTTAAAACACTGATTTTCAAATTTCTTATAAGCATCCAAATATAGTTCCTTTTTATCGCCGTTGTATGTCAGTTCGTAGTACATGCCATCCGGAACTGTAGTGCTAAGCAGTGCTTTGTTGTTCTGTAATGCCTTGCAACTCCACACTAAATAAACGTCATTTACATGTATCTGTTGCCGATCTGTCTTATCCATATGTGCATTGGTGTACTCAGCTACCTTTGCTTTACACAGTCTTAAAAATTCTTCATTTTCCATGTTGCTCTTCCTCTCTTTCTTAAAAATTGGTATAAAAATACCACCAGCCATTTTGACCGGTGGCATTTACTCCTTATGATTTTTGCATTCCATACAAATCCGCTTGTAGTCCGATATACATACAACTTCCTTTGGTACTCCCCAGTCAGGAAGCAGCCCCTCGACATTCATATGGATATCGTAGCAGATCGTATCATCAATCTGCTTTTTCAGGATTGGGCACATAATCGTTCTTTCCTGCATACTTTTCTACAACCTCCCTGATTTTGAAAGTATTTCCATCAAATTCTCTACTTGAAAAAGATGTCCTGATGCTCTTGTTTTCTACATCCACATACGTTGCCCCGTCTTTGCTGTAATAATTTACAAACCTGCCATTCCATCGGGTAAGCGACACATCAGATTCCCTTATAAATCGTTCCGCCTCTTCACGGCTGACCATGTGGGAACGCTCTGTATTAATGTGATCCGCATCATAGGTATATCCAGAAACATCGAGTTTTTCAGGGTTTACTTTTGCAACTCCTTTTATTCCGGCTTCTTTCAGCGCTGTTTGGACATCGTAATCCTGCCGGGTATTCCCTGGATTGTTTTTCAGGTAAGCCTTTAAGGATTTAAGCTCTTTCCATCTCTCAGGTTCATTATACTTCAAATTCTGGAAATCATCCAGATTTTTCGGTATGTCGTCGCCGATGATTGCCAGATACCGTTCGAGCTGCTTCCGGTCAGAATATCGGTTTCTGATCTTCTTTTCATTCAGCTCCGCTTCCGGATTTCCGACTACATAGGTCTGATACCATTGATCGTATGTCATGCCGGCAGGCACATGGATTTCTTTTCCGGTCACCGGATCGATTGCCCTGCGGGTCAGCCGGGCTAAATCTTCGTCGCTCAGTGCCGCTGTAGTGGTTGACCTGCACCACGGGTGCATCGGCGGAGCGTTTACGCCCGTCTGCTGATCCGCAACTCTGAATACTTTGCCGTCCAGCTCTCGGCAGATTTTTGATGTCCGCAAGTCCAGTGTTGCCAGATACCGGTAAAACTCAATCTCTGCATCCTCATAGCTCAACATATCCATCTGGGTACATAGATGGCAGGATTCTGTCCGGATCAGTCGCCTTGCATAACTTGCACCTACAGCAAAGCGCTGCGCAAATACCTCTGCCGCTTCCCGGTCTGTCCTTCCCGTTACCAGGCTTAACAGTAATTCCTGTTTCAGGGTGTCCGCGAGCTTCTGAGTGTTGCCCCATATTCGCTCGGAGTAGTTTGCACCGCTCCACCGGCTGTTAATAACACGCTCTATCATCTGCGGGGATATGTATCCAAGCGAATATGCAAGACCAGTCTGCTCCTGAAGATCAAACACAGAATGATAATAAGCGTCTGCTGCCAGCTCTAAATACCATGCTTCGTGCTCAATCTGCTCCTGCTTATAAATGTTCTGCATGACCTGATCCAGATTGTCATGCATGCTCTGCAATCGTTCCAGTCTTGCCCGGTATGCCGGAGCTTCCAACTCCGCAAGGAGCTGTTTGCGCTTTTCGCCGTCCTTGTCTTCCGTCGCCTGCTGCAACAGCTGTTTTAATTCGTCAATATCGCTCGGTGTTTTGATCTGATTCAGCAACCGCCTTGCATCCGATTCGCTCAGCCCGTTCTGTTTCCTGTACCGCTGAAAGATCTTATCCATCTGCCCGGAGAAGTACTGGGACGCCTGCAGATACAGCCTTGAGATGCTGTCCGCCCTCTCTTCTGCCCCAGCCATGTACTCAAACATCTGCTGCGCTTTCCGGCGCTCCCAGTAATCACTCCTATACATCATCATTAGGCGGGGTGTCCGGCGGCGTGTTGCTGCCCAGTCCAAACATGGCTTGCTGCTTTTCCAGATTCTCCTGTTCTTCTTTTTCCACCGCTCTCAGCTCTTCGTCCACATCATCCACAAAAGGGACCTGAGACAGTAACGTTTTCCGGCTTACCTTGCCCCACAAGTTGCTTACGATCTGGCTAATTTCCAGCAGGTTCTTAGGCAGCGCCCTGGTGAATGTCATTGTGATTCCTTTTGGATCCACATTTTTTCCATGAAGCCCAAGATAGTTGCAGAACAGTCTGAGACGTTTCCGTAAGCCTTTCTTGTAATACCTGGTTTTGATCTTAGTGATATTCTCCATTCCAAGGAGCTTAAACTCCATAGCCACACCAGATACGTTTCCTCCAAAGGATTCATCGGACATGCACGGAATATGGGAAAATTTGTGGATATCCTGCTCGATTGCTTTTTTCAAGATCTCAACACCGGATTCATCAAATGTCCTGGTCAGATACTCTGCTTTCGCCGTATCCGGCAGTTCCATGATCTTATATTTTTTTAGCCTATCTTTTGCCTTTTTGATGTTCTGGTCTTCCTCTTCTGTGTCTTCTTCATCCTCATCAGAAAGCAACGTCCCATAAATAGCAAGGATTGCATCAATAAACTGTTCCTTGTCCGTAATACGGTCACTCATTAAGGCGTTGTATGCGTCGATCAGAGGAATCTGCAGTTCAAAATCGCCTATGGCAAGTTTATTATTCAGGTATTCAACAATCGGGATTTCTCCCAGAAAGTGTTCTACCGGAAGTTCTGTCGTCATCTGTGGTACATCACTGTTCTGGATATCCAGTTCATACTTATAATTCGGCGTCAGTATGGTTGCCATATAATGTTCCTGGGACATCCCGGAATCATCTTTCCGGATATAATAATAGACAGCAAAAAGTTCATTTTCTTCTATGCTGTCATCCTTTACCATAAATGTATTTTCCGGAGAAAGATTCTTAATAAGCAGATCGTTCTCATTTTCTTTTACATACACATATTCATAAGCAAGTCCATAAATGGAAAGATCCAGGCCATTGTCTCCATCTGTCTCATCAGCACCTGCTGCCTCCAGGGCATCTATTAAATCCTTTATATCCTGCTCGGACTTATAAGTCACCGGATTTCCAATAAAATAGCTGCTGGCCGTATCCGAAATATCCTTTGCGTGATTGCACACAAGCTTGTTTTCTCTTTTCGTATCCTCTAGGATCTTATGTTTCCCTTCGTAATACGCCATGTTCTTTTTCAGCCGGTCTACCATGCTGATATGCTTGCTGATCAGCTGACGGATAATACGTTTATCTGGTGCCCGCTCATCAAATTTCTCTCTAGGAATCGTAAATGTATACATTATTCTCACCTGCTTATCTCTCGAAATCTAGCCACCTTGCTGCCTAATACCGTACTTACGAAGTATCTGACAGCATCTGCAGCGTGATCGAATTGTTTTACTGGCTTATCTTCTCCGCGTTCCACGGCTTTTTCATCCCAGATATAGGAAGCAAACTCTTTTATAGTCTCTGTGCAGGAAGAAGCAAATACAATCTTTTCCAGATTCAGCATTGTTCCAACCAAACGTATTCCATCCAGCACATCATTGTTTGCCTTCAAGACTTTATATCCTCTCTTTCTGAGCTCTGCAATAAAAGAAGCAGCTGAAGGATCCACGATCACCGCTCTGATCTTCGTCTCATCCAGCCACTTTTCCAAATCGTCTGCGTATTCCGAATCTGTTTTCTGTCTGCCTTTATCTCTTCCGGAATAATAATATTCCCGGATGCAGTACCACACACCGTCCCTGCCTTTGTTCCATAGCAGGAAGACAGTGGCATTCTGCGTACCATAGTCGCAGGAAACATACCGGTTGCCATTGATCAGAAGCTGGAAGAAATCACGGATATCACGTACATGACGTGATTCGTCGAACATATCGTAAATAATGCCCTCTGCTGCCGCCCACAATCCCAAAATGTAACGCTTGAAGAAAACACCAATGTACATGCTGCGGTATCTGGCTTTGATCTCTTCACTCAGAGACAGATTATCGTCCATTGTGAAATGAAGATATAACAGTTTCTTTTCCGTTGCTTTATCAATCCAATTGACTTTAAACCAATGGTAAGGGCCGTCCGGATTGCAGTTAAAGAAAAATTTTGAACCGGTTACAGAACATCGGCCTGTTGCCTGGTTCACAAAGGACTCAGGCATCAGAGCAACCTCGTCGAAAAATACTCCGGCCAATGTGATTCCCTGTATGAGATCTTGTGACCGTTCATCCTTGCCGCCGAAAATATAAAAGTAGTTCTCTTTTCCATTTCTTCTGACTACTACGAGGTTATCTGCTCTGTGATCTGTGATCGAGTATCCTCTGGATTGCAGCATAAGCTTCAGCCAGAACAGAACATTTCGGCGGAAGCTGCCGATAGTTTTGCCGCACATGGCAAAATTCTGTCCATTAAATGTATCCATTGCCCAGATTGCAAAGGACAGCGACATGCTCACAGTCTTCCCCGATCGGATTGCGCCGTCTGCAATGATTCCGTCATAATCCTTTACCGGGGATTCCGGGCACCACCAATTCAGGATTTTTCGCTGCTTTTTAGAAAATGGCTGGAAATGAAACAGCTGCTTAATCCTCTTCATTCCAATCCTCTGCGGCGCTGCCTTTCAACGCTTCCAAAAATCCATCATCAGCAACCTCTTCATTCGGGTTGTTCAGCTCCGCTTTCGCTTTCAGGAGTTCGGTGTTCGTGTTAATCTGTCGGATGCGGGCTTTCTGCTCTTCTATATCTAACTCAGACGGCTGCCGTTCATTCCAGCCACGGAAATTATTTCGCAAGCTGAACTGCGCCCCATTGCTGCCGTCCCGATCGAATAGCCGTTCTTCGGTGTAGGCTTCTACCCTTGACTTCGCGCGCGTAATCGTGTCAACGAATTCTGGTTTCGCCTGATAGTTTAAAAGTGCCTGTCTGCTTGTAAATCCCAGTGCAAGCGCCAGCCCCGTCACGGTGGGCGGTCTCTGATGGATCAGGATCGGTCTCCCGCCCTTATCCGTTACAGCGTTCCCGTTCTCGTCCAGTAGGATTTCCCCTTCGCAACTTCGAAAATATGCTTCAATCTTCTCTTCGATCTCTTCTTTTGTTTTATATCTCGGCAGCCTTCCGCCTGCCTTTTTAGTCGCCATCTGGCTGCCTCCTTTCTTGCACGCAAAAAAGAGACCCATTTCTGGATCTCTCTGGCAAACGTCCGGATTTCAACCGGAGCCCCCTCTATCAAGGTACGCTCACCCTACGCCACTATTTGCCATTCCTATTATACCATTCTTCCTTTACTCGCTCAACCATGCGTTTTTCTTTGGCAGTTAATTTTGCTGCTCCTTTAACGCTATCATTCTCATTATGGATATAACCGTGATGAGTATGCGGCTTCATGTCATTGTGAGCATGTAGTAAATCAATCTGCTTCTTTCTTTTATTCGTAGAATCATAATATGTGATTGCGGAAAGCTCGTTTTTTCCATTCACTGTTACGTACACGCGACCTTTTGTCATGGTCTCCATTGGTGTTTTTGCAGAACCGGAATCATTATATCTGACGAACTTAATGTTTTCCGCCTTTAAAAGACTTTTAAATTCCGTTCCGTACTTCTTTCCGCTTACACTAACGCCGCTCGCCGCCCCTCTACCACCCATTGCATTTCGCCTCGTTAAACTTCTCCTGAAATGCCCGGATGCGTACAATGTTACCCATGCACTCCGCAGGGACGTTCCCGTAAAAGATAATCGTCTCCGGGTGTAATCGCTCCACCATCGCATTGTACCCTTTCATGAAAAGCTCTTTCGATTTCCGGTTTAGCTGCGTGCCCACGCTGGACACGGCTACAACACTGTGTTCCGGCTCTCCATCAAAGCACCATTCGTAGCTACTTTCGTCGCTCCAACAGATCGTCGGGATCACCTGCACACCATATTCCTGCAGGTATGCGCCGATCCAGTGCTTCCTGTAATGATTGTATATCTGAATTCCTTTTGGATAGTCGGTATACATGCTAAAATCCGGTGTCATTACATACTTAAATTCCTGCAGCATCGGCAGATAGTTGTCTGGTGCGCTCCACAACCGCGTGAACCGATAATCGTCAATAAAAAAGTGTACTCCCTTGCCTGCACGGTCCTTGCACCGTGCCGCTGCGCTGAACGGAATGAACTCACATGCTTCCCTGCCGAACTGAACAGGTTCCAACTGCGGGATGTCATACGCGCCAACGCCCGGGTATATTCTTTTTGTCAGATTCTCGTAATTGCGCTGATCTCTGTAGTTCATCCTGTTTCCTTTCTAATGCAAAAATACCCAGCCTTTTGACTGGGTATCCTGCAGAAATCATCATTTTCAGGGGAAGTAAATTCTTTCACTGCTTGCAGTATATACTATATAACATTTAGAACGGAAAAAACGGAAAAAACGGAAAAACTTTATACTGCTTTCATGAAATTATCAAATTCTTTTCGTACACTGTCCCCGGTCGCCTTCCGCCCCAGCTTCGCCGCCGTCTCTTCCCATGTAAG
>OHAT01002136.1_pt1 | contig 15557 bp, 13 predicted proteins | sample 1577141 | NCBI WGS metagenome assembly OHAT01 (sample SAMEA3541578, study PRJEB24748) | human gut metagenome | biome: human gut; feature: human-associated habitat; material: faeces | place: China | collected 2012 | reverse complement strand
TCCCGACGTCATCGCCAGGTTCAAGAAGATCGGCCTGTCCGTGGACTATCTGCCGCCCAAGGAATTCGGCGAGGTCATCGCGGCCGGTTCCGCTCTGGTGGACGACGTGCTGGCCGGGCGCAAATCGCTGGACTGATCCTTCGCGCCGGGCGCGCCCCGCGCGAAGAACGGGACGCGGTAAGGAAGACCCGCGGCCCGCCCTTCCAGCCCAGGTATGCCGCCGGATACGGGAGGCCCCATGAAAAACAAAACGGATTTTTTCATCGCCTTGGCTCTTCTGGTGATCTGCGCCGTGGCCTGGCAACAGATCCGCCTTTTGCCGGAATCAGCGTCGGCCGAGTTTTTCAGACCGGCCTCCTTTCCCACGGGCGTCACCGTGCTGCTGGCTGTTCTGGCCTGCATTCTGCTGGTCCGCAGTTTTCTGGTCCGGGGCCGGGCCGCATGGCCGGAACGGCCCGTGCTGCTGAAAGTGCTGCTGATGATTTTGCTGGTGCTCGGCTATGTGGCGGGCTTCGTCGGGCTTGGCGAATACGCCTATGACGCGCTTTGGCCGGGCGGCACGGGCTTCTGTTCCGCCACCCTGATTTTTCTGGTGCTGGCCCAGGTGCTCACGGGCTGTCGCGGCCCCTGGCGCATCCTGCTGATCGCGGGCCTGATGACCGCTTTTCTGTATCTGGTCTTCGCCCTTTTGTTTAACGTCCCGCTTCCCTGAGGCTGAGCCTATGGATACTTTTTTTTCGGCACTGGCCGCGGCGTGCGGCTTTGAGGCGCTGCTGGCGAATCTTCTGGGCGTGGCGCTGGGCATCGTGTTCGGAGCCCTGCCGGGGCTCACGGCCGTCATGGGCGTGGCCCTGCTCATCCCCCTGACCTTCGGGCTGCCTCCGGTGGTGGCCTTTTCCTCCCTGCTCGGCATGTACTGCGGGGCCATTTACGCCGGTTCCATCACGGCCATTCTGGTCAGTACGCCGGGCACAGCGGCGGCCGCGGCCACCATGCTTGAAGGCCCCCGGCTGACCGCCAGGGGGGAATCGCTGCGCGCCCTGGAAATGACCACCGTGGCTTCCTTTGTCGGCGGCGTGTTTTCCTGCTTCATCCTGGCAGGGGTGGCCCCGCAGCTTGCGCGCTTCGCCCTGAATTTCAGCGCGCCGGAGTATTTCGCCCTGGGCATTTTCGGCCTGACCATCGTGGCGACCCTGTCCGAGGGCGCGTTGCTCAAGGGCTGCATCGCGGCCTGCCTCGGCCTGCTCATCGCCATGGTGGGCATGGACCCGCTCACCGGCAATCTGCGCCTGACCTTTGATTCCGCCAACCTGATCAACGGCGTGTCGCTGATCCCGGCTCTGGTGGGCTTGTACGCGCTTTCACAGGTTTTTCTTACCTGTGAGGACGTCTTTCGCGGCAAGCGTCTTTCGGCTGTGAACATTTCCAGAAAAGGCATCTCCCTTGCGGAAATCTGGGCCAACAGAAGCGCGCTGTTGCGCGGTTCGCTGATAGGTACCTTTATCGGCATTGTGCCGGCCACGGGATCGGGAACGGCCTCGTTCGCGGCCTACAGTGAAGCCAAGCGCAATTCCAGGCATCCGGAAGCCTTCGGCAACGGGGCCATAGAGGGGCTCGCGGCGACGGAGTCGGCCAACAACGCCGTGACCGGCGGAGCGCTGATCCCTCTTCTGACTCTGGGCATTCCCGGCGACGTGGTTACCGCCGTCATTCTGGGCGCGCTGATGATCCAGGGCATGACGCCCGGCCCGCTGCTTTTTCAGGAGCAGGGCGCCCTGGTCTACAGCATCTTCATTTCCCTGCTCCTGGCCAATGTCTTCATGCTGGTTCTGGGCATGGCATCGGTACGGGTGTTTTCGAAAATCGTGAGCATCCCCGGCGGCATCCTCATGCCGCTGGTCACCACGCTTTGTGTGGTGGGCGGCTACGCCCTGAACAATTCCAATTTCGATCTGGGGGTGATGGCGGTCTTCGGCATCCTGGGCTGGATCATGACCAAGGCTTCCATTCCGCTGGCCCCGCTGCTGCTGGCCATGATCCTCTCAGGCATCATTGAAACCAATTTTCGCCGCGCCCTGAGTATTTCCGACAATGACTACACGGTCTTTCTCACCCGGCCGGTGTGCGCCGTTTTTCTGTGCATCAGCCTGTTCATCCTGTTCAATCTGCTGCGCAAGGAATGGAAAAAAGCCGCGGCTCGGCGCTGAGGCCGCCACTACCCTAAAAAAACAGAAGGACGCGCTATGCCTGCCGCCGCCCATATCTATCATAACGGAACTATCCTGACCATGGACTCGCGCGCTTCCACGGCCTCCTGCCTGGCCGTGCGCGGCGACAGAATCGCGGCGGTGGGCGGACCGGATGACGTGGCTCCCCTGCGCGGCCCGGACACGCGGCTCGTGGACCTCAAGGGACGGACCATGCTGCCCGGCTTTTACGACTGCCACAGCCATTATATGCGTGCGGGCATGTATAACGCCCTGTATCTGGACGCCTTTGCCGCGCCCATCGGCAGTCTGAAGACCCTGGCGGAACTGGCCGGGCGCATCAGGGCCGGAGCCGTGGAAACGCCCAAGGGCGAATGGCTGCTCTGCGCGGGGTACGATGATACGGGCCTGGCTGAAAAGCGCCACTTCAGTCTGGCGGAGCTGGACGCCCTTGTGCCGGAGCATCCGCTGTTTCTGCGGCACATTTCCGGGCATTCGGCCTTGTGCAACAGTCTGGCCCTGGCCGCGGCGGGCATCGGCCCGGACACGCCGGACCCGGCGGGCGGGCTGTTCCGGCGGGGGCCGGACGGGGCCCTGACCGGCCTTGTGGAGGAGCCCGCGGCCATGGACAGGGTGCTGGAGGCGGCTCCGGCCATGACCGGCGAGCTGTGGCTGATTTCAGCCCGCCGGGCCTGCGAGGACTACCTGGCCAAGGGCGTGACCACAGCCCATGACGGCGGCGTGACCACGGCCATGTGGCACAATTATTTCAAGGCGCATGCGGCGGGCATCATCAGAAACCGGGTACAGCTTCTGCCCAAGCACGGCTTGTTCGACTTCAGCCTGGCCCCGCGCGACCCGGCGCCGGGCGGTTGGCTGACCGGTGACGGCAAACTCAGCCTGGGCGCGGTCAAGCTCTTTCAGGACGGCAGCATCCAGGGCTACACGGGCTATCTGAGCAATCCCTACCATAAGCTTCTCGACGCCGGGCTTCCCGGCCAGTGGCGCGGCTATGCCATCCATACGCGCGCGGCCTTGGCGGAGCTGATCACGGGCTACCACAAAAAGGGCTGGCAGGTCGCCGTGCATGCCAACGGCGACGCGGCCATCGACGACGTGCTGGAGGCCTATGAGCAGGCCCAGAAAGCCCTGCCCGACGTGAACAGGCGTCATATCATCATTCACTGCCAGACCGCGCGCGAGGACCAGCTGGACCGCATCAGGCGGCTGGGCGTGGTGCCCTCCTTCTTTGTGGTGCATACCTATTACTGGGGGGACAGGCATCACGAGATTTTTCTCGGCCCGGACAGGGCCGGGCGCATCAACCCCCTGCGCAGCGCCCTTGAACGGCGGATTCCCTTTACCAATCACAACGATTCCGCCGTGACGCCCATGGACCCGCTGCTTTCGGTCTGGTCGGCCGTCAACCGGCGCACCGCTTCGGGCCGCGTGCTGGGAGAAGAGCAAACCATCCCGGTGCTGGAGGCCCTGCGCAGCGTGACCACTTGGGGGGCCCGGCAGTTTCACGAGGAGCGGCTCAAGGGCAGCCTTGAGCCGGGCAAGCTGGCGGACATGACCATTCTGGCAGAAAACCCACTGGCCGTGGCCCCCCGGCGCCTGCGCGACATCAGCATCGTCGGCGTGCTGGTGGGCAATGAGCTCATGTTCGGGGAATGCTGAGGCGGCGCGCGCCGCAGCCGCGTTGCGGACGCGGCACGGGGGAGAAGCGTGTTTTACGGATGGAAGATCAGCCTGCTTTCCATGGGCGGCAACTTTATGCTGCAGGGCAGCGTGCTCTACTGCATGAACGCCTTCATGGAACCCTTGTGCGAGGTTCATGGCTGGACACGGGCGGGACTCAATCTCAGTATGGGCTTTGCCGCGCTTATGGGACAACTGGCCATGCCTCTGGCCGCCGCGATTTCCGCCCGCTGCTCCCTGCGGCGGCTCATGGCCCTGGGGGCGCTGGCGGGCGGCGCTGCCACGGCGGTCATGGGCCTTACCGGGAACATCCTGCTCTATACCCTGCTGTTCACCATCGCCTGGGTCTGCACCCAGTTCTGCGGCGGGGTGGTGGGCAACGCCCTTATGAATAACTGGTTTCATCATTACCGGGGCCGGGCCTTCGGCCTGGCCAACGCGGGGACGTCCCTTTCCGGTGTGGCGCTGCCGTTTCTGAGCCTGGTGCTGATCCGGCATTTTGACGCGGGCACGGCCTATCTGGTTCTGGGCCTGCTGACCTGCGCTCTGGCTCCCCTGGCTTGGTTTCTGGTGCGCGACACGCCCCGGGCCATGCATCTGCACCCCGACGGCAGGCGGCGCGAGCCCCGGCGTGACTCGCGGCCTCCCGCGGAGGTTTCGTTTTCCGGCATGCTGCACGAGCCGCGAGCATGGTTCCTGGGCCTGGCCTTCGGCATGGCTCTTATGGCCGGTTCGTCGATCATGAGCCAGATGAAGCCGCGTTTCGCGGATCTGGGGCTGGAGGCGTACCCGGCCATGCTGCTGGCCTGCGCCGCGGCGCTGTTCGCGGCCCTGGCCAAATACGCCTGGGGCTGGGTCTGCGACCGGTTCACACCACTCTTCGCCGCGCGTCTGGTCATGCTGTGCAGTGCGGCGAGCCTGGGCCTCTGCTTTCTGCCGCCCGGCATCTGGAGCATGACGGCTTTCAGCCTGAGCTTCGGCGGCTGCATCGGCGGTCTGTGGACCATTCTGCCCGCCGTGGTTTCCTACTTTTTCGGCAACGGCAATTTTCTGCCGTCCTACAAGTTTATTTCCATCTTCATCATTCTGCGCAGCGCGGGCTTTCCCGTCATGGGACTTTCCCATGACCTCACCGGCAGCTACGCCGCCTCGGACGTCATTTTCGGCGTGAGCCTGCTGGCCTCGCTGGGCCTGACGCTGCTGCTGCGCGAAAGCGAGGCCGTGGAAAGCGTCGCGCGCAGGCATGCGGCGGCAACGCCGGAACGGGTCAGATAAAGGAGAGACGGTCCCGACCGTCGTTTTTGGAATGGTACAGGGCCTCGTCCGCGCGTGAGACCAGGCTGTCCATGTCGTCCGTCTCTTCAATGCGGGTCATGCCGATGCTCAAGGAAACACCCAGCTCCCTGAGTTCCGGGTGCTCACGCACGGCGGCCAGCAGCCGCTCCAGCAGGGCACGGCTCTCTTCCGCGTCAGCGTGGATCAGGCCGAAGAACTCATCGCCGCCCCAGCGCGCCACCATACCGTCTTCGCCCGCATTTTCGCGGGCCAGCCGGGCCGCCAGCACCAGCACGCGGTCACCGGCCAGGTGCCCGTGCCGGTCGTTGATCTGTTTGAAGAAGTCCACGTCGAACAGAAAGGCGTGGCAGGTCCGCTTCCAGTCGCGGGCGGCCTCCACCTCCCGGCTGATGATGTCGCCCAGCGCGCCCCGGTTGGGCAGGGAGGTCAGTTTGTCCGTGACCGCGAGTTTCTGCAGCATGCTGCTGTGGCGGTTCATGAGATAGGAAATGAGCAGCAGAACGGCGGCGATCACCAGCAGGGCCGTGGCCGCGCTTTGGATCAGCTGGATTCTGAACGCGCTCCGGAGCGGGGAAGTATCCTTTTCCACAATCAGGTACCAGCCCAGAGTGCCCACATAACGGGACAGCATGCAGATGTTCCGGGAACCCAGGCCGGACCAGCGCCCCTCGGTTTCATCCTTGTGACCAAGCAGTTTGTTCTTGAGTTCGGACAGCGGCGGTGTGGCGAAGAGATTGCGTTTCTCAATCAGCGCGCTGTCCGAAGCGACCTGAATCACGCCCTCGTCGTTGACCAGAAAGGCCTTGAGCGCGAAACGCCGCTCATAGGAAGTCAGGATGTCCTGGAGGCGGTGCATCTTCATGCCCACGCCCAGGACGCCCAGCAGCTTGCCGTTGTCGTCGTCGATGCGGCAGTTGACGAAGACCGTAAGCGCATTGTGGTCCGCCTCATCCATATCCACGTCCAGACCGTAGAGGCGGCCGCTGTTCACAAAGCCATAGTACCAGGCGTCGCGGGCGTTGCGCGGGGAGATGGTTTTGCCGGATTTGCCTTCATAATGAAAATAGGTCCGGCTGGCCTCGGAAACAACAAAGACGGAATTGTATTTGAATTTTTTTTGCAGTCCCGCCAGATAATTCTGTAATTGCCGGATATGCGCGGCGTCGCCGGGGCGCTTTTGCTCCTCCTCAAGCCAGGCCTGCAGAAAGCTGTCGTTGGCCATGGACAGGGAAACGGCCACGGGCATGCTCAGGGCCTTGTCGATTTCATGATAGATGGTCAGGGAGCCGAGTTCCGAGATGCTGCGGATGTTGTGGTCGAAAACCTGCTTGTAGGCGCGGTGGCTTTCCAGCGTGACGCAGGCGAAACCCAGGATGATGATGCAGCAGACAATGAGTTTGATGTGGCGCAGAATATATTTCATGAGATCCCAGCAACGGAGCTCGCCGCGCGGGCTGCGAACCGCCGTGCGAAAGGCATTTTTGCGGTTCGGCCGAAGCGGAACCGGATACGCTGTTCTGCCACGAAGCGCGGGGCGGCGCAAGGCGGAGCGGGGATCGGAAACGCTATTTCGTGTTCCACCACCACTGGGCGCGGCGGCAGAGCAGGTCGATGTCTCCGGCAGCGGCCAGATTGAGCATCTGGCGGTACTGGCGCACGGCCTCGTGGCTGTGGGGGTTGGCCTCGAACAGGCCGGCGAAGAGCTGCGCGTCCTCGGTGAGCATCTTGCGCGCCGCGTTCCGGCGGCGGCGGAAGGACGGGGTGAGAAAGGGCAGCAGGTCCTCCTGCCCGGCCAGCAGGGCGAAATAGGCCAGATTGGTGATGAAGTTCATGTTCTGGATGCGGGCCATGGCCTGGTCGTGCTTTTCCGCCGTGGTCTGGAAGGTTCGGCAGCCCAGGGCTGTGAAAAAGCCCTCGGTCAGGGCCAGATCTTTATCCGTGGCGTTGCGGCCGGGAATCACGGCCACGGGCTGGTCCGCATCCGGCTCGGGTTGGGGGCCGAAAAGGGGATGGGTGCCCACCACCGGGCCGGGCCAGAGCCGCTCCATCTGGCGCAGGGGGTGTTCCTTGACCGAGGTAATGTCGGCCAGCACTGTATTTGACGGCAGATGTGGGCGGACGCGCAACAGCACGTCCTCGAACACGGCGGCGGGCACGCAGATCAGGGCCAGGTCCGCCCCGGCGCAGGCCGGGGCCAGAATCTCCGGCGTAAGGGGCTGATCCGCGCCCGCCACAGTCAGCCCGGCGGCCCGGGACCTGGCGCAGAGCATGGCCCCCATGCGTCCGGTCGCCCCGATGATGACGGTTTTGGCGGGGGTAGCCGAGCCGGGGAGGTTTTTGCTCAGGCTCATTGCAGTCGGCTCCAGACGTCCCAGAACCGCGGGAAGGACTTGCGCACCACTGTGGGGTCGTCCAGGCGCTCGCGCACGCGCAGGCCGGGATCGCGCAGGCCCAGCAGGGCCAGGGACATGGCCATGCGGTGGTCGTTATGCGCGGAAAGCGTCGCGCCTTCGGGCAGACGCGGCGCGGCGGGCCTGTTGCGGAGGCGCCCGCCCATGCCCCCCGTTCCCCCTGTCCCGCTGACCAGCATGCCGTCCGAAAGTTCGTCCACGGTCACGCCCGTCTTGGCCAGTTCCGTGGCCGGGGCGTTGATGCGGTCCGACTCCTTGATCCGCAGATGGGCCACGTTGCTGATGCGCGTGGAACCCTTGGCAAAGGCGGCCAGCACGGCCACCGTGGGCACCAGGTCCGGGCAGGAGCCCATGTCCAGGGCCACGCCGTGCAGTTCGGAGGGGTACACCGTGACCGCGTCGGGCTCCACCTCCAGACGCGCGCCCATTTTCTGAAGGATGCCCAGCATGGCGCGGTCGCCCTGCAGAGAGTCGGCACGCAGGCCCCGCACACGCACGGCCCTGCGGCCCAGGGCCCCCGCGGCCAGAAAATAGGACGCGCCGGACCAGTCGCCCTCCACCGTATAGTCGCCGGGCCGGTATGCGCCGGGCCGCACAGTGACGCGCAGGCAGCCGGGGCGGGCCTCGGCCAGATCGCGCCAGTCTCCTTCCGGCAGAGTCTGCCAGGGGGCGGCCTCGTTCTTGCGCGTTTCCACGCTGAAGCTGATGCTGAAATCCGTCAGGCATTGCAGGGTCAGGCCCACATAGGGCCAGGACACGGCTTTGCGCCCGGCCAGCTCCACGCTGAGCGGCGTGGCGCAGAATGGCGCGGCCAGCAGCAGGCCGGAAAAATACTGGCTGGACATATCCATGCCCAGGTGGATTATGCCGTCGGCAAGGGCGGGGTTCAGCCCGTGGGCCTGAAGCAGCAGGGGCGGGCAGCCGGGGTTGCCCTCAAAGGCCACGCCCGCGCCCAGGCGGGTCAGGGCATCGGTGAGATCGCCGATGGGGCGCTCGTGCATGCGTTCCGAGCCGTGGATGCGGAACAGGCCCTCACCGGCGGCCAGTACGGCCGTGAGCAGGCGGCAGGTGGTGCCGGATTCGCGCACGTCGCAATCCAGGGGGCGCCCCCGGCCGCCGCGCGGCGCGCCGCCCAGTCCCTGAACCCGCCAGCCGCCGCTGTTGTTTCCCGCCCCGTTGCCGGAGGCGTCGAGCGCTTCCATGCGCGCGCCCGCGCCGCAAAGAATAGCCCTGGTGCATTCCAGGTCCGCGCTTTCCAGGGTGTGGCGCACCGTGGATTCGCCCCCGGCCAGGGCCGCGCCGATGAGGTAGCGGTGGGACAGGGATTTGGAGGCCGGGGCCGTGACCGTAACGACTGAAGTCTGATCTGTGTTTTGAAGCATGGTCTTACATACCTTGTTCGTCGGAAGCGTCGTCCCCGCTGAGACTCATGCGGTCCAGCTGCGGGCCGGTGGGATAGCTGCCCAGGATGCGGAAGCTGGTGCAGGCGTTGCGCAGCCGTTCCAGCAGGGCGGCGTGGCGCGGGTCTTCCAGATCGCTCTCCACATCAGCGAAAAAGACGTATTTCCAGCACTGGCCGCGCAGGGGGCGGGATTCCAGCTTGCGCATGTTGATGTCATTTCCGGCCAGCAGGTCCAGCACCGTGGAAAGGGAACCGGCCTTGTCCGGCAGGGTGAAGAGCAGGGAGGTTTTGTCCGCGCCGGTGTGGCCGGGCATGGGCCGGGGCGCCACGCCGTTCTGGCCGGGCTGGGCCGATTTGGGACCGATGATCACAAAACGCGTCCAGTTGCCGGGCTCGTCCTCAATGCGCCGGGCCAGCACGCCCAGACCGAGCATGTCGGCCAGTTTGCCGTGGCCTATGGCCGCCGCGTCCGGCTGGCCCGCCGCGCGCTGTGCCGCTGCGGCCGTGGATTCCACCGGGATCAGGGCCGCGCCCGGCAGATGCGCGCGCAGCCAGCCGCCGCACTGGGCCAGGGGCTGCGGGTGGGAATAGACCGTGCGCACGGCGGCCAGGGCCGGGGCGTTGCTCAGCAGGCAGTGCGAAATGCGCGAAAAAAGCTCGGCCTGAATGAAAACCTCGTGCTTGAGGAAAAGGTCAAAACTCACGCCCACCGTGCCCTGGAGGGAATTTTCCAGGGGCACCACGCCCAGTTCGCACTGGCCGGAGCTGACCTCCTCGAAAATCTGGGTAATATCTCCGCAGGGGTGAAAGCTGGCCGCGTGGCCCAGATATTCCACGCCCGCGAAATAGGAAAAGGTGCCTTCCGGCCCCAGATAGGCCACGTTCTGCGGGCGTTGCAGGGCGCGCGAGGAAGAGAAGATCTCCCGCCAGATGGCCCGCAGATGTTCCTCCGGCAGGGGGCCGGGATTTTTGGCCGCCAGGCCGTCGAGCACTTCGCGCTCGCGCAAAGGCTTGAAGATTATGCCCGGCTCAGTGGCCTTGATCCGGCCCACTTCCAGGCTCAGGTCCGCGCGGCGGTTGAAAAGCCGGAGCAGCTCCAGATCCACGCTGTCGATTTCCTTGCGGATGGCGGCCAGGCGTTGCGCGCCCTCCATTCCGTTTTCCGTATCCCGGCCCTGGGGCCAATGTGCCTTGGCGTCGTCCATGCCCCTAGACCTCCCGGATTTCTTCGCGTACGCGCATGCCGAAATGACGGCCCGCCTCGTCGATGCGGCAGAGCACCGTATCGCCGGGCTTGAGGCCCACCACGCTCAGCGGCGTGCCGTCCGGGCCCGTGAGCCGGATGGTTTCCGCGTTCTGGAGGAAGATGGCGCCTGTTTTGGTGCCGCCCTCACATTCCACCCGGGCTTCGATCAGGAGCATGGGCCGCACCTCAATCTTGACCCGGCCCAGAGTCGCCACGCTGGTTTCGCCGTCCGCGCCCACGATGAGCACTTCCTGCCCGGCGCGCAGTTCGCCCAGATAGGTGGTCTTGTCGTGGGGCAGGCGCGTGTAGGCGTGCACGGCTCCGGCATTGACCCGGAAGGGCCGCGCGGCCACGTATTCGTTGTGCTCGGTTTCGGCGTGCACCAGAAAGGTGAAGGCGCTGGAATTGCCTACCAGCATGCCCTGGCCCCGGCGCAGCAGGGAGAGGGTGTCCGCGCAGACCCTGTGCCCCAGGCCCACGGGCTCCACGCGGGTAATCACGCCGGGCAGCAGATGTTCGCGGCCCTGGGAGAGCTTGCACTGGGCCACGATGGCCTTGAGCTCGCCGAGAGCTTCGGGCCGCACCACGATGCCGTCCACGCCGCGCTCCAGGATGCCCGCGGCCAGGCGGGCCTCGTCCAGGCTCCCGGCTTCGGCCAGCACCGCGTCGCTCTGGGCCAGCAGATTCTCGACCGGGATGACCTCCCAGCCGCGCGCCAGCACCACGCGTTCGCCGTTTTTGAGACGGGCCAGCACGGCCTCCTCGTCAGCCTTGACCGTGAGCGCCGCCACGGCCACGTCCTCGTCGGCCCAGACCGGGCAGCGCGACAGCGCCGCCACCCGCTCCACATGGTCGCGCGGCACGATGACGCCGTCCACGCCGGATTCCAGAGCCAGAGTGACCTGCCCTTTGTCAAAGGGCGCGCAACGGAAATAGATGCGGGACATGGAGCCTACTCTCCCACGACCTTGAGGGCCTGATCCACGTCGGCGTCCTCGTGCACGATGGAGCGCAGGGCCTTGACCAGATTCACGCGGCTGGGATGCTGGAAGACGTTGCGGCCCACGGAAATGCCCGCGCCGCCCGCCTTGAGGGAATCATGGACCATTTCCAGAATCTGGCGGGTGGATTCCATGCGTTCGCCGCCCGCGATGACCACAGGCACGCAGCAGGCCGAAACCACGTCGGAGAAGCTCTCGATGTCGCCGGTGTAGGGCACCTTGACGATATCCGCGCCCAGCTCCACGCCCACGCGGGCGCAGTGGGCCACCACTTCGGGATCGTAGCTGTTCTTCACCTGCGGGCCGCGCGCGTAAACCATGGCCAACAGGGGCATATGCCAGTTGTCGCAGGCTTCGGCCACCCGGCCCAGGTCGGTGAGCATCAGGCGCTCGTTGGGGTCGCCCAGGTTGATGTGCACGGAGACGCAATCCGCGCCGTGCTTGATGCCTTCTTCCACGGTGCCCACCAGGGTTTTGGTGTTGCCGCAGGGCGAGAGGGCCGTGGAGGCGGAAAGATGGACGATGAGGCCCACGTCCTTGCCCGCGTTGCGGTGGGAGCAGCGCACCAGGCCCTTGTGCATGAGCACCGCGTCCGCGCCGCCCATGGCCATGTCGTTGACGGCCTCGCGCATGTCGATCAGACCCTCCACCGCGCCGAGGGTGACGCCGTGGTCCATGGGCACGATGATGGTACGGCCGTTTTCACGATTGATGATGCGCTCCAGGCGGACTTTTTTGCCGAGGTACATGGGGAACTCCTTTCTCTTGTTGCGGGTCAGCATCTTTTTGCGGACAGCCCGCCTGCGGCCGGAAACAAAAAGGGCCGCAGGTGGTTGCCTGCGGCCCTTTGAACTTGCGGACAATGGACGTCAGCGAAGTTCCCGACCACAGGCTTCGGTAAAGTACGCAAAAAAATACCAGCTGAAGCCGGCGGCGTACGAGGAAGCGGTGGCGGGAACAAATCGGGACATGACGTAAAACTCCGTTGTTGAAAAGTGAGTAGCGCCAGGTTTGGCGGATGTCAATAAAAAATTACGGGAGATTTTTTTGTTGACAGCACTTGTGACAAAGGACACAAATTAATTACACCAAATGTTAACATTTAACTTTTAACAAGGAGCGCCGGAATATTTCCGTAAACCCAGGCCGCCGCCCGTCGGCGACGGTGAACCTTCTGCCGGGACGCACGCCGCGGCCCGACGTGAGGAGCGAGTATGAGCGGGAAAAGGAGAATAAGTTTGCCGACCCAGATGGGCATCGGCATGGTTTTGGGCATCATGGCGGGCGCATCCGCCCAGTACTGGAACATGGACCCGCAGTGGTTCAAACCCCTGGGGCAGTTGTTCATCAACCTTGTGCGCATGGTGGTGGTGCCGCTGGTGTTGGCTACGCTGGTGGCGGGCGCGGCCAGCGTGGGGGACATCGGCCGCCTGGGCCGCGTGGCAGGAAAAACCCTGGTTTATTATTTCGCCAGCACAGCCGTGGCCATCATCATCGGCCTGATCCTCGCCAATATCTTTCAGCCGGGTCTGGGGCTTGATCTTTCCACCACCGGCCTCAAGGCCAAGGACGTGGTCCCTCCGAGTCTCACCCAAGTGCTGCTCGGCATCGTGCCTATCAATCCTGTTGAGGCCCTGAGCAAGGGCAATATGCTGCAAATTATTTTCTTTGCCGTGTTGCTGGGTTTTTCCCTCAGTATCTGCGGCGAAAAAGTCAGGGTCGTCACGGCGTTTTTTGACGGCATGGCCGAAGTGATGATCCGCGTGACCTCCATGGTTATGCTTTATGCGCCCATCGGTGTTTTCGGGCTTATGGCCTATACCGTCGCCACCCACGGGCTGGAAGTGCTGCTGCCGCTCATCAAGCTGGTGGCCGTCATGTATCTGGCCTGCATCCTGCAAATACTGCTGGTCTATTTTCCCTGCGTGAAGTTCAGCGGCGTCAGGCCCGGACATTTCCTGCGCGGCATCAGCGAGCCCCTGCTCATTGCCTTTACCACCTGCTCCAGCGCGGCGGCCCTCTCCTCCAACCTCATGAGCGTGCAGAAGCTCGGAGCCTCCCGGAGCGTCTCCAGCTTCTCCATCCCCCTGGGCAATACCATCAATATGGACGGGGCCGCCATCTACATGGGCATCGTGGCCATTTTCGCGGCTGAGATCTACGGCATCCCCATGCCGCTGGACAAGCAGCTGACCGTCGTCCTTATGGCGCTTCTGGCCTCCATCGGCTCCATGGGCGTGCCGGGGGCGGCGCTGATCATGATCACCATGGTCTTCACGCAGGTGGGCATTCCCTTGGAAGCCATCGCCCTGGTGGCCGGGGTGGACCGGGTCATGGACATGGCGCGCACCACCATCAATGTGCTGGGCGATGCCACGGGGGCCATTGTGGTTTCGCGTTTGGAAACGGATATGGACCCCGCGCGCGGGGCGGCCATGAACGTCTGAGCATCGTGGAGGACAAAACCATGAAGGAAAAGACGGCGGGCATTCTCGGCGGCATGGGGCCCGAGGCCACGGTGGATCTGATGCGCCGCATCATCGCCCATACCGACGCCCGCGACGACGCGGACCATGTGCGCTGCATTGTGGACAACAACCCCAAGGTGCCCTCGCGCATCAAGGCCCTGCTGGAGGGCGGCGGCGTTTCTCCCGGCCCGTGCCTGGCGGACATGGCGCGGCGGCTGGAGGCCTGGGGCGCGGATTTTCTGTGTATGGCCTGCAACACGGCGCACAACTATTACGGCGAGGTGCGGGCGGCTGTGGGCATTCCGGTGCTCAATATGGTTGAACTCACGGCCAGGGCCGCGTCGGAACTCGCGCCGGGCGGCGCGGCGGGCATCCTGGCTTCGCCGGCGGTGCGGCTCACCGGCCTTTACGAAGGCCCCTGCGCGGCCTTGGGCCTGACCCCCCTGTATGCCGACGGTCCGTGGGAGCAACGCCTTTTGCAGGTCATCAAAGATGTCAAGGCGGGCCGCGCGGGCGAGGCGGCGCGCGCGGCCTTTGCGGAGATAGCCGGGCACGTGCGGAGCAGGGGGGCGGCGGTGCTGATCGTCGCCTGTACGGAACTCGGTGTCATCGGCGCGCGGGCGGACTGCCCCCAGGTGGATGCCGCCGATGTACTGGCGCGGGCCGTGGTGGACATGGCCAAGGGGCGTACCTCCCCACATTGATTTTTTCCGGCAACAGCCATCAGGGGCGTTCCCCGGTGGCCGGACAACGGCTGAACAACAAACATCTGATTCAGGAGGAAACTGTATGAATCTGGCTCGCTTCGCCCGTCGCGGCTATGTGCAAGAGGCCACGCCACTGGAATTCCTGCCCGCCTTCAGCAGGGCCCTGGGCAACAAGGCCAACATCTGGATCAAACGGGACGACCTGCTGCCCGGCGCGGGCGGCGGCAACAAGACCCGCAAGCTGGATTTCTCCATTGCCGACGCCCTGGCCCAGGGCGCGGACACCATCATCACCTGCGGGGCCGTGCAGTCCAACCATTGCCGCCTGACTCTTTCCTGGGCGGTCAAGGAAGGCCTGGACTGCCATCTGGTGCTGGAGGAGCGCGTGCCCGGCAGCTACAGGCCCGAAGCCTCGGGCAACAATTTTCTCTACCAACTGATGGGCGTGAGTTCCATCAGCGTGGTGCCCGGCGGCAGCAACATGGCCGCTGAAATGGAGAAAAAGGCCGAGATGCTGCGGCGTGAGGGCCGCAAGCCCTACATCGTGCCCGGCGGGGCCTCCAATCCCGTGGGTGCGCTGGGCTACGTGCAGTGCGCCCAGGAGCTCATGCAACAGATGTTCGAGCGGGGCCTCAACTTCGATCACATCATCGTGCCCAGCGGCAGCGCGGGCACGCATGCGGGCTTTCTGCTGGGACTGCTGGGCTGCCACATGGACATTCCGGTCACGGGCATCGGCGTGAACCGCAAAAAGCCCGTGCAGGAAGAGGCTGTGCACAAGCTCATGCGGGACACGGCCGCATACATGGGCGTGAGCATGGATATTCCGCGCGATGCCGTGGTGGCCTATGACGATTACGTGGGGCCGGGCTACTCCCTGCCCACCGACGCCATGGTGGAGGCGGTCAAGCTCCTGGCGCGCACGGAAAGCATCCTGCTGGACCCGGTCTATTCGGGCAAGGCCATGTCCGGTTTGATGGACCTGGTGCGCAAGGAGCATTTCAAAAAAGGCGCGAACCTGCTTTTCCTGCATACCGGCGGTTCCCCGGCATTTCGATTTCCCGGAAGGAGATGCCGTCCAGAGAGCCGCTTGGATTTCTCCGATGCTGCGGCAGGTG
>OHAT01002133.1_pt1 | contig 15584 bp, 10 predicted proteins | sample 1577141 | NCBI WGS metagenome assembly OHAT01 (sample SAMEA3541578, study PRJEB24748) | human gut metagenome | biome: human gut; feature: human-associated habitat; material: faeces | place: China | collected 2012 | reverse complement strand
ATCATGACCTCTCTATAAGCGTCAATTTTGCGGACCGCCCCGGTGGCAATCAAGTAATTTCCGCCCTCTTTTTTTCCGTCTGGCCGAAACCAGGTCACCGTCACCGCTGGATGCTGATCCAGCAATCCGGCCAACACACGGAGCTGCTTGTCCAGTTCCTCCTGGACACCTTCATCCAGCTCTTTTTGCAGCGTGGTTAACCGCCCCGCCTCCTGCAGGACCGCATCGTAACCAGTCAAGGCGGTAAAGGGAGAAAACAGGTCCATCTGCTCACTGGCATCTACTTCTGGCACTTTCCGCTCCGACATCACATGGTTGGCCGTGATATTGAGTCGGCGGAACAGTAGTCCCGTGTCCACAATCCTGTGAAAAAGCGGATCGGCGGCATTCTGAATCTTTCGTGTGGATGAAGTGTATTTCTCGATATTTTTTCCATGGCTGTGCTTCGGCACAAATCTGCCGTATCGGTCCCTCTTGATCTTGCCCCGATACCGACTGAGGCGTACCGGATCTCGGATGTTCTCAATATCATATCCCGCGGTCAGGGTCAGCTGATCTGTTGCAAGTCCCTTTCCACCAGCTCCAGGGCCAGCGCATCCGCCATCTCACGTATCACAATGCGGGCTTTCTCAGCACTGTATGGGCATTGGAGGACCTGACCTGATCCAATGCTGTTGGATTCCGGCCGATAGGCTTTGATGTCTGATATCGTGCAGGGCTCCCACCCCCAAGCGTGATCGATCAGCAGCTCCGCATTGATCCCGAACAACTTATAGAGCAGGTCCTCATTGTGCAGGTCACTCGGGCCGCCGAGAGAGCAGCGCGCGATGTCCCCCATCGTATAAATGCCGTGCTCCGCCAGCCTTTTCGCATACCCCGGCCCCACCCGCCAAAAATCTGTAATAGGGCGATGGGACCACAGGAGCTGCCGGTAGCTCAGCTCATTCAGCCTCGCGATGCGGACACCGTCTTTATCCGGTCGGATATGTTTGGAGACGATGTCCAGCGCAACTTTGCAGAGGTAGAGGTTGGGACCGATCCCTGCGGTGGCAGTGATCCCAGTGGTGTCAAGCACATCTTTGACCACCCGCTTTGCGAATTCCCACGGGGCCAAGCTGGTAGTTTGAAGATAGGGCGTGATGTCCATGAACACCTCGTCGATGGAATAGGGGTGGATGTCTTCCGGCGCCACATGGCGGAGGTACACCTGATATATGCGGGCGCTCCACTCCATGTAACGGGCCATGCGCGGCGGGGCCACGATATAATCCAGCTCCAGCGCAGGATTGGCTCTCAACTCCAGATCATTACTGGAAGAGCCGGAAAAGACGTGCTGGGAACCCGCTGCCGTCGCTGAGCGTTGATCTCCCGGACCTTCTGGATCACTTCAAAGAGCCGGGCCCGCCCCAGGATTCCATACGCTTTCAGCGCCGGCGTGACGGCCAGACAGATGGTTTTCTCCGTGCGGGTCAGATCTGCTACCACAAGGTTGGTGGTCATGGGGTCCAGCCCCCCGCTCCACGCACTCCACCGAGGCGTAGAAGCTCTTCAGATCCACCGCGAGATATGTTCTTGCTTCCATAATCCCGTCCCCCTTTTCTGATAGTCTATCCTAGCATTTTGATTATATCACCGGGGTAACAGCCACAACACAGTTTTGCAAAATAAAACTACACAGGCATATAATGCACAGCTTGGTTACTGCTGTGGAATATAACATCAAACAAATTAAAGCAAAACCATATCGGTTTAGCTTGCTGAATTTTTGAGAAGGAAATTATTCGGTTTCCCGCTGGTTGGGCATGGCCCAAGCAGTGTGGTCACTGTGGAGCAGGTACTCGGAGATCTCGCTGAGGGGTTTGCCCAAAAACTCCCGGTACAGGGCCTGGACCTGGGGATTCTCGTGGGAGAAGCGCAGGGGGGCCTGACCGTCCAGCTGGTGGAGCCGGTCGCCGCGGATGCCGCCTAGCTCCCGGTCCTCCTTGTCAATGGGCTGGCCGCCGCCGCCCACGCAGCCGCCGGGACAGGCCATAACCTCCACGAAGTCGTAATGGATCTTGCCCGCCAGAATGCGATCCAGCAGCTTCCGGGTGTTGCCCAGGCCGCTGACCACGGCGCAGCGCACCGAGGTGCCCGCCAGGTCGTAGGTGACCTCCCGCAGGTCGGGCCCCTCACGCAGCTGGGAGAATGCCTCTGGGTCGGGGTTCTGCCCGGTGAGCAGGAAGGAAGCGGAACGCAGGGCGGCCTCCATCACGCCGCCGGTGGTGCCGAAGATGATACCGGCGCCGGTGGATACACCCATGGGGTCGTCCAGGCCCTCCTCCGGAAGGAGGGAGGGGATAATCTTGTCGGCGCGCAGCATGCGCACAAACTCCCGGGTGGTGAGCACCAGGTCCACGTCAGGACCGTGCTCGGTGGCCATGGTGGGCAGCTCGCTCTCTGCCTTTTTGGCCACGCAGGGCATGATGGACACGCAGAAAATCTTCTCCGGCTCCACTCCCAGCTTCTGGGCCAGCCAGCTCTTGGTCAGGCTACCAAACATCTGCTGCGGGCTCTTGGCGGTGGACAGCTGCCCGGTAAGCTGAGGATACTGGCCCTTGAGGAAGCGCACCCAGCCGGGGCAGCAACTGGTGAACATGGGGTACTGGGCCATGTCGCCCCGCTGGAGGCGGCGGAAGAACTCGCTGCCCTCCTCCATGATGGTGAGGTCGGCGGTGAAGTTGGTGTCGAAGATGTAGCGGAAGCCCAGCCGGCGCAGGGCGGCGGCCATACGGCCCATGGTAGCCTGCTCCCGGGGCAGTCCGAAGGCCTCGCCCCAGGCGGTGCGCACCGCGGGAGCCACTTGGACCACGGTAATTTTGTCCGGGTCGGCTAGGGCGGCAAAGGCGCGCTGGGTGTCGTCCCGCTCCCGCAGGCCGCCGGTGGGACAGTGGGTGATGCACTGGCCGCACAGGGCACAGTCCGAGTCCTTTATGACCCGGTTATTGGATACGTCGATGGTGGTACGGCTGCCGGTTCCGGCCACGTCCCAGATGCTCAGGGACTGGATTTTGTCGCACACCTGGATGCAGCGCATGCACTTGATGCACTTGTTGTAGTCGTGGAAGAGGGGGAAGGTGGTGGTCCAGGCCTTCCGCAAGCCCTGGGGCAGCTGGATCTCAAAGGGCAGCTCCAGAATGCCCAGGTCGTTGGCAATCTCCTGGAGCTGGCAGTTGCCGCTACGCACACAGGTGGCGCACTTGCAGTCGTGCTGGGACAGAATGAGCTCCACGTTGATGCGTCGGGTGCTGCGGGCCCGGGGGGAGTTGGTATGGACGGCCATGCCCTCCTGGACGGGGTTGTTGCAGGCGGTGACCATGGCCCGTTCCCCCTCCACCTCCACACAGCACACCCGGCAGGCTGCAATTTCATTGATGCCCTTCAGGTAGCACAGGTGGGGAATGTGGATGTCGGCCTGCCGGGCAGCCTCCAGAATGGTGGTGCCTTCGGGCACCTGGGCGGGGCGTCCGTCAATGGTGAGGTTTACCATTCCTTGCTCCTTCCTCCCTTGAAGATTCCGTAGCCGAAGTGGTCGCAGCGCAGGCAGCGGCTGGCCTCCTGGGTGGCCTCCTGTTCGCTCATGCCCTCCTTGAGCAGGTCAAAATTACCGTGGTAGTCAGTCAGCTGCCGGTTTTTCAAATTAACCCGGCCGCAGGGGGGCGTGTTGGTCAGGTGAGCGGGGGGAATATCCACTTCACAGTGCATCTTGTGGTCAAAGCCCAGGAAGTTGTCGATGTTGGCGGCGGCCACCTTACCGGCGGCCACAGCGCGGATGACGGTGGCCGGCCCGGAGACCGCGTCTCCGCCGGCAAAGATATTATCCGCCCCGGGCACCGAGCTGGTGAGGTCGACCTGGATGGCCCCGCGGCAGGTGGTGACGCCCACTGCCTCAAAGGGCTTGGCTGCAATGGCCTGACCGATGGCCACGATTACATAGTCGCAGGGAATGCGGAACTCCTTCTCCTGGGCCTTGGCGGGCGCGGGGCGACCATCCCGACCATAGAGGCTGATGATTTGAGGCTGGGTCCACAGGGCGGCCACCTTGCCCTCCTCATCGGCCTCAATGCGGACTGGCGCCTGCAGGGGCAGGATTTGGCACCCCTCGGCCATAGCCTCCTCGATTTCCTCTGCCAAGGCGGTCATGTCCTCTACTCGGCGGCGATAGACACAGGTGACGCTCTCAGCGCCCAGCCGCAGGGCGGTACGGGTAGCGTCCATAGAGACGTTGCCGCCACCGATGACGCAAATCTTCTTACCGGTGAAGTCGGGGACGTTTCCATCCCCGACACCGCGGAGTAGCTCTACCGCACTGATCACATTGGAGGACTCCTCCCCCTCCAGGCCCAGCTTCTTGTCGACGTGGGCACCGATGGCGATGTACACCGCGTCATAGTCCTTTTGGATTTCTTCTATGGCCACATCCTGGCCGATGGACACGGCGGTGCGGACGGTGATGCCGGTGGAGAGAATGTGGGTGATATCCCGGTCCAGCACATCCTGGGGCAGGCGGTAGTCGGGAATGCCGTAGCGCAGCATGCCGCCCAGCTTGGGGCGCTGCTCATACACGGTGACCTTGTGGCCCATGAGGGACAGGTAGTAGGCCGCGGTCAGACCGCCGGGGCCGCCGCCGATGACGGCCACCCGCTTCCCAGTGTCAGCCGCCCTGGAGGGCGCGGACAGATCGGGGGAGTGGTCCACGGCGTAGCGCTTGAGTCCGCAGATGTTCACGCTGTCATCCACCATCCGCCGCCGACACTGGGCCTCGCAGGGGTGCTCGCACACATAGGCGCACACGGCGGGGAAGGGGTTATCTTTACGGATGAGGCGCACCGCGTCCTCGTACCGCCCCTCCCGGACCAGGGCCACATAGCCTGGAATGTCCACGTGGGCGGGGCAGGTGGACACGCAGGGCACCGGGTGGCTTAGCCCGCAGAAGCACCGGCCGTGGAGGATGTGCTCCTCATAGTCCTCGCGGAAGCCCCGAATGCCCAGCAGCACCATATTGGCTGCTTCGAAGCCGATGGCGCAGTCCGCCGAGTCGGCAATGACCTTGGCGGTGCGTTCGATAAGGTCCACGGTCTCCAGGGTGGCAGTGCGGTCCAGCACCTGCTCAATGAGCACTGCCAGCTGACCCAGCCCGATGCGGCAGGGCACGCACTTGCCGCAGGTCTGGGCATGGCATAGCCGCAGAAAGTTCAGCGACATGTCCACCGGGCACAGCCCGGGCTGGCTGGCAATGATGCGCCGGCCCATGTCCCGGTACAGGCAGCTCAAAACAGTCTGGGCCTGGCCGGGGGTCTCAATGGCTAATCGGCTCAATGTAAATGCTCCTCCTTGTCGCTGATTTGCAACAACACGGTACGCTTGATCAAATCAGCATTAGTGCTTATGGCCGCAACTAATTAGACACTCTTGCCCTCTTTCGAAATACTTCTCCGGCAATCAGGAAGACAATTAACAGAACAACGCTGATGCCGAAGACCAGCTTGGGACTACTGATAACCAGCATAGGCATAATAAGGAGGTAGGGAAGAGAATAGCTGTAGCCCAGTGTGCAGGACGCTGCAACCGTTTCAGCGGCCACTGTTTTATGATCCGGATCTACTACCTTTGCCAGTAGCAGGCCGGTCGAGAGCAACCCCATGTAGGCACCGTACTGCGCCACAGCGGAAGCAAACCAATCTTGGGGACACCAGCGCTTGGAAAAGAAAATGGAGACCCAGGTCGTCGCGGCGATGACCACTACGGAAATAACCACAATAGGAAGTAAATAGGAGACAAAGGCTTCGATTGAGGTGGTTGCCACAGCAGAAGTGATAAGATACTCCAGAGAAACGTTGGAAATACGCTCAATGGTGTCGCGGTCAATAAACTGTTGAAGTGCCGGAATTCGGCCGATAATGATTCCAAATACGCCGCTGCAGAACAGGGAAGTGGACAAAAGAGGAAGATTTTCCCAAAACGGATCAATGCTGATTAAAAAATTTCGGAGCCAAAGGGCACAGGCGACAACAAGACCCACAAAGGCCAGCTGAAGGGTAAACGGGTCCACCGATGAGGATTTGGACACTGCGCTTCCAATGGAGGGCCGCTTTCCAAGGGCAATGTATCCGGTACGGAACTCCTCGGGTAAATCGTCCAACGAAGCAGTGGTGTGCTTAATAAGCCCCTTCCGAATGCCAATATTGACCATTACAATGCCAAATACAATGCCGCAAACCACCCCTATGGTAGCGATGGTGATAGCGACCGGCACAGCATTGGTCCAATAGCCCTCCTCCTCAAAAATAGTTGCGACAGGAACAGACCAGCCAATACCACCATAAAGGGCAAAAAGCGGAATCAGTCCGAAGCCAATGGGAACAACAGACTGAAATAGGAAGGCGACAATCATACCCAGAACTGCCTGAGCCTGATGGGCGACGCCGCCCACCAAGGTTGCCGACACCGCTTGTTTTGTAATTTTTTCCATGGACTCGCCCAAAAACGAGCAGGCAAAGGTGACTGCCAGCAGCACGCCGGACCACTCACTGATGCTGGCGGTATAGGTGACATGTACAGGGGAGTACAGCCCCAGAATCTGAGGCCCAATTATGAGGCCTATCAGGCCCCCGATAATGGATGCGGGGAGGAAGAGACGCTGAAACAATTTGACTTTCATGCGAAGAAAATATCCGATGGCCAGTAGGATGCTGACGACTGCAAAGTCATGGGCGACATCCATTAAAGTCATATTCTTCCCTCCTACACAAAATACGGAGCCGGCACCGATGGGCTATAGGCTCAGCAACAGTGCCGGTTCCCGGTAAGTTTGCAGTTTTTTGTGACGAAGCTCAGGAAATTGCCATCCTTATGCCCTTGATATAAGTGTATTCCTCCAGAGAATACCGGCTTCCATCCTTCCCTATTCCGCTGTTTTTACAGCCGCCGTGGGGAACCGCCGGTCCGGTTCCGGGGCCGTTTACATTGACGATGCCGAACTGGAGACCGCGGGTCAGCCGGTAGACTTGGCTCAGGTCGGTGGACCAGATGTAGGAGGAGAGGCCGTATTCCGTGTCGTTGGCCATGCGGATGGCCTCCTCCTCCGTGTCATAGGACATAAGGGCCAGCACGGGGCCGAAGACCTCCTCCCGGAACACCCGCATCTCCGGCATCACCCCGGTAAGAATGGTGGGCAGGAAATAGAATCCGGATGTTTTGTCCGCAGGCCGGGTTCCGCCGCACGCCACACGGGCCCCCTTCTCTACCGCGTCCTCCACCAGCTGCTCCATTCGGGCAACCGCCGCCTCGTCAATAAGGGGACCGGTGTTGGCCTGCTCATCCAGCGTGCCACACTGGGCCCCGGAGGCAATTTCCGTGCACATCGCCAGAAATTCCCGGTACACGCTCCGGTGAACGAAGGCCCGCTGGGGCGCCACGCAGGTCTGGCCCGCGCAGCGCATTTTGTTCCCGATCACATGGGCCGCGGCGGCGCTCAGGTCTGCGGAGGGAGTCACAATGACAGGGGCGTTTCCCCCTAGTTCCATGGAGAAACGCTTTACGCTGGTGGTAGAATCCCGTACCATGCGTAGACCGCCGGCGGTGGAGCCGATCATGGTGATCATGGCGGGGATGGGGCTCTCACACAGGGTGGTTCCGATCTCCCGGGCATCTCCAGCTACAAAGTTGATGACCCCCTTAGGGAACCCGATGCGGTGGAGGATCTCACCGAAATAGAGGGTGGAGAGAGGGGTCTTGGTGGCCGGCTTAATGACTGCGGTACATCCCGACGCCAGAATGGGACCAAGCTTGGTGGCCAGGTTGTGCATGGGGAAATTCCAGGCCAGTGCGGCCACCACCACCCCCACCGGCTCCCGCACGGCTAGGAACATGTTTTTTCCCCCGGCGGCGTCCCTGATGCCCTGGGTGTGCTCACTCTTGGCCTGCTCCAGGAAGAAACTGAGGTAGCCAGTTAGACTGCCTGTTTCAAAGGCCGCGTGGGAGCGCAGCTTGCCGCTCTCTAGCATGAGCAGGTTGAGCAGGTTTTCGCTCTCACGCTGGATGGCGTCCCGCAACTTCATCATCCAGGCGCCCCGTTCCTCCAGCGTCAGTGCGCTCCAGCCGGGGAAGGCGTCGCGGGCGGCCTCCAGCGCCTGCTGGGCCTGTTCCTTGGTGGCCAAGGCTATCTGAGCCACCGGTTCGCCATTGCCGGGGCAGCGAATTTGTGTGGTACGGCCCCGGCCGGATACCAGCTCGCCGTTGATATACTGACGAAAGTCATCGGTTGGAAGGGAATACATAAATTTGTCCCCCTTTTCTTAGCTGTAAATGTGGATCTTGGAAATGGCCTCGTCCAGCTCTTGCTTCTCCTGAACGGTTAGCTCCCAGGCGGCGGCGGCACAGTTCTCCTCCGCCTCGGCCGCATTGCCTACGCCGGTGAGGACGGTGTGCATGTAGTCATGGGCAAGGGCCCAGTTAATGGCCACCTGGGCCACCGTGGCCTTGTGGGTCTCAGCGATGCCGTCCATGACCTTAAGCAGAGTCTGAATCTGGGAGAAGCCGGGCTCGGTGAACATGGGGCCGTAGAAAGAGGCGCGCATATCCCCGTGGCCAAAGGTGGGTACCTCCCGGAACTGGCCGGTGAGGATGCCGCCGCCCAGAGAGCCATAACCCATTGTGCCGCATCCCTGGCCGGCATAGTACTTCAGAACATCCTCCTTGGTGCGGTTGATCATATTGTAGGGATACTGAACAATATCCAGAACGCCGTCCGCCAGCAGGCGGTCTGCCAGGTCGCGCTCCAAATTGGACATGCCCAGGAAGCGCACCTTCCCCGCGTTCTTCAGCTCCTTCATGCAGGCGATGGTCTCCTCGATGGGGGTCCCCACCCGATCGTCCCAGTGCATGAGATAGCCGTCGATGTAGTCGGTCTGGAGCCGCTTCAGGCTGGCATCAATGGACTTGAGCATATTTTTCCGGCTGGAGTCCTTGATAGTGCCCTTGTCGCTGTCGTTGGGGTCCACAAATTCGCTGCCAAATTTGGTGATCAGAAATACCTTGTCCCGATATCCGCCCTGAAGGGCCTTGCCCAGGACCTCTTCCGAACCACCGGAAGCATAGATAGGGGCGGTGTCCACAATGTTTACGCCGCAGTCAATCATGGCGTGCACCGCTGCCACGGCGTCTTCCTGGGTGACGGCACCGAACTGCTTTCCACCCAGCGCCCAGGTGCCCAGACATAAAACGGAGATATCCTTGCCGGTGCTGCCGAATTTCTTGTAACGCATCCAAAACGCTTCCTTTCTTTATTCATTAAATCGTTGCATGGACTTTTCGTCACGTTTTTCCGAACACTTCAATCTGGGCCAGATCCTCCTCGGTCAGCCCATAGTCCCGCAGAGCGCTCTCCGGGGTGATATATCCCTCCTCCAGGTCATGGACAATCAGAGCACGATCCCGCCCCAGGGGATTGCCGTAGCCGCCGGCCCCAGGCATCTGACAGCGGAGCACACCGCCGGATTTCAAGGTGGTACCGGATTTCTTGGAGTCAATCACCGCCTCCTGATCCGTTCCGGGATAGATGGTGATGACACCAGGTAGACCGGGCTGGCCGCCGAACAACCCCCAGGGCGGCGTTTTTTGCCGGTCGGCCTTGATGGTAAACTGGCTGTCATGGCCCAGGACCCGGATGTCCTTACTCATGGACAGGCCACCCCGGAACTTGCCGGGCCCGCCGGAATCCGGCACCAGGGTGTACTGCTCTACCATGTAAGGGAACTCAATCTCCATGCTCTCGATGGGGAGATTGGAGGTGTTGGTCATGTGGACCTGGACACAGCTCAAGCCGTCCTTGTTGAACCGGGCGCCGGAGCCGCCGCCGAAGGTCTCCATATAGACGTAGTACTCGTGGGTCTTGGGGTCCACGCCGCCGAAGTAGACACCGGTGATGGAGCTGTTGCTCCCCGCCAGTACCTTGTGGGGCACCACTTGAGACATGGCGCCGAACACCATGTCGGCCACCCGCTGGGCTGTGTCGCTACGGCCAGCGCAGGCCGCCGGCTCGGTGCAGCCCAGGATACAGCCCGGCCGTGTCTTAATCTGGATGGCCCGATAATAGCCTCCGTTGGCCGGCAGGGTGGGGTCCACAATGCTACGCACGCCATAGTAAACGGCGGCCCGCAAGGCGGACAGGGGGAGATTGATGGCCCCCTTTACCTGGTCCGGATTGTCAGTGAAGTCCAGGGTGATGTCCTGATCCTGAATCTCCACGGTGACAGACAGCTTGATGGGACCGCTACCCACGCCGTCGGAGTCCAGATAGTCGGAGAAGGTGTGCACGCCGTTGGGAATCTCCGCCAGAGCCATGCGGATCTTCCGCTCGGAGTAGTCCAGCAGCTCCTCCATGCAGGCGGTGACAGTAGCGGTGCCGTAGCGGGTGCACACATCCTCCACCCGCTGCACGCCCTTGCGGTTGCAGGCAAACTGGGCGTTCAAGTCTCCCCGGCGGATGTGGTTGACCCGGCAGTTGAGGAGGATGAGGTTGAGGATGTCCTCCACCAGCTCCCCCTTCTGGAAAATCTTCACCGGGGGAATCCGGATGCCCTCGGCGTAGATGGAGTCGGAGTCGGCGGCATTGGAGCCGGGGACTCGGCCACCCACGTCGTTGTGGTGGGCGATGTTGGCAACATAGGCCACTACCTTGTCCTCGTAAAAGACGGGGGAGGCCACGGCGATGTCGGGCAGGTGGGTGCCGCCGCCGTTATAGGGGTCGTTGGCGATAAACATGTCTCCGGGATGGATTTGGTCGGGAGTAAAATTCTTTTTGATCTCTCCAATCAGGCCCAGCAGGGAGCCCAGGTGCATGGGAATATGTTCGGCTTGAGCGATGGTGTGGCCTTCCGCGTCGAACAGCGCGCAGGAGCAGTCCTTGCGCTCCTTGATGTTGGTGGAATATGCGGACTTGACCAGGACTGCGCCCATCTCCTCAGCGATGGACATGAAGGTGTTTCCAATGACCTCCAGCAGGATACCATCAATTTTCACGCCTCGTCGCCTCCTTTCCCGTCGCCAAAGGCATTTACAATCAGATTGCCGTGGATATCCACCTCAAACCAGGTGTTGGGCGGAATGACTGTGGTGGAGTCCATCTGCTCCACAATGCACGGGCCGTCCACACGGGGACAGCGGCCGAATTTGCTTCTGTCGTAGACAGGGCAGCGAACCAGACCCGACTCCTCGAAGTAGACATCCCGATGGTCTATCACCGCTCCGGAGGGGGTCTCCATGTGCCCAGTCAGCTCGGCCAGTCGGGGCTTTTGCACCTGACCGATGGCCTCGCTGCGGAAGTTGACAAACTGAACGGGGGCGTTGGGATTGTAATAGCCGTAGTTCATCTCGTGGGCTCGGAAGAAATCTTCCTTCATTCGGTCCAGGTCCGCCTGATCCACCAGACCGGCGGGAATTTCCACCTGGAGCTCGTAGTTCTGTCCCACGTACCGCATCTCGGCCACGTTGTGGAATTGGCGCCGCTGCTCCGGGACGTTTTCCGAGGCCAGCCACCGGCTGCCCTCCTCCATCAGCGGCAGAACCGCCTGGTTAATCTGCTCGGGCGTCGCCTGGTCGTAGGGGATGAGGGCGGTTTTCACATAGCTCTTTTTGATGTCTGCCGTCAACAGACCCAGGGCGCACAGAGCGCCGGGGGCGGGGGGGATGAGCACCGTGTGGATGCCCATCTCCTGGGCCAGGTGGACGGCATGGAGGGGACCGGCGCCGCCGTAGGCCACCAGGGTGAAATCGGAGGGGTTGTGGCCTTTTTCCACGGTAATCACACGGATGGCCCGGGCCATGTTGGAGTTGACGACGCTGATGACGCCCTGGGCCGCTGCCTCCACGGAGAGTCCCATAGGGTCTGCAATCTGCTTTTTCATGGCCGCCCGGGACAGTTGGGCGTCGATTTTCAGCCGGCCGCCCAGTACGTAGTGGGGATTGATCCGCCCCAGCACCAGATTGGCGTCGGTGACCACGGGTTGTTCATTGCCCAAGTTATAGGCTACCGGCCCGGGATTGGCGCCCGCGCTCTCTGGCCCTACCTTCAGTGCGCCCGCGTTGTCGATGTGGGCGATGGAGCCGCCGCCGGCGCCTACCGCGTGGACATCGATCATGGGCACACCGGAGGGCAGGCCACACACCTTGCGCTTGGTAGTGTATTCCGCAATTCCATCCTTTACCAGCGAAACATCGGTACTGGTTCCTCCCATATCATAGGTGATGATGTCCAGGAAACCAGCCGCCTTGGCAACGTAAACGGCGCCCATAACCCCCGCGCTGGGGCCGGACAGGGCCGTCTGGACAGGGGTCTGAATGGTGGAGGAGATGGACATGACGCCGCCGTTGGACTGGGTGATGTAGGGCTCCACCCTGACACCCACCTGGCGGATGCGATCCTGCAGGTGGTGGATGTACATTTTCATCCGGGGGCCCAGATAGGAGTTGATCACCGTGGTGCTGAGACGTTCAAACTCCCGAAACTCCGGAAGAATGGTGGAGGAGACGGAGCAGTAGACCTCGGGCCAGGTCTCCTTGATGCACTGCTCTACAATTCGCTCGTTTTCCGGGTTCAGGAAGGAGAACAGGAAGCATACCGCCAGCGACTCCACACCCTTTTCCTTCAGCTGGCTGAGTACCCGCAGCACCTCGTCCCGATTTACCTTTCGGAGGATGGTGCCGTCGGCCATGGTACGTTCGTCCACCTCCCGGCGAAGCGCGCGGCGCACCAGGGTCTCCGGTTTGTCCTCCATAATATCATACAGGGAGGGGCGTGTCTGACGGCCGATTTCCAGAAGGTCCCGGAAGCCCTTTGTAGTGATCAGAGCGGTCTTCGCGCCCTTGCGCTCAATAATCATGTTGGTTGCAACCGTGGTGCCGTGGCCAAAATACTCCAGCTGCTCCACCGGGACCCCGTAGAGCGCCAGAGTTTCTTTTGTCCCGTTTGCAATTGCTTCTGACTGGTCATGCAAAGTGGAGGAAAGCTTATAGGTGTAGTAGGCTCCTGTTTCTGAGTTCAGCAACGTGACATCGGTAAAGGTACCACCTACGTCAATACCGATTCGATACATTGGCTCACACTCCTTTGGCCGTTTAAAATTATATAATTCGTCTGAATATATACATACAATACCGATCTATGCGTACAGTATATACCACGAGTTTTGCACATGTCAATATATTTGATTTGGATATCAAACAATAAATTAAACAAAATAACCAAAACAAAACTGGTTATATTGCTGTATTGAATGCGAAAATGTACTATGATATACTTTTTTCGCTGAGCAATATCCTATAACGCAGAACCTCTTAAAGGAAAAACCGGGGGGGAATACGCTGCGCCAGGGTGCCTGATCTGCAAAATGTATGAGATGAAATATTTTTTTACCTAGCGAATACTGCTGTATGGGGGTTTCTTTATGGGCAAAAAAATAAAAAATCGCAGCGAGCTTCTTTCACACGGACACCGGCATTCCCGGCAGACAGTTCTTGATATTACTGACGCCGCGCTGGAAGAACTGGATGCCTACGGGCGGATTCGCTCCTTTTTAAAATGTGAGGGAAATCTGCTGAGGATTGGAGATCGCTGTTGGGATCTGGACCGCAAGCGAAACGTCTATCTCATCGGTGCGGGAAAGGCGTGCAACGCCATGGCCATGGCGGTGGAGGATGCGTTGGGCGAGCGCCTGACCGATGGGATCGCGCTGGTCAAAATTCTGGAGCCCGGGGACCGGTTTGTGCGTACCAGGGTTCGGATTGGCGGACATCCGATTCCCAACCAGGCCGGCTACGAGGCCTGCCTGGAGATTTTGGACCTCATTGACCGGGCTGGACCGGAGGATCTATTCCTGTGCGTGATGAGTGGAGGCTCATCGGCACTGATGAGCTGTCCGGTGGACGGAATTTCCCTAGAGGATGAGCAAAAGACCACGGATATTCTGCTGAAATCCGGCGCTGGAATCCTGGAGATCAACGCGGTGCGCCGCCACATCTCCCGCATGAACGGAGGCAGGATGGCCCAGCGGATTGCGGACCGGGGAGCGGAACTCATCGGCTTCAACATCAGCGATTCCGTGTCCAATCCGCCCACCAGGGACATTTCCATACCTTGGGAGCACTACTACGGCACGCCCATGGGCCCGGACCAGACCACCCTTCAGGACGCTCTGGCCTGCATCGAAAAGTACAATCTCCACAGCCGCCTGCCGGCGTCCGTGACCCGGTATCTCGCCTCCTGTGGCCCTGCCGGCGAGACACCCAAGGCCTTTCCCCAAAATACATACTATCAAATCAACACTTTGCCGGACAGCGCTGCGGCCGCACAGCGTGCGGCGGAACAGCTGGGCCTGCGCACAGTGGTGCTCTCCACCTTCATCGAGGGAGAGGCCAGGGATATGGGGACGCTGATGGCTGCTATCGCCAGAGAAATACAGGCCTATCACCGCCCGGTGCCGCCCCCCTGCGCCCTCATATCCGTAGGGGAGTCGGTCACCACCATTTCGGAGGACTGTGTTATTACCGGGCACGGCGGACCGTCCCAGGAGATGGCGCTCAGCTTTGCGGTGTCCGCCACAAAAACCAGGGGTGCCTGTCTGCTCTCCATTGATACCGAGGGGACGGACGGCACCACCGTATGCGCGGGCGGCATCACCGATTCCGACAGCCTAGCGGATATGGAGAGAGCCGGCGTGGACATCTACGGCGCTCTGCGGGGGCATGCCAGCTTTGAGGCGCTCTCCGCTGCGGGCTGCGTAGTCATGACCGGTAATACCGGCACCAACCTGTGTGATCTGAATATTATGTATGTACCCGTTCCAGAGAAGGAAGAGGAGAAATGATGATGAATACTGTAATTCAGAAAATTTCCGCCCGTCAGGTACTGGACTGCAAAGCGAGACCCATGCTGGAGGTGGACGTGTTTACGCAGGACGGCAGCATGGGCCGGGGCGCCGCGCCCACCGGAACCTCGGTAGGAGCCCACGAGGCATTTGTCCTCCGGGACTATGATGTAAACGAGTTTAACGGCTCGAGTGTCCACAAGGCCGTAAATACAGTGGAAACGGTCATTGCTCCGGCACTGCTTGGAATGGATGCAGCCGATCAGCGGGCAATTGACCAGCGTATGCTGGAACTGGACGGAACGGAGAACAAAGAGCGACTGGGCGGCAACTCCATTTACAGCGTCTCCATCGCCTGCCTGCGCGCCGCGGCTGCTGCCCACAAGATGCCGGTGTACCGCTATCTTCGGGGCGGAGTGCTGACCAACATCCCCCTGCCTACCTTCAATGTAATTAACGGCGGACGTTATCCCCAGCTGACTCAGCCCTTTAACGAATTCATGCTGGCCCCCTGGAAGGCCGACTCGGTGGAGGAGGCCGTGGAACTGGCGGTGAAGGTCTATCAACGCCTGGAACAGGTGATTAGCCGGTATTTGGGAGGCAAAAAGCCCTTCCTGGGCGGGTCCTACGGCTGGGCAGCTCCCAGCGGTGATCCCGATGTTGTCCTGCAACTGATGGCTC
>OHAT01002127.1_pt1 | contig 15614 bp, 16 predicted proteins | sample 1577141 | NCBI WGS metagenome assembly OHAT01 (sample SAMEA3541578, study PRJEB24748) | human gut metagenome | biome: human gut; feature: human-associated habitat; material: faeces | place: China | collected 2012 | reverse complement strand
CCTGTTCCGTATTCACCCATTGGCTGGCCGCCATTGCCTGCCTCTGCTGGTTTGCTTGTTCCATTTTACTTTGCAAGAAAGGAGGTTTGCGATGACCGACTCTTCACAGCAACCTATATTCCGTGTCGATAAATACCAGGCATACGAAGAGGAAGCGGTACTGTTCGAACAGTATAGTATTCTTATGTACGGAAGTGAAAAACTATGCTGCACTCGTCCCGAAATGGAGCAGCTCAGTAATTTAATTCAACGCGCTTTGAGCGACAGAAAGGAGGCAGAACATGGCAACCGATAAAATCAAATTCGACAAATATATCCTTCTCCGCTACTTTCAGGAATATCTTCCGGTAGACAAGGAGAGTGACAGTGTTATCTACAAAACATCCCAACAAATTCAGGATGAGCTGTCAGACATGGCAGAAATCAGCATCAACCAGATTGCCGCTACCCTGGTAGAGTTAAATTACAAACTCACCATCGGTCCCGATGGACGGCCGGCATGGATGATGCAGCGCAGATAGACTGTAAGCTTTTAGATGATTACATTTTTTCTACATTTATATCGAGGTGTGGCGTCGTGAGGACGCTGCACCTTTTGTCTTTTTACCCCTTTCCGGAGCCGGGTATCTTTGAGAAAAACAAAGAATTATGCTCACTATTCCACAAGATATACCCGATTTCGTCCTGTCCTCACAGCTGGACAACTTCACAATCAGCGCAGACAAAAGGGTAACCTTTGTGCTGAAGCAAGCAAATACGGTCATTCTGCAAGAAACCTATACTCAGGACGCCAGCAACCAGATACACATTCTTGATTTGTTTTCCCTCATGGAGCCTTACCTTATCGGTTCACCGATGCTTCAGTTCAGCTACGAGGTATCCGCTTCCAGTGAAACCACCATCAGCAAGACCTTCACGGTGCTGTTATGCCGTCCCATCATCCCCTGCAGCGGAGTAGATTTCGTGACAAACTATTTCCTGACGACTTTGGCTGGGCGTGACAAAATAACCTCTTTCAACCGCACGGAAACCCTCTACCTTACTACCGGAAGTTTATCTTCAGGCGGTACGACTATTCCAGTGACGGCAGAATGTGTCTTCGTCAACGACCAGAACCAGCTTCTCAAATCCACCCGTTCACTGGGCAATGTGGCCGACTACGGTATCTGCTCCATAGACGTATCCCCTTCCCGATTTACCCAGTCCGGCTACCGGCTGTTGCGGTACACCATCCTGGCCGGCGCCCGGAAGCAGACCTTCCGCGTAGACCAGGACGAACCGGAATCCGTCGGCCTGAAGTTCCGGAACTCGTTCGGATGTGTCGAGACATTCTACTTTGTGGGCGGAGATACGGTAGAGCCGGAACTGACCCGGAGTGCAGCTTACTTCGCCGGACAATACAAGAACTATTACGTAGACGAGCAGCGCAAGCACACACTCAATACAGGTTACATCCCCGAAGGCATGTTCAACCTGGCCGACGATGTGGCAAGGGCTACCGAAGTCTGGCTGATGGATGAATCAGGCGACATTTCGATAACCATCACCGAAAGCAATACCAGCCGGAGCGATGAAGACGACGGACTGTTTGCTTTCACTGTTTCCTACATCTTCGCATCCCGGTACCAGCAGCGGCTCCGTCTGCTTCCGGACATTTTCGATGACTCATTCGATGACACATACAATTAAAGCCTATGAACGTAATACATATCAAAGACGCATTAAGACTGCTCGAGTCCGGGCAGCCCTGCAACCTGAAGCTCTGGAAGCTCAGCACAGGTGACATTCTGGAATACAAAGGCGCGGTGTGCGTCGGCTCACACTGGCGACAGGGGCTCCATCGGGTTCGCCTTCCGGCATCCGGCGTAATCCGTTCCTTCCGCGACATATCCCTTTTCGAAATTAACAACATGACAATTTACCTTTAATATGGACAAGACAATCCTGCAATACGACGGCGACTTCATGCCTGGTGAGATATTCGACATCGAGGTTTCCAACGTGGCCACCGAAATGGCTTCCGTAGAAGACAGCAGCCTGGTATTCGATGAAGATGCAAATGTGAAGACGACGCCTGTTCCCGGTCGGAAAGGCATGGCGTATGTCAATTTCGGTGAAGACAACCAGCTTCCGTTTAATATCATCAAGATGATAGGCATCGACGAAGTGATGAGCCAGAACAAGCTGTTCAACGTCATCACCTGTTACGGTGCCGGACTGAAGTACATGGACGTAGACACAAGACAGCCGACAACCCATCCCGAAATCAAACGCTGGCTGATTCACAACAGCCTGCCGCTATTCCAGCTCGAGCAGGCTACAGACATGAAGTATTTCTTTTTCTGTGTGTCGGTCATCATTCTTTCCAGGGACGGCAAAAGAATCAACCGGCTCATTCACAAAGAGGCCTGCTACTGCCGTTTCCAACAGGCCAGAAAGGGCAAAATCAATCACGTGATTTATGCCAATTTCCGCGAAAACGCTTCACTTCGTCCGGAAGACTACGAAGTCATCCGCCTGCTGGATCCGCGCGACCCGCTGGGCGACCTGATGGTACTCATGGGGCGTGAACCTGGACGCGATGGCGAAACAAGAGTCCGTACTGAAGACCGTAAATTCGCTATCCTTGTGCGCTTCCCCACACCCGGCTTCCAATATTACCCCATCCCCTACTACACCAGCATTTTCCGGGGCGACTGGTACGACATCAAGCGACTGATTGGGAAAGGCAAGAAAGCAAAGCTTCGCAACCATGCCAGCGTAAAGTACCAGGTCGAAGTACACAAGGACTACTGGAGTAACATCTGTGCGGAAGAACACATTACCGACCCGCTGAAGAAGATGGAGCGTATCAAAAAGGAGAAGGAAAACATCAAGAACTTTGTTTCCGGAATAGAAAACAGCGGCAAAGTTTGGATTACCGGATACTACATTGACCCGAATGGCCGTGAGGTCCGGATGGTACGCATCAATGTGGTAGAGACCGGCAAGGAAGGCGGCGACTGGAGCGAAGACATCCAGGAAGCCAGCAATATCACCTGCTACGGCGACAACATCCATCCCAACCTGGTAGGTGCCACACCGGGCAAGGGACAGAGTAACAACTCCGGCTCAGACAAGCGCGAGCTGTTCACGCTCAAGCAGGCACTGGAGATTCCTTTCCACGACCTGATGAACATCCCGCATAACATCGTCATCGAGTACAACGGATGGAGTGAGAAGGTGTATCCGGATGTGCCCATGGTGCTGCTCACCACCCTTGACCAGAACACCGACGCCAAACAAAAGACAGCTTCAGACCTTGAAAACAAATCCTAAAACGAATCAATATGGCTATCACATTTTCACAAGAGATTTTCGAGAAGATTTGTTCCTCTGCCACCAATTCCACGGCAGAGGTGTATGATATGATTGCTCCTCACCTGGACGACACGCTTCAAAGCATCAACTGCGTGCTGCTGGGTGACATGGCAGACAAATTAGATACTGTTCCCGGGCTCGAGCAGGCGGTCACAAAGCTGGTTTGTCTGCGTACCTATCAGGAACAGATACCACAGCTCGACCTGGTACTGACTCCCACCGGCTTCGGTGTGGTGTCTAACCAGAATCTGGCCCCGGCTTCAGCCGACAGAGTGAAGAACCTGCTGCAGCAAGTCACCAACGCAGCCGAAGATACCTACGACCGATGCCTGGAGCTGCTGGTCGGTACCAGCTGGGCAGATACGGCACAGGCCCGTATCAACATCCCGAACCTGATGTATACAGCCAAACAACTGAAGATGTACGTTGATTTTCCTTCAGCAGACGTACACCGTTCCAAGCTGCTCGAGTTCCGGACAAAGATGTACCAGGCAGAAGAAAAGATACGGCAGCACGTGTCGGCCGAGTTCTTCGACCACATCCTCGAACAGGCCCGGCACAATGCATTCACCAAAGAAGAGTCTGCCATGGCCGACTACATGTGCAAGTTCATCGGCTTCTGCATCGCAAAGAACTGGCCGGCAGCAAAGAGCATGCTGGAACGCATCGAGAACTACGCGGAATCCAAAGTAGAGGTATTCACCAGCTACAAGGACTCCGAGGCCTACAAAGTCAAACATTTCCAGACTTATCAGAATGAAAAAGATGATTCCACATACTTTTGGGGGTAGAATCCTCGACTTCCGGTTCCCCACATCCTGGCAGCAGCTCAACCAGAAGCAGCTTCGGTACGTGTTCCTGGTCATCACCCTGTTTTCTCCGGTCAAGGCTAAGACTTACGTCTTCATGCGCTTCACCGGAATCCGTGTCCGGAAGCGAGTGAAAGGAGGATGGCTCTGCACCTTCCGCCTGAACTGGCACAAGAAACTGAGGTTCATCCTTCAGGACTGGCAGATTCGCAGCTTCCTCCGACAAATTGATTTCATCTCCGAACCCAACGCTTATCCCGTCCGGCTGGACAGGATAGGCGGTCGGTATGCCATCGATGCAATGCTACACGGCTTGAGTTTCGAAGATTACCTTTGTTGTGAGAACCACTACCAGGGCTACCTGTATTCGCAGGACATTTCTCAGCTCAAATCCCTATATGGTTTCCTTTACAAGAAGAAACCGGGTGCTAGAGGCTCACTGAAAACCGCCTTTTCCCGCATCAAGGAATACGAACTGATTTCCGTATTCCTCTGGTGGGGAAGCATCAAACTGTACTTCGCCTCCCTTTTTCCCCATTTCTTTCAGCCGTTCCACCAGAGGGCCGACGCTGATCAGCCGGAACTGCCCGACCTGATGGGCGCGATGAACGCCCAGATTCGGGCACTGACCGGCGGCGACGTGACGAAAGAAAAGGAAGTCCTGCAGATGGACTGCTGGCGGGCCCTGACCGAGCTGGATGCCAAAGCACACGATATTCAAATTCTAAAATCAAAACAAAATGGACACAAGTAAATTCTTTGACGGCCATGCCTACTTTAAAGAACTGACCGAGAAGAACAAGCTGGCCAAAGCCAACTCATTCTTTCCATGTTCCTGCAGCGGTATCAATTCGCTCCAGAATGTACTCGACAATTTCCGGAAACAGTCTGCTTTCGTCTGCGTCGATGACACCAACGACGCAGCCACCGAGCAAATCGGGGGAGGCTGGTTCAAAAAGCGCACCTTCACGGTATTCCTCCTGATTCGTTACCGCTACGATGACATGAGTGAGCGTGCGGCAAAGCTGGACATCTGCCGGCAGATCTTCCGACAATTCCATTCCCGCATGATCCGTGACAAATACATCTACGAAGACCTGGATTTATCCTTCCTGAATGTATCCCGTATCTACACCCGTGAGCTGGGCGAATACTTTATTTCCGGATGCACTGGCTTGTACTTTATGGTCGAACTGACCGAACCTACAGATTTATGTTATAAGGAGGACGAATGGAATGGCTAATACAGACACAAACAGGCCGGCGGCTACCGATGAAGACCGCAGAAAATATCAGGAAGCCTGGGCAGAAATGATGGTGAATATCTGGCGTGAAAAGATTGAGAGGCTGCATGTCATTAACACTTACTCGCTTCACCAGCAGATACGCGATAACGTCATATCTGCCACGGACTCAGTATCCACCATTCAGCACAAGTTCCTGGAGTACGGCATATACCAGGACATGGGTGTCGGCAACGGATATACCAAAGGTAACGGCGGTGACTTAAAGATATTAAACCCGGTTTATCGTGAGGAACACGGGTTAAATGTGCCTCGCAAAGTTGGCCCTAAGCCCGGTGGATACTATAAATCCGGCAATCCGCGTAAACCTCGAGAATGGTTTTCCCGCCCCTACTTTGCATCCATCATGGTGCTGAAGGAACAGATGGCCTACATGTACGGCGAAGAGTTCTGCGGTTTGCTTGTCGATAAAATTGAGGAAGCAAACCACAAGCGCAGCACTACTCTCAAATCACGTTTATACGGAACGCACAAACGTAAATAAAACAATGTCTTTTTGAAATCTAACTCGGTAAGTTTACTTCGTAAAAAACTCAGAATTATGGCAACAAAAACATTCGAAGAATTAAAGCAACTGGCCATCCAGATCCGCGACGAAAAAACAAACAAACAGAACACAGCCACCCGTGTAGGCACGGCAATGCTGGAACACATAAACAAGCTCGAGCAGGATTACTATGACAAAACCAAAACCGATGAAGAACTGAAAGAGCGGGATGATAAACTTACCGAGTTATCGAACAAGATGAAATCATTATCATTAACACCTGGTTATTATTTGAAGAATCCAACAGGTGAGGTTTCTTCATACGAACTTATATCAATGACGGAATTGATGCTTGTTCCTAGAAAAGGAGATACAGTATTATCAGGGATACGATTAGGTGTAGAATACAATATCGGTTTCTTTGATGAAGATTTTAATCCCCTTATATGTTCATTATCAACGAGTGGTAGCGAAATTACAGTATCACCTACATCTGAATACATACCATCTAATGCAAAGTACATGGTAGCTCATGCGAACTATGGTCAAGGTAGCACACCGTTATATGACAGACCTTTTGCGTATAATTTTAGCGAGGATATATTCACTGGTATAACCTATGATATGGTTCTAAAATTCAAAGAAATAGATAAAAAGATTGATAATAAATATCTAAGGCCATTGTCTATTACTCCTGGTTATTATTTAAAAAATACAGGTGAATTAGTTACATATTCAGCAATCGCAATGACTGAACTCATGCTTGTTCCTAAAAAATACCCTATTTATTTGAAAGATATCATTATGGGAACAGGATACTCTCTAGGGTTTTTTGATGAAGATTTTATTGCATTATCAACTGATTTGGTTGAAAAAGGAACATCGAAAACCATAAATCCAAATGATGACTATATTCCAAGCAAAGCTAAATATTTTTGTGCATTTGCAAAATATGGACAACCAACAGAGAATCCAGTATATAATAAACCTGTAGCATACTCTCAAGAAGATGTATTTACAGGGATAACTTATGATTTTATTAAACAAAGAAACAGTTACAAGATTTTTTCTAAAAGGGGTTATTTCTTTAATAAAGAAGGAAAAATAGAGGAATATTTATCAGATACAATAGCTTATAATGTGCAAGGGATATCGGTCTTTAGGTTAATAAGTGGGGTTACGGCAAAAATTAAGGGTCTGTATTATAGTCAATCAAATAATTGCAATGTTGTATTTCTTGATAAAGATAGGAATATAATAGGTTACACTAATAATCAAATTTTACAAGATAATACTGTATTTACTACAGATTCAATAATAGAAGAAGCTAACAATTCTGATGTAAAATTTTTTGCTGTTAGCGTGTATTCTAATGCTGAATTAGTTTCAGACTATGATATCAGAGACAACTCTGACCTTATATTAATAAATCGTATAAACGCTAATGATACAGGGTATTTAGGGAATGTACTTTATAAAAGGAAATGGTATTGTTGTGGTGATAGTTTCTCCGCAGGAAGTACGCATGATGCTCCTAATCCTGATGATTTAGTATTTTCAGATGGGATATATAAAGGACTTAATAAGGTATATTCAAGATTTATTTCTCTGAGAAATAATATGGATTTACAACTGCTTGCTGTAGCAGGAGCTACATGTGGAGCATGGAAAGAAGATGTCGAAGCAGGAACTGTAGAAAATCCTTCTAACACAAACACTTTTTATTATCGACAAATTGGAACAATACTTGAAAACGAAGATAGTTCATTTGATGGACTAATAACAATGTGGTTTGGAATAAATGATTCAAGTCATTGTAATCTTGGTACAATACAAGATGAAACTGTAGAAACTTTCTATGGGGCTCTAAATTGGAGTGCCATACAGCTGATAACTAATTTCCCTTATGCACACATAGGATTTGTTGTATCTAATTCATGCTCTACCAATTTTAGACAGGCTGTCATAGAAGTTGCAAAGAAGTGGGCAATACCTTATCTTGACATGGAAGGAGAACAAGTACCAACAATATTTGGAAAAAGGTCGAATCAAACATCTCCACAAGTAGATGGCAGGTTGATTGAGTTAAAAAAGAATAAATTTGTTATACTCCCAAGCGTTAATGAGCACCCTAATCAAATTGCACACGAATATCAATCATACTTTATCGAAAATTGGTTGCGCAGTTTGTAGAATAACTCGGTAAATTTTCCCCTATATTTAACCCCTGCAATATTCGTTGCAGGGATTGTCTTTTTACACCCTTCCCCTACATAATACCTTTGAGAAAAACACAAAATAAACATGGAAAAATATGTAGGATTTATCACACAAGACATCCGCTCCGGCGTGACTATTATTTTCATCTGCCTGATACTGATATGCAGCGTCTGTATGCTGGATTTATGGACGGGTATCGATGCAGCCAGAGCCAACAGAGAGAGAATATGCAGCCGCCCGTTGCGTAAAACCGGAACAAAAATCGTCGATTATTTCCGGCTGCTTCTTTTCTTCATCATGATTGACATTCTGGGACTATGCTTCCCCTGGTACAACTTACCATACGGGGCAGTTATCGGCACACTTGGCGTGCTGATTGTCGAAGGCTTGTCTGTCATAGAAAACTTTAAGAAGAAAAAGAGTCATGCGGCAGAAGTAGCCGACTTGGCTATGCGGATTACGGAATGTGCCACACCAGAGGAAGCTCAAAAAATTATCAAAACCATTAAGGAAGGAGTGAAAAAATGAAACAGCTACCACGAGGCCTGCGTAATAACAACCCAGGCAACATCCGCAACTCAGATGCGACAGACTGGCAGGGAGAGATTCCTGCATCTAAAAAACAAGACAAGACCTTCGAAGAATTCGAAGACATGGCCCATGGTTACCGGGCATTAATCAAGCTGCTGCAGAACTACCGCCGGAAATACGGATGCCAGACGATTGCAGACTTCATCAGCCGATGGGCACCCAGAACCGAAAACAACACATCAGGCTACATTTCACGCGTATGCCAGGAGATGCAGGTACCGACAACCTACGTCCCGAACGTGGAGGATAAAACGACCATGTGTGCCTTTGCAGCTGCCATTTCTCAGGTAGAGAATGGAGTTCCGGCTGTAATGGCAGATGTAGAAAAAGGATGGGCATTGTTATGAGAGCTTTAATCATACTTTTTTTCTTCTTTGTGTGTGGTTCGGTGTTTCTCGGGTGTAAATCCGGGAAGCACCTTACTTCAGACAGTCACACACAGATCATCGTGCATGACAAACTGGTGCCGGTATTCCGCCCGGCTGATTCCGCATCCATCCGGGCCTTGCTGGAATGCGATTCAAACGGTCGCGTCGTCCTTTCCTGGTTGGACATGGCACAGTCCGAAAACGCACGTCTACGGTTCAAACTGGATTCCATGGGCAACCTGATGACAGACTTTAAGGTACCTTCAGATACGATGTTCATTCCAGGAAAAGACAGTACAATCATTCAAAAATCAGTGCAGACGATAGAAGTGGAAAGAAGGCTTACCCCATGGCAGAAGTTCTGCATGGTATTCACCATCGTAGTGCTTATTCTCTTTATGCTGTTTGCAGTGTACAAAATTCGTGTAATCTTAAACAAGAAATAATATGGCTATAGACCAGGTAGCAACCGTCGAGGTCCGCGTAAACGGTGAAGAAGCAAAGCAGGAACTCAAGAATCTGGAAACGATTGCCTCCGGATTAAAAAAGGAGCTGGCAGATGCTTACCAGGCCGGTGATACATCTAAAATCAAGCAGGTCACTTCTGAGCTTCGGAAAACGGAGGCCCAGATTAAGACGCTGAAGAAAGATACCACGGCGCTTACCGAGGTAATGAATAACCTCGACAAAGCCACGCCTAAAGAACTTCGTGCCACCCTGACAGCCATCAACCGACAGCTGAACAGCGGGCATATTAAGCGAGGTTCTGCAGAGTGGAAATACTACCAGCAGCAGGCCAAACTGGTGACGGCCGAACTTCAGAAGATAAAGACTGAAGTACAGGAGACAGAAGGATGGTTGTCCCGCTTCAACAACGGTTTTGCTAAATGGGGTGGCCTGTTGGCGACGGGTGCAGCCACCATCACGGGTGTATCTATGGCCCTGAATACCCTTCGCAACAACCGCGACTCCAAGGAATCCTCCCAGGCAGAGCTGAAAGCTTTGACCGGACTGGATGATGAATCTATCCAGTGGCTTACGAAACAGGCCGAGCAACTGTCCACTACCATGGACGAGTCCGGCTTGCGCATCCGTCAGTCATCCGACGAAATTCTTCAGGCATACATGCTCATCGGTTCCAAGAAACCGGAGCTTCTGAAAGACAAGGAAGCCCTGAACGCCGTCACTATAGAAGCCATGCGACTGGCTGCAGCGGCCAAAATCGACCTGAAGGATGCCGTAACGGCCACTACCGTATCACTTAATATGTACGGAGAATCAGCCGACCAAGCAGCCCGCTATGTGAATGTGCTGGCCGCCGGATCCAAAGAAGGTGCAGCCGATGTTTCCGCCCAGGCTGCATCCATCAAGAATGCAGGTGTAGCCGCCTCCGGTGCTGGGGTGAGCATCGAACAGCTGCAGGGTACCATCCAGATGCTGGCAGAAAAAGGGCTGGAGGCAGAACCGGCCGGTACCGCACTCCGTAAGTTCTTCCTGGTACTGCAGACCGGACCGGATGAAACCAACCCGAAGGTAGTGGGCTTGCAGACCGCACTCGAGAATCTGAACAAAAAATCTCTGACAGCAGCACAAATCCAAACCATGTTCGGCGAGGAAGCCTATTCTGCCGCCACTATCTTAATCCAAAATGTAGATAAAGTACAAAAATACACAGAAGCAGTCACGGGAACGAACATTGCTATGGAACAGGCAGCCATCAATTCAGATACCAATCAAGCTAAATTAGCACAACTCCGGAATAGCATTAAAGAAGCTGGCAATGATTTAATGGAACGACTTAATCCATCGTTATCACTTCTGACCGGTTGGACGACAAAAATCATCGTGGCTCTTCCTAAGCTAATAGACTGGTTTAAAGAGTACAAAAACATTATCATTACGTCAACTGCTGCCATTGCTGCATATACGGTTACAGTAAACGCATCCACAATAGCAACCAAACTTTATGAAACGTGGACGAAGCTGGCAACAGTTGCGACACGTGGTTTTAATACGGCATTAAAGGCAAACCCTTTCGGATTGGCAGTAGCAGGATTAACAGCCATTGCCACAGCACTTATGACTTATGTTATTCCCAATACGAAAAAAGCAAAAGACGAACAAAAGTCATACAACGATGAGCTGGAGAAGATGACAAAAATATCCGATGCGTTTGTCAACATAAACAAGCGTGCGGATAACCTGAACAAATTAAACGACCGCCAGAAGCAGAATCTTAAAGCGGATGCAAAGGCAGAACTGGCTATCATCGAAGACAAACTGACCAAAGAAGAAATTGCCTACAGCGAACAATTTGAAAAAGAGAAAAAGCGCATCCAGGAACGAAACGACATCAACGAGACCACCCGAAAAGTATTGATGAAAGGACTTGACGGCAAGTTTAAAGCTCAACGACAGGCTATTGAAACTCTCTCCAAACAGCGTACAGAACTTCAGAACATCATTGACAAAATACCTGACGCGACAGATACGGTAGAAGAACCTGATCCGAATCCGACAGTTGTAGAAGAACAAAAGGCGACCAAAGAAAATCCCCAGGTAACAGCAGAAAACAAGCGTTATTACGATGAACTGGCCGATTTGAAACGTACCTATCTGGCCAGCGACGAGATGACACAGCAGGAATACACCCGTTTCATGGAAGACCTGGAGATGCGTCACCTCGAGAACATGATGTCCATCGCCGGACTGGAACCGGAGAAACGACAGCAGATTGAACAGAAAATTCTCGAAGCACGAATCAAGTACAAAGAAGAATGCAACAAGCTGGATGAAGAAGAAGCCAACAAAGCATCTGAAGAAGCCTTTACCCGCCTAGAGAAACAGTACCAGCTGGAGATTGAAAATGTGACACAGAAGCATTATGCCGGACTTTCATCAGAACAGGAATACCGTCAGCAGCTACTCGATATTCAGAATGAATATTACGAACAGGTACTTTCTTCTTCTGAAATTTCCGAAGAAAAGAAAGCTGAGATTATTGACAAAAAACAACAGGCAAGTCTTGAAAAATCCCGTAAGAATTACGAAGAAAATCAGCGAAAGATAAGAGAGCAGCTTTCATTCGCACAGAATATAGGTCAGCAGTTTGGCGAAGCATTCGCAGAAATGCTGACAGACTCCGAAACGTCCCTGGGTGACTTCATGAAAGCAACCTTGGAAATAATCCTGGACAGCCTTCAAAAAATGATGATTGCATACATAGCTGAAACGCAAATGAAAAATATTGCAACCTTAGGTTTCATTGGACTAGCTAAAGCTGCAGCCGAAATTGCATTAATCACAGCGGCCTTCCAAACGGCAAAGGCTGTAATAAATGGCTTTGAAGAAGGTGGCTACACCGGATCCGGAAGACATGACGAACCCAAAGGAATAGTCCATGCCGGAGAGTTTGTAGCCAACCGTTACGCAGTCCAGAATCCAGCTATCCGTCCGGTTCTTGACCTGATAGATCAGGCACAGCGAAACAATACCATCGGTAGCCTGACTGCAAAAGACGTATCAGCCGTATTATCACCTACCAATAGAATGACAACAAACAACTACTATCAGACTGCCGAATCATCCAGTCAGGAATCAACGGCAGTCATGCTGCAAAATATGAAATGCATGGAGAAACTTCTCAAAAGATTAAACGAGCCGATATTTACCTATACAAAAGCGACTGGTAAAATGGGCGTGAATGAAGCGCAACAGTTAGTAGAAAAAATGAAAAACAATGTTTCACGGAAACGCAGCAGATCATGACACGATTATTTATTGATGGAAAAGAAGTAGCACTACAGGATGGATTTGAGCTTGATTTTTATACGCAGAATCCATTCTTTACACGCAATGGTGACTACACGTATGATTTGAATATTGATTTGAATCATCCTCATAATAGAAGAATATATCAATCTTTAAACCGCTCTGATATTACTCAACGGCCTGAGAATCGTCAGGCCATATTAATCTGTGGAGCGATAAATATCATACGTGGAACTGAAATTATATTGTCAGTAGAAGACAACATTGCTAAAATTCAGATTGTGGCTGGAAACTCCGAGCTGAACTATCTTTCAGGCGGCGATAAAAGATTGCGTGAACTGGACTTTGGTACCTGTGATACCAGTCTGGAGACAGCATACACCAGCTTAAACCAGGCTTTTCCAGACATGAATTTTGTTTGCACTCCTATTTTTACCAGTTATGATACAAGCGGCAATTTAAGATACTTTGATAATCAGATGAATATCACAACTGGTGGAGCCAGCTTTATTCAAGGGACTTACATCTCACCACAGCCTTATTTGCTTTTTTATGTAGAAGAGCTAGTGAAAATATTGGGTTATAAACTACAAAAGAACACATTAAGAGAAAATAAGAGATGGTGCCGGCTCTTTATGGTGAATGGCTACAGAACCACCTCGTTCGCAAAGATGCTACCAGACTGGAGTGTAGACGAATTTCTAGATGAGATTGAGAAATTCTTCAACTGTATCTTTCTCGTAAATCAGACAGATAAAACTGTTCAGATTATCAGCATTAATAGTTTTTACGAAAATTCTCAGACTATATGCCTCGAAGATATAAAAGATGAAGATATCATTAAAAAGTATGATGCAGACGAAGAATTATCTGTTGACTATGACAATGTAGAATTTGATTTTCCTGACATAGAAGATTACAAATACAGCTGCATCAATCCTGAAGTTTTATCACTTTGTACAACAAAGACCTATAACCGATTTCTCGATGTATGGCCTATGCTGGATTCTGAGTTCGACAAACGATACATTTACCATACCAAAGACTTTAACTTGGATTTTGTTGGAGTCGAAATAAACGGATTCCACCGACAGCGGATAGTGAATCGTTTTTCTGCAGTAAAAAACAATTCAGACGGTGATATAACATCATTAAAAATAATTCCGGCTGAGATTTATGCTGGTGTTTCCGGCGTTTCAGACGGAAGTTTTACCAATGGAGCTTTTACTGCTGCTTATGCCCGCAACAATAATGCGGTAGACGAAACTTCAAATGAAACAGGACTGAACGAGTTAATAAAAGAAGGGATACCAGAAGAAGAAGCTCCAGACAAAATTTATGTGGCACTATATATGGGATACCAAGGCTTGTTTGTAGGAGCAGGTGAACCAACGGCACAATACAAAGACTATAAATTGCCTATGTCTGCAACAGATACATATTACTATATCAATACTGATAATTTCAATTACCTGCTAAAATTCCAAGATGAAGAACTTACCTTACAGCTTTCTGGAAACCAAGGATTATACGAAACATTCTATAAAAATAATTTAAAGATAGATACCCGAACTGAATACCAGTTCTGCTTTCTTGCAAAACAAATATATGACCCCAAATCCATTTTCTTAATCCGAAATAAACGATACTTTTGTAAAGAGTTACATTACATAGTCGAAATAAATGGAGTAAATGATGTAGTTGAAGGAACTTTCTATCTAATAGAGTAATATTCTGTTTAAACTATATAATAAAGGGCTATCCCGTTGTGAAACGCGACAGCCCTGCTGTTAAGAACTAAGCTATTGATATAATTGTTATTTATATCTAAGATATTAGATGCGCTGTTGTACACTATAAAAATTATAATTACTTTTGCAACAAAGAAGCACTAAAATAATAATAAAAAAGGAGGTATCATGTGTATAATTAAAGACGTTACTCGATTCATCGCGAATGGGGCAAAAGTTTTGCGTGATTCTTCCCGCGGTGAATACAAACAGGAATCTGAAATTATTTCCCAACTAAAAGAAGAGCTTTTTGTCGAATCTGACAAAATGGACGATAAATCCAAATTAAGACAAGATAGAAAGAATATTGAGAAAGACGTAAGAGAAGCTTGGGAAAAATTAAAACTAAGTAATGGCTAAACAACAAATTCAACAAAAAGAAACTGTCGTTGCAGGACAAGGAGGTGTGGGCCAACAGTTAGAAAGGACTTATACCGTAGATGACAACAGTTTGCCGTCTCCCCAAGAATTAGCAGCTTATAAGGAAATAGATCCTCAAATTGTTACGTTCTTGATGGAAGCTTCCGTTAAGGAGCAAGACCATCGACATAAGATGGATAAAGTAAAGTTTGATTTAGTTCGAAGATCCGAATCAAGAACAGGAAGAATGAACTGGTGGGGTATGGCATTTGCTTTTTTATCTATTGTAGTAATTGTAGCCCTTGCTGCTTATGCTTTATATTTAAATAGACCTTGGTTTGCTGGAATATTAGGAGCAGGTACATTAGTTACAGTTGCCTCAATATTTATTAACAAAGAAAAGCCTGATACAAAGAAAAAATAATCATAAACTTATCCTTTCCCAGTACTCCTTAGCCAGTACCGCAGTACTTTCCTGAAAGTACTATAGTACTTCCGCGGCAGTACTGAAGTACTCCTTAGGAAGTACTGAAAACATGACTGAAAGGCTCTAT
>OHAT01002122.1_pt1 | contig 15672 bp, 13 predicted proteins | sample 1577141 | NCBI WGS metagenome assembly OHAT01 (sample SAMEA3541578, study PRJEB24748) | human gut metagenome | biome: human gut; feature: human-associated habitat; material: faeces | place: China | collected 2012 | reverse complement strand
GCAAGTTCGGCGGCGGGGGCTATAAGGTCTCCGGCGGCCTGCACGGCGTCGGCGCGAGCGTCGTCAACGCGCTGTCCGAATGGCTGACCGTGCAGGTGCATAAGGACGGCAAGATCCACGAGATGAAATTCTCCCGCGGTCACATCACGCAGGAGATGACCATCGTCGGCACCACCGACCACACCGGCACCACCGTCACCTTCAAGCCTGACCCCGAAATGTTCGAGGATACGGTCTACTCCTACGATATCCTCCACACCCGTATGCGCGAGGAGGCGTTTTTGAACGCGGGCCTTCGCATCCGCACCGTTGACCTGCGCGAGGGGCAGGAGCAGAGCGACGAGATGTGCTACGAGGGCGGTATCCGCGAGTTCGTCACCTTCCTCAATAAGTCCAAGGACGCGCTGCACTCCGGCGTCATTTACATGAGCGGCACCAGGGGAGATTCCTACGCCGAGGTCGCCCTGCAATATAACGACGGCTATCAGGAAAACATCCTCTCCTTTGCCAACAACGTCCACACCCCCGAGGGCGGTATGCACGAGACCGGCTTCAAGGCCGCGCTCACGCGTGTGCTCAACGCCTACGGCCTCAAGGTCGGCCTGATCAAGGAGGGCGACAAGGTCTCCGGCGAGGACTGCCGCGAGGGTCTTACCGCCGTCATCTCCGTCAAGCTCACCGACGCGCAGTTTGAGGGTCAGACCAAGGCCAAGCTCGGCAACGCCTCCATGCGCACCCTCGTGGACGCCATCGTCTCGGATAAGCTCATGCAGTTCCTTGACGAGAACCCCGTCGTCGCCCGCACCATTCTGGATAAGGCGATGATGGCCAACCGCGCGCGCGAGGCCGCGCGCAAGGCGCGCGAATCCATCCGCCGCAAGAGCGCCCTCGGCGGCGCGGCGATGCCGGATAAGCTGCGCGACTGCAACGAGAATAACCCCGAGCTGACCGAAATTTACATCGTCGAGGGCGACAGCGCGGGCGGCTCCGCCACGCAGGGCCGCGACTCCCGCTTCCAGGCGATCCTGCCGCTTTGGGGCAAGATGCTCAACGTCGAAAAGGTCCGCGCCGATAAGATCTACGGCAACGACAAGCTCCAGCCCGTCATCGTCGCGCTCGGCGCGGGACTGGGCGAGGATTTCGACGTCAACAAGCTCCGCTACCACAAGGTCATCATCATGGCGGATGCCGATGTGGACGGCTCCCACATCCGCACCCTTCTGCTGACCTTCTTCTTCCGCTATATGCGTCCCCTCATCGAAAACGGCTACGTCTACGCCGCCGTGCCGCCGCTGTTCAAGCTCGTGCGCGGCAAGACGACGCGCCTTGCCTTCTCGGAGGAGGAGCGCGACAAATACTCCGCCGAGCTGCGCGGCGACAATCCGAACGCCAAGGTCGATATCTCCCGTTTCAAGGGCCTTGGCGAGATGGACGCCCACGAGCTGTGGGAGACCACCATGGACCCCGAAAAGCGCACCCTGCGCCGCATCACGCTCGAGGACGCCATCCTCGCCGACGAGACCTTCACTGTCCTCATGGGCGAAAAGGTCGAGCCGCGCAAGGAGTTCATCGAGAAGAACGCGCAGTATGCCGTCAATCTTGACTTCTGAGAAAGGAGGACATCTTCAAAATGGCTCACAAAAACACAGATTACAAGCCCGAGGACATTCGCTTCCCCGAGCAGAAGATCGTCACGAGCGAGCTCGTGCATGAAATGACGTCCTCCTACATCGAGTACGCCATGTCCGTCATCGTCGGCCGCGCTCTGCCCGACGTGCGCGACGGCTTGAAGCCCGTCCACCGCCGCATCCTCTACGCCATGTATGAGGACGGTCTGACGAACGACAAGCCCTTCAAAAAATCCGCCACCTGCGTCGGCGACGTGCTCGGCCGCTATCATCCCCACGGCGACGCGTCGGTCTACGACGCCCTCGTCCGTCTCGCGCAGGACTTCTCCATGCGCTATATGCTCGTCGACGGCCACGGCAACTTCGGCTCGGTCGATGGCGACCCCCCGGCGGCCTACCGTTACACCGAGGCGCGTATGTCCAAGCTCGCCAACGAGATGCTGCGCGACATTGATAAGGACACCGTCGATTGGGACCCCAACTTCGACGAGTCCCGCAAGGAGCCGCGCGTGCTACCCAGCCGCTTCCCGAACCTGCTCGTCAACGGCTCATCGGGCATCGCCGTCGGCATGGCGACCAATATCCCGCCCCACAACCTCACCGAGGTCATCAACGCCTGCATCTGCGTGCTCGACGATCCCGAGGCTACGCTCTCGGATCTCATGCAGCACGTCACCGGCCCCGACTTCCCGACGAAGGGCATCATCATGGGCCGCGCGGGCATCCGCGCCGCCTACGCCACCGGACGCGGCAAGATCGTGCTCCGCGCCCGCACGGAGTTTGAGGACTTCGGCAAGGACCGCGTGCGCATCATCGTCACGGAGCTTCCCTATCAGGTCAACAAGCGTATGCTCATCAAGAGCATGGCCGATCAGGTCAACGATAAGAAGCTGGAGGGCATCTCCGACATCCGCGACGAGACCGACCGCACCGGTATGCGCATCGTCATCGAGCTCAAGCGCGACGCGAACCCGCAGGTCGTTTTGAACCGCCTGTTCACGCAGACGCAGCTCCAGACCAGCTTCGCCATCAATATGCTCGCGCTGGTCAATAACCAGAAGCAGCCGAAGATCCTCTCCCTGCGCCACATTCTTGATGAATACCTCGCCTATCAGGAGCAGGTCATTACCCGCCGCACGCAGTACGACCTCAAGAAGGCGCGCGAGCGCGAGCACCTGCTGCAAGGACTCCTCATCGCGCAGGACAACATCGACGAGGTCATCCACATCATCCGCACCAGCTATGACGACGCCAAGGAAAAGCTCATGGCGCGCTTTTCGCTCTCCGACATTCAGGCGCAGGCCATTCTTGAAATGCGCCTCAAGGCCCTGCAAGGTCTCGACCGCGAAAAGCTCCAGAACGAGTATGACGAGCTGGAAAAGCGCATCGCCTACTTTGTCGAGCTCCTCTCCAATGAGGCGATGCTGCGCGGCGTCCTCAAGGACGAGCTGATCGAAATTCGCGACAAGTACGGCGACGAGCGCAAGACCGAAATTCAGGACGTCGAGGACGAGATCGACATTGAGGACCTCATCGAGGAGGAGCAGTGCGTCTTCACCCTCACGCAGAACGGCTACATCAAACGCACCGGCGTGAGCGAGTATGCCGCGCAGGGCAAGGGCGGCATGGGCAAGAAGGGCATCACCACCCGCGAGGAGGACACCGTCGTGGACGTGTTCACCGCCTCCACGCACGACTATATCCTCTTCTTCACCGACACCGGCAAGGTCTACCGCAAGAAGGGCTATCAGATCCCCGAGAGCGGTAAGGCCGCCAAGGGCACGAACATCGTCAACATCATCCAGGTCGAGACCGGCGAGCGCGTGCAGGCCATGCTCCACTTCCGCGAAAAGGGCGACGAAAAGCTCTACCTCACCATGGTCACACGCAACGGCACGGTCAAGCGCCTGCCCGTTGAAACGCTCAAGAACCTGCGCAGCAACGGCATCCGCGCCCTGAGCCTTGACGAGGGCGACGAGCTTGTGGCGGTCCGCGAGACGGACGGCAGCCAGCGCATCCTCATCGCCACGCACGACGGCATGGCCTGCGTCTTTGACGAGACCGACGTCCGCGCCATGGGCCGCACCGCCGTCGGCGTACGCGGCATCCGTCTGCGCGAGGGCGACTACGTCGTCGGCGCCGCCCGCGCACAGGCGGGCAAGCAGGTCCTTTCCATCACCGAGAACGGCTTCGGCAAGAAGACGCCGGTCGAGGAATACCGCATCACCAACCGCGGCGGCCTCGGCATCAAGAACTATTCTGTCACCGAAAAGACCGGCGGCGTCGTGGGCGTCAAGGTCGTGGACGGCAGCGAGGACCTGCTCCTCGTCACCCGTGCCGGCATTTTGATCCGCACCCCCGTCGCGGACATCCGCTCCACAGGCCGCTCCACGCAGGGCGTCATCGTCATGCGCTTCAAGGAGGAGGGCGATCAGGTCATCTCCATGGCGCTCGCCGAGCATGAGGAAGCGCCCGCGCCGGAGACGGCAGAGGTCCCCACCCCTGTGGAAAACGCAGACGAATAAGCCCCATGTAAAAGCAAAGTTGCGTCGGAATGCTCCGGCGCAACTTTATTGTTGTAGACTTTTTTCCGGTTTTATGCGATACTGTGGATAGAAAAGAACAAAACCCCGTCAGACGCAGAAAGGAGAAAACACCATGAAGTACCTTCTGATCGCCGTTCTGCTCCTTGCCTTCGCCGCCTTCGGTAAGCTCATCGGCAGCGGCGTAGGCCCCGCGGAGGACGAGCGCCGCGCGAAGTGGCAGGGCAAGCGCAAGCCGGCGCTCGATGAAGACCCCGACATTCAGGGCAGTATGCACGCTGCGTCTGAGGAACCGACTGAGGAGGCATGAGATGAGAAGACGGCGCATCACCCGTAAACCCACAAAGGGCGAGAGCATTTTCGGCGGCATCGTCTGCTTTGCGATGGGCTGCTTCGGCCTGTTTGCCCTTCCGTCGGGCTTCGACCCGGTCTTTGCAGGCTTCAAGGCCATCTGGTGTCTGCTGGCCTTCGGCATAGGGGTTTATAATTTTCTGATCGCCGCGGGCAAGGTCAAAATGGGCGGCTACGAGATCTCGGACGACGAGCCGGACGACCGCCGCGCCGCCCCGCGCTCCGACGCGGAAGCGCGCCTGACCGAGCTGCGCAGCCTCTACGACCGCGGTCTCATCACCGAGGAGGAGTACGAGGCCAAGCGCCGTGACATTCTAAGCGACCTGTAAGGAGGAGAGCAGAATGGATTTTTTAATAATGATCGTTGCCGCTGTCATCGTCTTTGGCAAGCTCGCTGCAAAAAGTGAGGGGGAGGGCAATAAGAAGCGCACACAGAACGTCGGCCCCACCGCGGAGGAATGGGCGGAAAGGCTCCGCCAGTCTGCCGCCGGCGGTGAGGTGTCCGACAAGCTCAACAGCGCCGTCAATGCCCTCAAAAAGAGTCCGCGCCGCCCGAGCGGGCGCGAAATCGAAGCGGAGCAGGCGCGCCGCAACGCCGCCGAACGCCATCACAGCGAGAAGCGCTGGGCGGAGGCCCGCCGCCAGCAGGCAGACTCCCTGCGCGTCCACGCTGCCGGCGTCGACAGCTGCGAGGGCCGTCTCGAGAGCCTGAAGGTCCTCTACGACGCCGGCATCCTCGACCGCGAGGAGTACACCCAGCGTGTCGCGCGCGTCAAATCCCGCCACACACTCCGTCAGTAACCCGAAAAGCAAACGACATTCGCCGCAGCAGCGGCTGAGCGGAAAGAGAAGCACACCAGATCGTTCAGAAGAAAAAGTCAAACATACGGTTGCCAAAAGAGTAATTTAATATGAGCAGTTCGGGGGTCAAGGGGCTTGCCCCTTGCGCTCTCTTGGGGTTTCAAAGGGGCCATTCTCTACGGTAGAGAATGGCCCCTTTGGTCGCACCGCCGTCAGGCAACAAATGTGGCGCCGCCCTCAGGCGGCAGATCTCACTCGATCGCCAGTCTCCGGCTGCCGGAGACCTCGACGTCCTTCTTCGGCAGCGTCAGACTCAGCACGCCGTCGTTGTAGCTGGCCTTGATGCCCTCGGCCTTGATGCCGGAGATATCGAAGCTCCTCGCGTAGCTGCCGTAGCTGCGCTCGCAGCGGACGTAGCTCTTGTCCTTCTCCTCGTGCTCGTTCCTGCGCTCGGCCTTGATGGTCAGGTTGTCGCCGTCGATGTCGATGGCAATGTCCTCCTTCTTCATGCCGGGCAGATCGGCCTCGAGCAGGTAATGGTCGCCCTTGTCCTGAATGTCGGTCTTGAATGTGCCGACGTCGCCGAGGAAGTCGCGGTTGCCGAAGAACGCGCGCTCCAGCGCCTCCATGTCGCGGAACGGGTCATAGGTGGTCATGTGGTTATTGTTGCGGTAAGGTCTCAGTTCAAACATAATGAATACCTCCGAAAATTCGAGATTTGGAAAGCCTCGGGAGCTTGCCTTCCTTTGCTTTTCTTGACTCAAAGTCTACCCCGGAATTGTGTCCAAAGATACGCATTTGTGTGAACGGACTATGAATTATAGCACTCTCACTCTAAGAGTGCTAAAATCGTCGGATTTTGTTGCATTTGACGGGCAGCCTGCCTCAAAACCGCCCATGTCTACCCGATGGCTACCCGCCGAAACGACTGGGGCGCAAGGGTTTGCGGGTTTTCCAAGGAGGCCGCCGTCTACCCTTCCGTCTACCCATTTTTTCGCGACGATCCCCGAAACGCCTTCTATTTCTGCAAAAATTTTTGAAATTTCCAAAAATGTATGGGGGATACGATATCCCCATACAAAGAAGGTGATTTCTTGCCCTGCTATCATCCGCTGAAAGCCTTTGTTTTAGGCGAAAAAGATGGTAAACGGTTGCTTAAGGTGACGAGCTATGAGGTAGACCATCTTGAACGTTCTGGCGATGGTTTTGCGTGTATGCGCAGTCCGCCTATTGGTCGTCCTGGTGATGTTACGGAGTTCATTGAAATTCCCTGTGGAAAGTGTTCTGGTTGTCGGATTCAGAGATCGCGTGAATGGGCTAATCGATGTATGCTCGAGCTTGAATATCACAAGTCTAGCTACTTTGTAACGCTTACTTATGATGATGCTCATGTTCCGATTCATTACTATTCTGATCCCGAGACCGGCGAGGCTCTGCCGAGTATGTCCCTTGTAAAGCGAGATTTTCAGCTTTTTATGAAGCGTCTCCGAAAGAAGTTTGGTGAAGGTATTCGTTTTTTTGCTTCCGGTGAGTATGGATCAGAGTCATTTCGTCCGCACTACCATGCGATTATCTTCGGTCTTGAGCTTAACGATCTTGTTTTCTACAAGCGATCTTTTCAAGGCTTTACCTACTACAATTCGCCATCGCTTAAAGAGGTTTGGCCTAACGGCTATGCTGTTGTAGCTCCGGTGACTTGGGAGACTTGCGCCTATACCGCTCGCTACGTCATGAAGAAGCTCACCGGCCCGGAAGCTGAGTTCTACGAGAATTTCAATATTGTTCCTGAGTTTTCGCTTATGTCTCGCAAGCCTGGCATTGCCCGCCAGTATTATGAAGATCATCCCGACCTATATGAACATGAGTTCATTAACATTTCGACTGAGAAAGGAGGAAGGAAGTTTCGACCTCCGAAGTATTATGACAAATTGTTTGATCTCGATTGTCCGGAAGAGTCTGCTAAGCTTAAGGCCGTCCGTCAGAAGATGGCAGCTGAAGCGCAGAAAGCAAAACTACAGAAAACCACACTTAGTTATTTAGACCAGCTTGCCGTTGAAGAACGGAACCAGCTGGCCCGAATAAAATCATTGAAAAGGAGTTGTATCTAATGCGTAAAAAGATGCGTCCCAAGAAAGACAAGAAGGTCTTTCGCCGTACTGCTGCAAAGTCCAAGAAGATCAACATTAACCCGACTGTTTTTCGTGGAGGTATCCGGCTGTGAAGCTTGAGTTGACTGTTGGTGTTTATGACGGTGACGATCTTGTTGATACCGTTTGTTATGTTGTTCCGGTTGAGCCTTTGGCTCGTATTTTTGCTCAGATTCCTGAGGATTCCGTTGATGTTTCGCTCAGTATTGAAGGTGTAAAGGAGTTGTACGAATGAAATACGGTGTTTACTCTATCCGCGATGCCCGGACGGGCTTTCTTCCTCCCACGGTAGATCAGAACGATTCTTCCGCTATGCGGAATTTCGCTCATGCCTGTATGCAGAAGGAAAGCCTTCTGTTTTCCCACATTGAGGACTATGCTCTCTGTAAGATTGGTGAGTTTGACAATGAGACCGGCACGATCTCCACGCAGCTCCCCGAGGTTATTTTGGATGGTACTTCCATTCAAAGAAAGGATGTTTGATCATGTATGATGAAAAGCTTGGATTCGTTACTCAGTATCGTCCGCGAACTCGTTTCATTTCAAATGGAGGTCAGCGCGAACGGATTCTCTATCAGCCTAAATTTGATGAAACTGGTGTTATGGATCTCGTTGAATCTGGCCGAGAAGATCTTTACGATTTCATTCAATCGCACGCAGATTCCGTTGATATCCACGTGATTCTTGCTCGATATCAGAATGGCGACGTTGACGCGCTTTCGCGTGTCCAAGGCGCTTATGGTGATTTCACTAATATGCCTACGTCTTACGCTGAGCTTCTGAACAGGGTCAATGAAGGTCAGAGCTTTTTCAATTCTTTGCCCGTCGATATCCGCGCAAAGTTCAATCATAATTTTGCGGAGTTTATGGCCGGTATGGACAAGCCTGATTTCCTCGACAAGCTCGGAATCAAGCCCGAGCGAGAGTCTGACCCGTCCGTACAGGAGGAAAAACCGGTTGTTGAGCCTAAAAAGGAGGTTACCGAATGAACCGCAATGTTGAATCTCATTTTGCGCTTAATCCCACAAACATTGATATTCGTCGCTCGACGTTTGACCGCTCGCATTCTCTTAAGACTTCGTTTAACGTTGGTGACATTGTTCCTTTTTTCCTTGACGAAGTATTACCGGGTGATACGTTCAACGTGGACACATCCAAGGTTGTGCGCCTGCAGACGCTGCTTACTCCGGTCATGGATAACATCTATCTTGACACGTATTTCTTCTTCGTACCGAATCGTCTTACTTGGTCTCATTGGAAGCAGTTCAACGGTGAGAATACCGAATCTGCGTGGATTCCTCAGACTGAGTATGAAATTCCTCAGATTACTGCTCCTTCTGATAGCGGGTGGTCTGTTGGAACTATTGCCGATTATCTCGGTGTGCCTACTGGCGTTCCTTCTCTTTCCGTTAGTGCTCTTCCCTTCCGAGCTTATGCGTTGGTTATGAACGAGTGGTTTCGTGATGAAAACCTATCTGACCCGCTCGTCGTTCCCGTTGATGATGCTACTGTAGCCGGCGTGAATACCGGCACGTTTGTGACCGATGTTGCGAAAGGCGGTCTCCCTTATAAGGCTGCCAAGTATCACGACTATTTCACCAGTTGTTTGCCTTCTCCGCAGAAAGGTCCGGATGTTTTGATTCCCTCGGCCACGTCCGGTGTTTATCCTGTTGTTACCAAAAATGAGGTACATGATCCTGGTGGTTATACTCTTTCTGGTGTTTATGGCACTACTCCGACTTCGTTTCAAGCTCTCAATGTTTTTACTGACAATTACTTGAAAGCTTCTGTTTCTGCATCTAATGTTGGTGTTACTGGCCCTAACTCTTCTGGTACTTTTGATCCTACCAATCTTTGGGCTGAGTCTTCCGGTGGTCTTGGTGCTTCTATCAACCAGCTCCGTATGGCGTTCCAGATTCAGAAGCTTTACGAGAAAGACGCTCGTGGTGGTTCTCGTTACATTGAGATTCTTAAGTCTCATTTCGGTGTGACTTCTCCGGATGCCCGCCTCCAGCGTCCCGAATACCTTGGCGGTAACCGTGTTCCTATCAATATCAATCAGGTTGTGCAGCAGTCCGCTACGGCTTCCGGTGAGACTGCACAAGGTACTGTCACTGGTATGTCTGTCACTACGGATACGCATTCCGATTTCACCAAGTCTTTCACGGAGCATGGTTTTGTTATCGGCGTCATGGTTGCTCGCTATGATCACACTTATCAGCAGGGCCTTGAACGTTTCTGGTCTCGTAAGGATCGCTTTGATTACTACTGGCCTGTTTTCGCCAATATTGGCGAACAGGCTGTGAAGAACAAGGAGATTTTTGCTCAGGGTCCCGGTGTTAAGGATTCTGCTGGCGCTGTCATTGATGATCAGGTCTTTGGCTATCAGGAAGCGTGGGCTGATTATCGTTATAAGCCCTCTTGCGTCACCGGCGAGATGCGTTCTCAGTATCCGCAGTCACTTGATGTTTGGCATTTGGCTGATGATTATTCTGCCTTGCCTATGCTTTCGGATTCGTGGATTCGTGAGGATAAGACGAACGTGGATCGTGTGCTTGCAGTCACTTCCGCTGTCAGCAATCAGCTTTTTGCTGATATCTACATCAAGAATCGGACTACACGTCCTATGCCTATGTACTCTATTCCTGGTCTGATCGACCATCATTAAGAGGTGATTTTATGACTTCTGGTAAGGATGCCGCTCAGGTTCAGCGTGTGCCGGTTGTCGGAAATTTGGATTCTGCTCTTTCTCGTATTACGAGGACTGCTTCAGAGAACACCGCCAGAAGCGCACAGTTAGCCGCTGAGCAACGCGACTGGCAGGAGCGTCAAAATGCCTTGGCTATGCAGTTCAACGCTCAGGAAGCCGCTAAAAGCCGTTCTTGGCAGGAATACATGAGTAATACTGCGCATCAACGTGAGATTCGCGATCTTAAAGCCGCTGGTCTTAATCCGGTGCTTTCTGCTATGGGAGGTAACGGCGCTGCCGTTACCTCCGGCGCTACCGCTTCCGGCGTTACCTCTGCAGGAGCTAAAGGCGAGGTTGATACTTCTGCTAATGCTGCTTTGGTTCAGATTCTCGGCTCTGTTCTTTCGGCTCAGACACAGCTTCAGACAGCTAATGTTAATGCCAGGACGCAAGAGGCCGTAGCCGATAAGTACACCGCAATGGAGAAGCTCGTTGCTCAGATCGGTGCCGATGCTTCAAAGTATTCTGCAAATGCTCATTATGCTCTTGGTAAGTATCAGACTGATAAAGGTTTTGAGAATCAGGTTTTTCTTGAGCAGAACTATCCTTCGAATTATGTTCAAGCTGTCAATTCTATTCTTAAGGCTCTTGGTCTTGATGTTACCGGTGGTTCTACTTCCGGTGATGGTTCTGTTTCTGCTGAACAGTATGCTAAGCTTATGGAAAAGTATAATGCTGCTCTTCTTGGTTCTGGTCCAAAACGTTCTGGCCATCAGAGGTAAAGAAAATAGAAAGCGTCGAGGCTCTGCCTCGGCGTTTCTATTTTGTAACCAAGCGTTAGCGCGGTTAGCGAATAGATATGCACTAGCGAGCGCCAGCGAGCGAACACAGCCCCATTACTTTCTTGATGTAATGGGGCTGAGTGACACCACGATAAGCAAAATGCTCTCTTTAGGTTATTGACAAGCTATGAATATATGATAAACTAATGAATATAATAAACTGTAAGGTGATTAAATGAAAAATGATAAAGATAAAATGCTTGATGATTTTTGTTTACAGATGCTTTTGCTTGTAGGAGCTGGTGTTGCTCTAATTGTTATTGTTTGTTGTTTCCTTCCTGAATTTCTGTGATGGGGATACGATATCGCCTATTTGACCCGTTTTTGCAACATTTTCTCCGTTTTGCACAAAGGCAGGATTTTGACGGACGCCCTCCTCAACGAGCCGACGTGCATAAACAAAAGAAAATCGCACCGAAACGCGGAAAAATATACGATGCCGCAGAACCGGAAACGGAAATTTCAGAAAGGAGAGTAACATTATATGAAAAAGTTACTCGCTCTGGTGCTGGCGCTGGTCATGTCCATGTCCCTCGTCACCATCAGCAACGCAGCTTTCAAAGATGCCGACAAGATCGACTACAAGGAAGCTGTTGACGTCATGAACGCCGTTGGCGTGTTCATTGGCGATGAAAAGGGCAATTTCAATGCCAAGGACAACCTGACCCGTGAGCAGGCCGCGAAGATCATCGCGTACCTCGAGCTCGGTGACAAGGCCGCTGACGCCCTCGTGGGCGGCGCTACCTTTACCGACGTGGCCTCCACTCGCTGGTCCGCCGGCTTCGTCGGTTACTGCGCGAAGGCCGGCGTTGTCGCCGGTGTCGGCGACGGCAAGTTCGACCCCGCCGGTCAGCTGACCGCCCTGCAGTTTGGTAAGATGCTGCTCGTCGAGCTCGGCTACGATGCCAAGGCCGCCGGCATGGTCGGCGCTGACTGGGCCATCAACACCAGCAAGCTCATGGCCAAGGCCGAGCTGATGGACGGCATCGAGGGCTCTGTCAACCAGGTCATCACCCGTGAGAAGGCCGCCAAGATGTGCCTGAACGCTCTTGAGGCCCCCACCGTTGAGTATGACACCAAGGGCAGCAACATCATCGTGAACGGCGCTGAGATCAACTTCGGCGCTTCCGAGCCCACCTATGTCACCAACACCATCGCCAAGGAGCAGACCATCTCCAACGAGAAGCTCTCCAACTCCAACGCTTACCTCATCGAGCTGGGCGAGAAGCTCTACAAGAACCTCAAGAAGATCGGTACCACCGATGACTTCGGCCGTCCCGCCACCAAGTGGACCTGGAAGTCCGAGACCGTCGGCACCTATGCCGATGCGGCTGACCTGACCTACACCAAGGCGGTCAAGGCCAGCGACATCTACAAGGATCTCAACCTCAGCGACGACATCGCCGCGAAGGATGTCACCGTTTGGGTCAACGGCGAGGTGAAGACCGCCGCCGCGACCGACATCAAGAAGGCCAACGACACCAAGATCGGCGCGGCTGTCAACTCCAACGGCAACGGCGTTCTGACCGAGGTCTTCTATGACGACGTGGCCGACACCGTGGTCATCACCCAGATCATCACCTACATCGGCGAGGTCGCCAAGACCGTCAAGGCCACCGACAACCGCGACGCCTATATCGTGATCACCGGCGAGAACGGCGGCAACGGCAAGACCTATCCGGTCAACCTGAAGGGCGTGACCCTGACCAAGGTCGAGTATGAGACCGATGAGAAGTTTGAGGACGACACCTTTGTTCTCTACACCTACAGCGCCAAGGCCGATGAGGTCAAGAGCGTGAAGGCCGCCGAGAAGGTCGAGGGCTATGTCTCCAAGACCATCAACAGCGCCAAGGACGAGGACCAGAACAACGGCATGACCATCAGCGGCACCGAGTACAAGATGTCTCTCGCCACCGCCGGTGAGAAGCTCGGCAATGTCTCCGTCAAGAACGACTACACCGTTTATCTCGATGAGTATGGCTACATCATCTATGTTGAGCAGATCCAGGAGATCGGCAACTACGCTCTCGTTCTGGCGACCGCCAGCAAGGGCAGCTTCATCGGCAACAAGGCTCAGCTCCTGCTGACCGACGGCACCGTGAAGTTCGTCGATACCGATGAGAACTATGCCACCGGCGACAAGAAGATCAAGGATAACACCATCGTCACCTTCCGCGAGAACAGCGACAAGACCTACACCCTGCGCAAGGTCAACACGACTCTGAGCAATACGAACGACAAGCAGTTCTCCATGACCAACGATCTCGCCGGCATCACCGTTGAGAGCGGCAAGATGGTCTATGCCAACAGCGCTTCTCAGTTCGTCATCTCCGACAAGAAGGATTACACCACTCCCTATTCTGACATCGACGACTGGACGGCCTACACCGGCATCAAGAACGCACCCACCGTTAAGAGCGAGCACGGCACCCCGGTGAGCTATGCTAATGTTGATGTTTACTACTACTGCAAGTCCGGCAGCATGGTCACCGTCATGTTCATCATCCCCAGCCAGAACGCGACTGTGATCGACGGCAGCAAGACCACCCTGTACCTGTCTCAGAAGTCCAGGTCTGACCTCATCCACGACACCGACGGTGACTACTTCACCTACAACGCGGTCGTGGACGGCAAGATCGAGACCGTGAAGGTCGATGTCGACGCCAAGTGCGGCACCACTGCCGCCGCTGATCTCGACGGTCTGTATTCCGACTACACCGTCAGCAGCAAGGGCTACATCACCGGCCTGACCAAGTACACCAACAACTATTACACCACTACTACCGATGCCAAGGCTGCTGTGGACGGCGTTGTCGGCATCAACAAGACCAGCAAGGAGTACACCGTTATCATCGGCGGCAAGACCATCACCTGCGCCGACGACATGAAGGTCTTCTATGTCGATAAGAACGGCAACATCACCGAGTCCAGCTATGCCGCGATCTATCCCGACACCAACGACCTCGTTTACGCTGTCGTCGACAAGTACCTCGTCAAGACCCTCGTGATCTTCGAGCAGGAGGACAAGGGCGCTGCGTCCGGCACCTTTGATCCTGCCAACCCGCAGAAGGCCTACATCGATGGAGTTGAGATCGTCATCCCCAAGGTTGACGGTAAGTTCGTTGACAATGCTGCCAACGTCCTCGTCAACAACGGCTACACCGTGACCGGTATGTTCGGCTCTCCCGCAACCTACTGGGCGACCAAGGGCGGCAACACCTACTTCTTCACAGTGAAGAATCCCGCTCCCGAGTACTACACCCTCACTGTGGACGGCACGGTTGTTGAGTACATCAAGTCCACCGAGAATTCTACCACCACTTGGAAGCAGGTCAAGGACGCTGCTAAGGGCGGCACCGGCATGCTCGAGAATGGCACCTATGCAGCCTATGCAAGCAAGACTGATGCGAATAAGGTTGTGACCAGCGCTTCCGTTGCCACCAAGATCGAGACCGGCTATGTGAAGGTGACCAACAGCATCGGCGGTTCTGATCCCGCTATCGTGGTTGATGGTTATGCCAAGGTCAACTCCACCTTCACCGTGAAGGCGACCTACACCTCCGTTGTTGTAGCCAACGAGGAAGTCGTTCTGACCTATGACGGCACCAAGACTGTGACTGGCGTTGCCGATACTGCCAGAAAGGTGTTTACCTTCGCCGTTCCCGCGGGCGTGGCTGATGTGACCCTCGACAGCATCGCCAACGTTGGCACCTACACCGTGGCTGCTCCCAAGGTTGTTGACGCCTCCGGCGCTGAGATTACCGGCCTGAAGGGCCTGACCGTCACCGCTGTGGCTGACAAGACCACTGCCAAGTCCGGCGAGACTGTCACCGTGACCGTCACCATCTCCGGCAAGGCTACCGGCGCTGTCACTCTGACGGTTACTGCTCCTTCTTCTTGGCTTGCTGCCTCTGTTCCCGTCGGTGTTGTCTACACCAATGGCACTAAGCTGACGGTTGCTGATGGCACGAACCTCGGCGACGGCGTGACTGTCAAGTACGAGATCCCCGTCTCCGGCACTGTGACTACCAACAACATCGTGCTTGCATAATCAAGCTTATATCAAAGCACATCTGTGCTGAGATAACAAAAGACCCGCTCCGAGAGGGGCGGGTCTTTTGTGTGCTTTATTCGGCCTCTAAGATCGCAAACATACCGTATTGCGTGTCCTTATTATTGCCCATCCACGATTGAGAATTGTTTTCCGCGCTCCATGTGACGCTGTTTCCGTCGACCGTGCAGGGCAAGCCGGTTACCGAATTGCCGCCCAGCTGGCCCCATCCGTGGCCCTCTCTTGCGTTTATAACAGCAAGAAGCCATTGGGTGGGGCAGGTCAGAACGATCAGGATCGGCTTTGCGGGGAAAGTCCAGGTTTTCGTCAATTCCCCGTCTCCTGTGTAGCTGGTGGTGTAGAATTGGCAGTTGCGCGCCGCCAGCGCCGTGTCGATCTTTTGGTTGTCGGCGTTGAAGTCGTCCATCATGATGCGGTCGGTCTTTTCCCATTGGTTGAGTTGGTAGTTGGTGGTTTTTGTCATGCTTCCTCCTGTGTTTTACGCCCTGCGATCAGGGCAAGGTTTGTTTCAAGCCGCCCTGCCGGGGGCAGCCGATGGTGTATGATTCAGTTTTCGTGTAAAATTCCGAGGTTTCCGCCGGTTTTATGATTTTTTCTTA
>OHAT01002118.1_pt1 | contig 15682 bp, 18 predicted proteins | sample 1577141 | NCBI WGS metagenome assembly OHAT01 (sample SAMEA3541578, study PRJEB24748) | human gut metagenome | biome: human gut; feature: human-associated habitat; material: faeces | place: China | collected 2012 | reverse complement strand
CATGAGTGCGGAATACATAGTCTGAAACATAATTACAGGCATTACGATAAACAGATATAGTCTCATCAAGCCAAAACTTATCTGTTTCATAGATGTACTCCTCTCATTTATTTTTCACTAAAAATAGTATATGCTAATAATTTTTGAATATCAATAACTATCAGAAGTGATTTATGGATAATAGATATAATCGTCATAACAGACGAAAATACAGTCTGAAAGTACATATAGTCCTTGTAACCAAATAATGCAAAAAACTACTAAAAGATCCTATTGTTGATGATGTGAAACAAAAGATTCTCGATATTGCTGATACTTATGACTACAAAATTATTGCTATTGTAACCGACAAAGACCGTATACATTTCTTATTAAGATACGATACAACAGATGGAGTTTGCGATATTGTCAAAATTGTAAAGCAGGAAACAACATACCACCTATGGCAAACGAAAGAATTTTATTTATGTAACTCATTAGTAAATAGAGAATAATTGTGATAAAATATTTTCATATGGAGGTGTCCTATGAAAACGTTTTATGTTGCAAGTTACGGTAAAGGTGACGATAAAGGAATCTATATCGTTTCTTTTAATGAAGAAACATTGGAATTAAAGAAAATACAACAGATATTAACTCAAGATTTTCCATCATATCTGATTGCGAAGAATAAAGAACTTTATGTATCTTATAAGAATGCAAGATCTAATAATGAAGGTGGAGGATTAGGAAGTTTTAGTATTCATAAGAATGAATTGATTCTTAATAATAACTATTCTTCTTCTGGTAGAAGTTATACACATTTATGTATCTCTGATGATAATAAGTATATCTTTGCCGCAAACTATCATGTTGGTGCAACAGCTGCTTATAAGCTAGAAAATTATCGTATTGATCATAAGATTGGGGCTGTGAGACATACTGGTATGGGGCCTGATTTATTAAAGAGACAGACTGCACCTCATGTCCATAATGTTGGTTTTACACCTGACAGACGTTTCTTATATGCTGTAGATTTAGGTGCTGATAAGATTGTGATGTACAATTATAAAGATGGTGTACTTAAAGAGAATACAGATTATACAGTAAATGTTGTACCTGGTTCTGGTCCTAGACATTTGATTTTCTCACAGGATGGACGTTATGGTTATCTCATTAATGAGATTGCGAATAAGATCATGGTCTTTAAATATAATGAGGGTCGTATGAGTTTAGTTCAGGCCATTCATTGTGTTCCACGTCATTTTAAGGGATTTAATGCAGCTGCCGCAATTCATCTCACAAAGAGTGGAGAACATCTACTTATTTCTAATAGAGGTCATAATTCTATTGCCTTATATAGAGTCAATAAAGAGAATGGTAAGATTTCTTTACTTTATATGGTACATACTGGTAAAGAACCTAGAGACTTTAATATTATTGATGATAAGTATGTTATTGTAGGTGCACAGGAAGATAATAAGCTTCAGGTACTTACTTTTGATGAAGAGAATGAAAAGCTATTGATGACAGATTCTGAATTAGAGATTCCTGCACCTGTATGCGTATGTGTTGAAGATTGAGCTTAGCTCAATCTTTTTTTTACTAAAAAAGTATATCCGAGGATATACTCATTCTTTGTTGAGCTTATTCAAGATCAAGATTCCAAATAGGATAATAAGGAAGATCATCAAAAACTCTACTTCTTTGTCATGATAACTTATCAACCCTGTCACAAGACTCGCTAATGGTAATCCTACATAGAGAGCGATAAAAAATGATGCAACGACCTCTCCTATTATAATAAGTGCTTTCTTCATAGCTTTCTCCTTTCAATACATGAGAGCATATCTTTTAATATAACTATATATAAATCGTCAAAAAAAACAATATGATATATATAATTAACTGAATATTAAGTAATTTAAAGATTCTTTGAGAATAAATATATAGGAGGTCCCTTATGGAAGAATTGATGAAAAATTTATATTTATTCTTAACAGAAGCAGAGAGAGGTGATGTATTAAGAATACATGTGACTGAAACAGATGAATGTTATGAATTTAGTTATGATGAAGTTATGGATATTGTATTCCATAATAGAATTCCAGAAAGATTTAAAAAAGAAGTAGGTCCTAGTAATTAGGATCTACTTCTTTACTTTTATGGTGATGATGACTTCATCATCTGTTTCATCGATGTTTTCTTCTACATCAGTCCCAGCATCAGTGACCATTTTCACTGCCTGATTGATTGTGTTGAGTGCGATTTTAACACTTTTAGAGAATGTACGTACACGTGGTTTTTCTTTTTTAGGTGCTAATAGTTTCGCAATTCTTTTTTCTGTTTCATCGACAGTCAAGTTCTGTTCAAGAATCTCCTTCAACATATTATTTTGTTGTGCTGTATCTTCTAGTTTTAATAAAGCACGGGCATGTCTTTCAGAGATTTCTTTTTTCTTAACTGATTCCTGTACTGTCATAGGAAGCTTTAAGAGTCTAAGTTTATTGGCCACTGTAGACTGCTTCTTACCTACTTTTTCAGCGAGCTGGGCTTGTGTTAAACCCTGTGTATCTAGAATCTGCTGGTAAGCTAAGGCTTCTTCTATTGCTGAAAGATTTTCTCTTTGAATATTTTCTACTAATGCGGCATTGGCTGTCTGATTGTCATCGAGTTCCTGAATAATACATGGTACTTCTGTAATACCTGCTAGTTTGCAGGCACGGTATCTTCTTTCCCCTACAACAATCTGATATTTACCTTCATATTCTCTGACTACAATAGGCTGTAAGAGACCATTCTGCATAATAGATTCAGCGAGTTCCTGGATCTTCTCATCTTCAAAATGAGTTCTTGGCTGTTCCTTATTTGCAACAATATCATTGATATCTAAGAAACAATAAGCATCTTTAATAACGTTCCTTTTCTTTCTATAAAGGCTTCTTCTTAATTTGTCCATAGTTTCTTGGGTACTTTGCAGGTGTTGATTTCACTTTCTTGATCACGATGTTATGACGATGATCATTCTGATCACTTAAAGTAAAAGTAAAATCATCCATCACTTCTCCTCCAAGTACCTTTATGCCTCCCTTCGCATCTTTTAATTCTTCAGGGGCTTTGAGTCCTTTTAATGAAAGGAAGTAACCATCTTTCTTCACTAATGGGAGACAAAGTTCATCTAAGATATTTAATCTTGCAACTGCACGTGCCATGACAATATCAAATGATTCACGATGATCTTTACAGAAATCTTCAGCACGTGATGCAACTGCTTGAATATGATCTAATTCTAATTCTTTAAATAAGTGATTCAAGAATGTGATTCTCTTATTCAAAGAATCTACAATAGTGACATTTAATTCTGGATAAACGATTTTAAGTGGAACTGAAGGGAATCCAGCACCTGCACCTACATCACAGATTGTTTGATTAGAGAATGGAAAATCAAACGCAATTGTAAGAGAATCATAGAAGTGTTTTAAATAAACACCTTCTCTATCTGTAATAGCGGTTAAGTTCATCTTCTCATTCCATTCTACGAGTATTTCATAATACTTTTCAAACTGTTCAATCTGTTTCTCTGAAAGCACAATGCCTTTTTCTTCTAAGCTCACAATAAATTCTTGTTGTGTCATATTAATCTCCGTATTGTGTTTTTAAGTGAATAAGTAAAACAGAAATATCTGCAGGATTAATACCAGAAATACGTGTTGCCTGACCAATAGTCACTGGTCTGACCTTCTTTAGTTTCTGTCTTGCTTCTAATGATAAGTTTAATACATCATCATAGTCTAAGTCAGCAGGAATCTGCTTTTCTTCCATATTCTTTACTTTTTCTACTTGTCTTAATGTTTTTTCAATATATCCCTTATATTTAATAAGAATAGTGACTCTTCTCATTTCTTCTTCAGTTAAGTCAACATGTTCAATATAAGGTAATAAGTCTTCATAGACTAATTCTGGTCTTTGAAGAATAGCACGGGCAGTTACACCTTCTTTTAAACGTGTTGAACCCTTTTCTTCTAAGAGGTCATTGATTTCACTCTTAGGTGAGAAATGAATGGTATCTAGACGTTCTATTTCAGCATGGATACGATTCATTTTATCTAAGTAAAGTGAATAGACTTCATCATTTACAAGACCTGCATCATGGCCATATTTTCTTAATCTTTCATCCGCATTATCATGTCTTAATAATAATCTATATTCAGCACGACTTGTTAACATACGATATGGTTCTTTAGTACCTTTAGTCACTAAGTCATCAATCAATACACCAATATAAGCTTCATCACGTTTCAAGATTAAAGGTTTATTACCCTTTACCTTCTTAGACGCATTAATACCTGCAATAAGTCCCTGACCTGCTGCTTCTTCATAACCTGAAGTACCATTGATCTGACCTGCAGTAAAGAGGTTCTTTAAAACCTTTGTTTCTAGACTAGGCCATAACTGTAATGGATCAATCGCATCATATTCAATCGCATATGCATATTTTAAAATAGTACAATTTTCAAGTCCTGGTAATGAATGCACCATCTTTTCCTGAATATCATGAGGCATAGATGTAGAGAATCCCTGTACATAGATTGTATTCATTTCCTTAGATTCTGGTTCTAGGAAGATCTGATGTCTTTCCTTATCCGCAAACTTAACAACCTTATCTTCAATAGATGGACAGTAACGTGGTCCAATACCTTTAATAAGTCCTGAGAACATCGCGCATTTATCTAGATTATCTCTAATGAGTTTATGTGTTTCTGCCGTTGTATATGTTAAGTAACATACAGTTTGATCTTCTACTGGTGTGAAATGTGTTGTTTCATAGGAGAATGAAAGTTTCGCATCTGTACCAGGCTGTACTGTTGTTTTTGAATAATCAATAGAATTGATTTCTACACGTGGTGGTGTACCTGTCTTTAATCTTTGGATTCTAAATCCATAATCCTTTAACTTACTTGATAAATATAAGCTTTCCTTCTGTTTATCTGGTCCACTAGGAGTCTTAGAATGACCGACAAGGACTTCAGCCTTTAAATAAGTTCCTGTAGTAAGAATTGTAGTACGAGATTCATAGCGTGTACCATCTGCAAGGATAACACCCTTACACTCATCACCTTCTACAATCAAATCCTCGACCATTGCTTCTACAATATCAAGATTTTCTTGTTCCTTTAATACTTTCTGCATATAGCGTGGATAAGCTTTCTTATCTGCCTGTGCACGAAGAGACTGAACACCTGGTCCTTTTGCAGTATTCAACATCTTCATCTGAAGGTAAGTCGCATCTGTAGTTTTACCCATCTGTCCCCCAAGTGCATCTATTTCTCTTACAATAATGCCCTTTGCAGGTCCTCCAATGGATGTATTACAAGGCATGCTTCCTGCATTAGAGAAGTTGCTTGTAATAAGTAATGTTTTATTTCCTGTTCTTGCACCAGCAAGACATGCTTCAATACCTGCATGGCCAGCACCTACAACTATAATATCGTACACTATAAACGACCTTCCTTTCTTATTTAATACGTGTCTATATTAACACATCAATTCGCGTTTGTCATTATACCACAAATGCATTATTATGGTGTAAAATTCAATCAAAAATGTTGGTGGTATGATATAATAAAAACGGTGATGAGCGATGAAAGAAAGAGATATTTTAAAGATCTATAATAATTATTGTGTCATTGGGATGAGTCCTGATCCTGAGAAGTACAGTTATCAAATATATCAGTGCTTAAAGAATGCAGGTAAGCATGTCTATGGTATATCTCCTAAATATGACACAATAGACAATGACAAGATGTATACATCTCTTCTAGATATACAATATCCTGTAGATGTTGTTGTTTTTGTCGTTAATAAAACAATTGGTATGACTTATATCAGAGAGATGAGAGAGTTGGGTATTAAGTATGCCTGGATGCAGCCAGGAACTTATGATGAAGATTTACTTCATGCTTTTCATGACCAGGGAATAGAAACAATAGAAAATTGTGTATTACAGGTCATGAATAGTTAAATCAAATATAGATTCATGTAATGGGAAGGTGATATCGACTTGGATATCATCTTTTTTAGTATCCTTTAAATCTACTGTACCTAATGTTTCTTTTCTATCTGATATCACTTGATAACCAAAATCATATTGTTGTGATAAAGAGAAACCAATAGAACTCATAATGACAGGATCACCATGTAATTGAATCATCTGCTCTGTCTGTAATCTAAAGAAGTTCTGATAAGGAATCTGGTCAATGCCAGTCTCTAATGCCTGTTCAACAGCCATAAAGAAATAAGAAGAGAACTTCCCATATGGGAATCCTACGACATAAGGTGTGCCATACTTCTCTTTTAATAATTCAGCAATCTTTAATCCTTTCACTGATACTACAATATTTACATCTGCATAACCGGCCATATCCAATGATGTATCATGATATAAGAAAGTTGTAAGGACATTGTATTTCTGTTCAGTAAAATAATCCTTTAATATTTCATAGACTTCTTCATCAAATAAATCAGGTGTTAAGCCTAATAGATTAATAGAAGTCACAGGCATCTGTAAGTTATATTGAATATCTGGTAATTGTTTAACTAATGTGCATAATTCTTCTTCTGTATAATTCATATATGTACCTCATTTTTTCTTCATTATATCATGGTTTTTAGTTTGCACGAACTAACTATTAGGCTATAATATGGTTAGATAATACTAACACAGGAGGGGATGTTATGGATTTTTTAGAAATAAAAGGGTTAAAGAAATCTTTTGGACAGGGAGAGAGTCATATTGATGTATTAAAGGGGATTGATATGACTATTAATCAAGGGGAATTTTGTGTACTACTTGGTCCTTCTGGTTCTGGTAAATCTACACTACTTAATATTATTGGGGGTATTGATAGTTTAGATGAGGGAGAACTTATTATTAATAAACATCATTTAAAGACAATGAAAGAGAAGGAATTAAGTCAATACAGACGTGATCATCTAGGTTATATATTCCAGATGTATAATTTAATTCCTAACTTAACAGTGAGAGAGAATATCGAAGTAGGTGCTTATTTAAGTAAGAAGCCTTTGGATATTGATGATTTATTACATACTCTTGGTTTATATGAGCATCAAAATAAATTACCTAATCAATTATCTGGTGGACAACAGCAACGTACTGCAATTGGACGTGCAGTCGTAAAGAATCCAGATATACTTCTTTGTGATGAACCGACTGGCGCACTCGATTATCGTACTTCACAGGATATATTACAGTTGATCTGTGATATTAATGAAAGATTTGGGAATACAATCATCATGGTCACACATAATGAATCTATTAAGTATATTGCGAATCATATCTTTGTATTACATGATGGAAGAATTAAAGAAGACTATATCAATACAGATCGTAAACGAGTCAATGAGGTGGATTGGTAATATGAAGAATCCATTAAATAAACGTTTTATACGTGAATTAAAAGAAGACTGGAGTAAGTATCTTGTTATCTTCTTATTGATGACAGGTATGATTGGTCTTGTATCTGGTTTTATTGTGGCGGATGAGAGTATGATCAAAGCTTATAATGAAAGTTTTGAGAAGTATACGATTGAAGATGGTCACTTTAATGTAGATAAAAAACTAAATAACCAGTCTTTGATCAATATTTCTAAAGCTGGTGTACATCTCTATGATCATTCTTATGTAGAAGAAACATTGATCAATGGAAATAAATTACGTATCTTTGCGACACCTCAAAGCGTAAATAAAGTATGTGTGATGGAAGGAAGACTTCCTCAAAACAATAAAGAGATTGCGATAGATCGTATGTATGCCGTCAACAACAAGTTATCTATCGGGGATACGATTAAAAGTAAAAATCATTTATTAAAGATCTGTGGTTTAGTGGCTTTACCAGATTATTCCGCATTATTTGAGAATAACAGCGATACGATGTTTGATGCCATCAAGTTTGGTGTGGCTGTTGTGCAACCTTCTTTATTTAATCAATGGGATACAGCACATATGACCTATAGTTATTCATGGCTTTATACAAATAAACCAAAAAATGAAGAAAAGAAATCTGAATCATTCTTAAAGCTATTGAATAAAGAAGTACATCTAGAAGAATATATTCCTCAATATGAGAATCAAGCCATTCATTTTACTGGTGATGATATGGGTAGTGATGGCGTGATGGTCAGACTTCTCTTATATATCATGATTGTGATTATCGCATTTGTATTTACGGTCACTATGACCAATACAATCCAGAAAGAATCTAATGTGATTGGGACATTACTGGCATCTGGTTATACAAAGAAAGAATTGATCAGTCACTATATGACACTTCCTATTATTGTGACACTTATGAGTGCCTTGATAGGTAATATTCTAGGTTATACCTATTTTAGAGTAACTATGGCGAATTTATATTATGCCAGTTATAGTTTAACGACTTATCAAACAGTATGGAGTGCAAGTGCTTTTATCCAGACAACAATTGTACCTGTTATACTCATGTTTATTATTAATCTCTTTATATTAAATAGACAGTTGTCTCTATCTCCTCTTAAATTCTTAAGAAGAGATTTAAAGAGACATAAACAGTCCCATGTCATGCCTTTGTCACAACGTATTCCTTTTATTACACGCTTTAGAACACGTATTATTCTTCAGAATAAAGCCCATTATCTTGTGATGTTTATTGGATTAATGTTTGCGAATATGATCTTATTATTTGGACTTGCGATGCCAGATATTATTAATTCCTATGGAACCAATATTAAACAGAATATGTTTGCGGATTATCAATATATTCTTAAAGTACCAGCAAGCTTGCAGTCTAGTGAAAAGAGCTTTTCTAATATGATAGAAGCTTATACTTTCACAAAGGGAATTAAAACAGAAGAAAAGACAGCTGAGAAGTTTAGTGCTTATAGTTTAAAAATGGAAGACAATACTTTGGATACGGTGACTGTATATGGAGTAAAGAAGAACAGTCGTTATATTTCTATTAATGATGGTGTTTATGTCTCAAGTGCTTATGCAGATAAATATCATATTCATAAAGGTGATGTCATTCACTTAAAGACAGAATATACAAATAAGAAGTATACATTAAAGGTTAGTGGTGAATATAACTATCCAGGTGCGATTGCGATATTCATGAATCAGAAAAAAATGAATCAGTTATTTGATTTAGATGATGATTATTTTTCTGGTTATTTCTCAGAGAATCCTATTACTGACATAAATGAAAAGTATATAGGCACAACGATTGATTATGATTCATTAAGTAAAGTATCTCGACAATTGAATGTATCAATGGGAGGTATGGCTTATTTACTTTGTGGAATGGCTGTCATCATGTTTATTGTGCTTGTTTATCTTCTTACAAAAACAATTATTGAAAAGAATGCGCAATCTATTTCTATGACAAAGATTCTTGGTTATACCAATCATGAAGTAAGTTCTATTTATATTGTATCGACATCTATTATTGTATCTTTGTTTATTCTGATCACTGTGCCACTCGATTATGCAATATTAAAGCCTATATTTGAGGCAATGATGAAAGATGAGATGGCAGGATGGATGCCTCTAACAGTAAGTAACCTTACTTTCTTAAAGACAATCGTTATTGGTTTTATCAGTTATTTTATAGTGATGTTGATTGAGTATAAGAAGATTAAAAAGATTCCAATGCAGGATGCATTGAAGAATGTGGAATAGGGGGTACTTGTATGAATAAGAAGTTAATAGCGATACTATGTTGTATCATGCTTACAGGATGTACAACGGAGACAAAGACGAATAAAACAAAGACAGCTAAAGAAGAAACACCTGTTGTATTAAGTGAAGAAGGTCACAATGTAAAGGAAGCAGTGAATAAGAGTGAAACTATTACTGTAAAGACAAATACACTTGGAGAGATAAAAAGCACAAAAGCAGAAGTCACTATCCCTTCTATAAGTGAAGGTGATCTTATTAAAGATACTACTGTGTTAAAGGATATCAGTAATAAGGATGATGAGAATATAACTTTGAATGATCATCATTTGTTGATAGAAAATAATAAGAATAGTATTCAGTATGAAGGTACTTTAGATGCAGCACTTCCTGTTGGTGTCGATGTGACTTATTATTTGGATGGACAGAAAGTGACAGATATCAAAGGTAAAACAGGTACATTAAAAGCTGTATTTAAATATAAGAATAATACTGAGACTCCTTTCGTAGCGACTACTATTATGCTTCTTCCTCAAGAAACAGTCAGTGATATTGAAATAAAGAACGGGAAAAGCATGTTGATGGATAATTATCAGGCTATTGTTGGATTAGGATGTCCCGGTTATGAACCATTTAAGGATTCTATGGAAGTGACTATGAAGATCAAGAACTTCCAATGTGACTATATGAGTACCGTATTTACTGAGGGTATGTTTAAAGATTTAGATTTAAGTGAACTCACAAAGACAACGGATCAATTAAATCAATCAGCCCAGAAGTTAGTAGAAGGTTCAGCACAATTACTCGCAGGATGTACAACGTATGGACAATACATGAATACATATATGTCCAATGTGTCTAAAGTGAGTGATGGAGCCAATGCATTATTAAAGGGTTCTAAACAATATGATGCGTCTACACAGGCACTGATTAAAAACTTAATATCTTCTATGAAGGATCCTACAGAACTGATTCAATCTAAGATCAATAGTATTGATCTCACAGATGAACAGCGTATAGCAGTCAATAACGCAATCAGTGAAGGTGTTCAGGAAAGCTTAATACAAAACTTGAACAACTCTCACAATTACTTTCTCAAAGTCCCGTATCAAAACAATTAGAGACATTATCTTCTAGCTTGTCAGAGTTGAGTCAAGCTGGGAATGAACTTTCTCAACAATACCAGACACTTGTAACGGGTGCAAAAAGTTTATCTGAAGGAATGCGTCTATTTGATCAGGAAGGTATTCAAAAGATTACTGATATAACTACAATTAAGAAGTTAAAAGAAAAAGACAATTATAGTGGTCTATCAGGAAACAATATCACAAATACTAAATTCATCTTTGAGATGGCTATCTAGAACCTTGCATTCACAAGGTTCTTTTCATTTCTATCACCGTTAATTTAGTTTGTATGATATATATTTTTCATTTTTCAAGCGTTACTGTATTTAAAGATTAGGAGTATGTTAAAATATGAACATGGAGGTGATATTCATGGATGATTTCTTAAGTGATATTTATACAATACTCTTTGCGAAATGGATTCTATTGCAGGAAGTGCCTGACTTTGAAACAAAAGTGAATGAAGACTATACAGAGATTCATTTCTATAATAAGCATGCAGATATTGAAATTGTCTTTAATCCATTGAATATCATAGAGTTTAAAGCAACCAATACACAATCTGGTGAGACTGAATATTATCTACATTTCCAGATGAAAACATTGAATCATGCAATGAAGTTATTTAAAGAACTCACTCATTATATGAAGCATATTGGTGATACACCTACTGTTAAAATATTGTTGTGCTGTAGTGGTGGATTAACAACTAGCTATTTTGCGATGAAGATGAATGAAGCCTCTAAATTAATGAGTCTTCCTTATGTGACAGAAGCAAGTGGTTATAATAATTTATATTATGTAGCACAGGATTATGATGTGGTTCTCTTAGCACCACAGATTTCTTATTTACATGCTAAAGCATGTGATATTCTTAAAGATAAAATTGTCTTAAATGTGCCCCCTGAAGTATTTGCGAAATATGATGTAAAAGCTATCTTTACACTTGTGAAAGAATCATTAGAGATTAAAAAGAACCAATCTGATCAGAAGATTCCTTTACCTGTTATGTTGGATGTAGAAATTAAACATAAGACATTGGCTCTCTCTATTTTCCGTAATAAACAATCCATTCATGTTGCTTATCGTGTATATGATAAGAATCAAGAAATACTATTAGATAACGAAGTAATTAAACCTATAGTTAATCTTCAGGATATTTGTGACATTATTGATATTGCCCGTCTTCATTATCCACGTATTCGTTATATTGGTATTGCGACTCCAGGTATTATTGATGATGGTTATGTGTCTTCTACAAGTTTAGTCGGATGGGAAACACCAGAGAGATTAGAAGATGTCCTCACTGAACGTTATCATTTGCCTGTATGTATATGTAATGATGTCAATGCAGCAGCTGTCGGTTATTATTCTTCACAGGATCAAGTAAGTTCACTGGCTTTCTTATTCCAGCCTGTACATGCAATAAGTGGTGCAGGTATTATTGTGGATAACTGCCTACTACATGGTATGCATAACTTAGTAGGAGAAGTACAATTTCTTCCTTTAGATTTAACAGAAGATAAAATGACACTCAGTATGTCTCCTGAAGGATGTATTGAGGTTGTATCACGTACTCTTGTTTCTATTATCAGTTTATTAAGTCCAGAAGAGCTCGTTCTTTATTGTGACTTTATTCCCCATATACTTCCTTTATATGAAGAAATGGCCACTCTTATACCAAAAAAATATATTCCGCCTATTACCAAAGTAGATAACATGCAGGAATATATTCTTCTTGGGACTATGATATTAAGTACAACACAAAACTAAGAAAGTTCTATATAGTGTTCAATACGATAGTCTATATTCTTTTCATAGTCTCTATTAAAATAACATGCATACAAACAGTCTAATAAGAACTGTAATGAAGCTCTAGAAGAGAAAGATGCAATCTTTTCTTCTGAATCTTCATAGGATGCAAAATAGAGATGATAATCAACAAGTTTAGATAATTCACTCTCTTTAGTAGAAGAGATAAGAACAGTTGTCACCTGGTTCTTATTCATCACACGGATGAAGTCTTCTACATGAGGTGTTCTATTAGCATAGGAGATCACGATTGCGAGATCTCCTTTTTTTAATGTTTCAGCCACCTTTGTTTGATAGAAAATCTGTTTTTCTACTATGACATCCTTACCTATTTCTAACATGTTCTGTCTAAAACATTCGGCCATGAAGAAATTACCTATAGAAGGAAATAACGCGATAACATTCGCATCATACATCTTCTGGACAATTTTACCAAATTCATCTAGATTCACTAGATTTAATGTAGAGTGAAGTGTCTGGTCATAGAGATTCAACATTTTAGTCATGATTTCATGGTTTGTGTTATTGATCCTGAAAGGATAGTTATAGTCTACTGAAACAAGTTCTTTTTGGTATCTTTCACGATCAAAATGGATATGGGATTTAAATGCCTGTAAACCTGAAAGTTCTAGTTTATCAATAATACGATAAATAGTAGAAACAGATACGTAGCTATTCTTAGAAATATCTGCAGCAGACATATTCATAATATCTTCTGAATGTTCTATAACATAATCTATAAGTGTTTTTTCACTTTCTGTAAGGGATAATTGTTCGAGCTTATCATAAATGTTCATAAAAAGCCTCCTGATAGACTATATTATACTCTATTTTAATTACTATTTCTTTAACTGGAAGACTTTAAGTGCATTCTCTGTTGTCTGTTTTGCGACCTCTTCGTAGCTTAATCCTTTTAGTTCAGCAATCTTTTGGGCAACAAAATAGACATTACCTGGTTCATTCTGTTTTCCTCTATAAGGTGCTGGTGTGAGATAAGGGTCATCTGTTTCTACAAGTAGATAGTTTAAATCTACGCCTTCAGCGACTCTTTTAGGAACCTTCGCATTCTTAAAAGTAACAGGACCTGCCAAAGAAATATAATAACCAATCTTAATGAATCTTAAAGCCATCTCATAACTTCCACTATAACAATGCATAATACCCTTTACACCTGACTTAGAAAGTATATCAAATGTATCTTCATAAGCATCTCTGGCATGAATAGTAACAGGTAAAGATAATCTCTTGGCTATTTCTAACTGTTTCTTAAAACAGTCAATCTGTTTTTCTTTAGATGCTTCATCCCAATAGTAATCTAATCCTATTTCACCTACAGCAACAACCTTAGGATCTTTTGCAAGTGCTTCTATTGCCTCTAAATCCTCATCTGTTGTCTCTTTACAATCATTAGGACTAATACCTACTGCAGCATAAATAAAGTCATACTCATGCGCTATCTGTACTGCAAGACGTGAAGACTCTAAATCATAACCTACAACAGTAAAGTACTTCACACCTCTATCTATTGCATTCTGAATATATAAATCACGATTTTCAAATAATTGTTCACTATTTAAATGTGTATGTGTATTAAATAACATTTTTCTTATTACCTCGCTTTTAAACAAGTATACATAAAAAAAACAGGGGAATAAACCCCCTATTAGTAAATGCACAGTCCTTATAATTCTATCTATTATTACTTTCTAGATTAGTGTCCAGTGTTTAGCCTCTTTCCACTTAACATCAGGTATACTTTGTAATAGATTTAATAGTTCTTCATTTGTTTGAGTGTCTAGCTGCTTTGTGCTACAAAAAACAAAATTATTTTCATTATAATGAAGAAAATAGCCTTCTTCTACTTTTAGAATTTTAATAATTCTAGTATATGAAATGTTCATAACAAGTTCAGTTGATATTATGTCTACAGAACTGTCCTTGAAAACAAGATTGTATATAATTTTATCAGTTTCAATATCATATAGTTCTTTTTTCCTACGAAATATTAATTTCACACATAAGGTTCCTAAAAATTCAAGATAAATAAATCCAAAAATAATGAGGCATGTTACAAATAAGTTTATGTACCTAGAAACAAATTCATATAGCAGAAAAAAAATAGAAATAAGTATAAATAGTAAACGAGCTATTCTATATCTTCTTTCATTCAATAAAAGTCTGTATTTTTTTAATATATCATAATCAAGTTCTACATTATTAACCTCAATATTCTCTGACTTATAATCCATATAAATTCCTCCTTGTCTTATATATTATGGCATTTTTATTATTAGAACACAATATAGTGCAATGATATTTAGTTGTAATATATAGCATCGATATTTGGTGTAATTGACACTTATCCATGCTAAAATTAATATATTATGAATAGCGAGGTATCAAACAATGGAAATATTAACCGTCAAAAATAATAAAATGGATTATTCAACTTTCAAAGATGTTGTCTTTTACTTATTTCCTACATTTTATATACTGGCACTAGTGGTCATGTTTTGTAGTGCATTGATTGCTTTGTTTGTAAATCTATATACAGGAAATATTATTGGCATTGCAACATTCATTATTATATTACTAATGGTAGCTGCAACACCTCTTATTCAATCAAGAATGATTGCAAAAAAAAGCATAAATCAACTTAATGATTTGCATCACACTGATGTGATTTTCTATGATCTAGTCTTTGATGAAAGTAAATTAACCTCAATTGAATACTCATCAAAAAATGAAATTCCCATGAAATATAAGAATATTAAAAAAATACTAGAAACCAAAGATGTCGTAATATTCATAAGTAAAGCAGGTTATACAATCTATTTTGAAAAGAAGAATGCCAGCATTAAAGAGATTGAGAGATTACATGCGTTTTTTGATAAGCAGAATATCACTTGGAGAAAGACAATTTTGTAGGTGCTCAGCAAGGATAAAATAGAAATTATAGAATCCTATATGACATTTCATTTGTCAACCGAAATTGATAATGTCCCAAAAATAATCAAACATTAGCACCACAACG
>OHAT01002115.1_pt1 | contig 15700 bp, 13 predicted proteins | sample 1577141 | NCBI WGS metagenome assembly OHAT01 (sample SAMEA3541578, study PRJEB24748) | human gut metagenome | biome: human gut; feature: human-associated habitat; material: faeces | place: China | collected 2012 | reverse complement strand
CTTCAGGCGATGCCTTCCTGATTAAAATTAAGATTTTAATCAGGAAATAGTATAAGACGCGGTGCCATCCTTGACAGGCACCGCCTTTCAGCTACAATGATAGAAAAAAGTTTGGAGGAATCTGTATGTTGATTTTGAAGCTGATTCTGAAGGTGTTGCTATTTCCTCTGGTTGTGGTATGTGTGCTGATTAAGTGGATGGGTATCCTGCTGATGACCTGCGGGGCCTATGTTCTGTCCCCGCTGATGCTTTTTATCCTCGCCTGCGGAGTCTACACTGTCTTCATGCAGCAATGGAATCAGACGCTGATTCTTGCTGTATTGGAGCTGGGGGGTATTGCGCTGATCACCGGCGCCGCCTGGATCGCAGGACTAGCTGAGAGTGCAGCTCTGACACTGACCGGTTTCTAAGGAAAAACACAGCCCACGATAGCTTTGTACCATCGTGGGCTGTGTTGAAGAATACCTTATAAATCACGGCAGGTTCCCAAAGTGGAATCCTATTGTGATTGTATGGGAGTATGCTATTGCGTACTTGCCGCCGTTTTCAACGATTTGATCGTTCTGTGAATGGTTACTTCTGCTTCATCATCATTGCGCCAACTGTCCTTTGCACGACAAATGGGATATACAGTATCAAGATCGTCAGTGTTACTGATGGTGATAAACTCAGAAAATCAGGCATCACGGGAAAACATTGTAGTTGTGAGACCTGTTTTGAATACCACAGCCATGTCCATCCGTATCTCTTCACCACTAGGAAGAACGCCCAAATCCTGGATAATACAGATATCTTTCACAGTATCCTCAATAACATTTACAGAGGGCTGGTCACCGCAAATGGGTTCGAACTTTCCCGTTGCTTTTTTAATAGAGAAAGCGGATAAATCTGTGGATTCGCCATTCATCAAAACAACACTTTGCTGGTTTTGAATTTCATATGGTTCTCCGTTTATCTGGATGCGTACATTCCCATATGTGCCATTTCCGATGATAAGGTATAATAAATTGCGCAAATTGAAAAGAGCATAAAAAAGTAGACACGGCTTGCCAGTCTCTGGTAGAATGAAGTTACCACACACATTCTAAAAGGAGACAGCAAACCATGTCCAACAACATTGTACAATTCAACGAGGAAATAATCAAGGGGCAAATCAAAGAATTGGTCCGCGGCAGTGTGGAGGAGACGCTCAACGAGCTACTGGAAGCCGAAGCAGAAAAACTCACCCAGGCAGCCCGCTACGAGCGCAGCGAGGCCCGCCAGGGCTACCGCAGCGGTCATTATGACCGAAAGCTTACCACCACCTCCGGGAATGTGACGCTCCATGTGCCGCGTCTTAAGGGCATCTCTTTCGAGACTGCCATCATCGAGCGCTATCGCCGCCGGGAGAGCAGCGTGGAAGAAGCCCTCATCGAGATGTATCTGGCAGGTGTATCCGTGCGTCGGGTAGAGGATATTACAGAGGCTTTATGGGGCAGCAAGGTGTCCTCCTCCACCATCAGCGAGTTGAATAAGAAAGCCTATGTCAACATCGAGGCTTGGCGCAACCGTCCTCTGCAAGACGGCAAGTACCCCTATGTGTATGTAGACGGCATCTACCTCAAAGCTAAATGGTTTCTTTGGCCGTTCTGGCAATAGATATCCTGTCCTGCTTATGGTATAATCCACCTCGTTTGTGTCTACGCGCAAATCTTCAAAGGGAGGAATAGTCATGAGCAGCATGATTCTATATATCGGCAGCGAGCACGTTATCCAGGAGCCCCACTTTGATGTGATGAAGGATTCTCTAAGAGTAGAAACTGACCGGAGCATTGGCATGCAAGAAGCATGTCAGCATTTTCAAGCCGGTGTACTCAACTCATACAGTCTGAACCTGCAGCCTTTGACAATCATAAATGGATCCGAAAGTGAGCAGGTCTATGACGCTGATGTTGTCATGTATGAAAACTCTGATGACCACTTTGTCAGCATTCGCTCACCCAAGGCTCTAAAACAGCTTACATTTCTTGGCGCAGCCTTTGTTTCCCGCGCCAATCACTAACCGAAACATCTTGTCCCTCAGTCACAACCTGGCTGAGGGATTTCTATTTATAAGGAGGCGTCGATGGCAGCAACACGGCTCATTGCATTGCACCAGATCAAAGGAAAAACCATAGCCCAGAGTTTGGGGGATCGAACGGATTACGCAAAAAATCCAGAGAAAACAGAGAAAGGCGAGCTTGTCACTGCGTACCAATGCGATCCATTTACCGTGGATGAAGACTTCATGCTCTCAAAGAGAAAGTACGAGCAATCTGTCGGCAGGCAGCAAAAAGGCAATGTGATTGCCTACCAAATCCGGCAGTCCTTCAAACCGGGTGAGATCACTCCTGAGAAAGCAAATCAGGTTGGCCAGGAGCTCGCTATGCGTTTCACAAAGGGTAAGCATGCCTTTATCGTTGCAACTCATACAGACAAGCGTGATTTTGAAAGTAAGTTGAATTATTGTTGAATTATCCCGACAGTCAAATTTTAAAAATTGCTGAAAAAGTTAGAAAAGCATCGGATTTCATGTCGAAATCCGATGTTTTTATGGTTGCGGAGGCAGGACTCGAACCTACGACCTCCGGGTTATGAGCTGCTTATTTTCTTTGAAAAATAAGCTTAAATAGTTTCAACTAAGCAAAGAAACGTTGAAATAGCGCAGTTTCGATAGTGAAAAAGTCCAATTGGATTTGAGCAATTTCGCATAGGCTATCCCCAAACTATCCCCACGGAATTGGGCGAAAAAGTTTGGAAAATTCGAGGTGGCGGTACATCCAGTTCAATGGAGCGGATGTGCCATTTTATTTTCAAATCATGCAGTACCGGGGTTCATTGTTCAATTCCGCGGTAGCCGTGTTTTTCCGCATTTCCAAGTAAATAAAGGAAAGCAAACGCAGGAATTCGCAGCAAATCCTTGCCGCACTTTGTATTGTGAACGCCAAAATCGTCTGCATTCTTGGTGATGATAATCGCTGCTGACGATTCCTCACACAGTTCTACAATGGCATCATCATCCGCAATTGGCGCGCCTTCCCGGTATTTGACTTCAATCAGGATATTGTTTGTGTTCGGGTAATCCACCACAATATCAATTTCTTTTCCCTTTTTGCCGCCTCTGAAATAGCCGACGGAGGTGGCGTACTGATAGTAAAATGCGGCGACATGCTTGTAAACGGCAGTTTCAACGATTTTACCCATCTCAACAGGGTCTGTCAGAACGGAGTCATCCATCAGAACGGCATTTCGGATGGCAGCGTCTGCAATATAGATTTTTGGCCGCGCTTTCAGCACCTTTTTCCCCGCCATATCCACCGGCCAGCTCTGGTAAATCAGATTTGCGCTTTCCAGATACTGGATATAGTTTTCTACGGTTGTGCGGGATACGCCGTTCAGTTCTTTCGTGATTGCTTCAATGGATACAATTTCCGAAGATACATTGCAGAGGTACAAGAAAATTCTCTCGAGCTCCGTCGCATTGCGAATATTGTACAGGGAGGGAAGATCACGCTTCAGCACTTTATCCACAACATCCTCCCGCATGATCTGCTGTGCCATCAAATCATTGTCAGCCAGTGCCAATTCTGGGAAACCGCCAACCTGCAAATACCGCATAAAGTGGTTCTGGACTTTGGAAAGCTGCATCATAATTTGCGTCCGCTCAATTTGGCTTTTGTGGAGCAGTGTTGTTACTTTCAAATCGGAAGCAATGTTGGGTCTGTCTAAATTCAGCAGTTCACAGTACTCGTAAAAAGACATGGTGGGAACCTGGATAACCGTCCAGCGGCCGGCGCCGCTCTCTCTGCTGCCTTTCATCAATGCCGGGCTGGCAGAACCGGTTGCAACGACATGGGTATCCGGCTGCGTATCGTAAATGATTTTTAACCAGCGATCCCAGTCCTGTGCATACTGCACCTCATCGAAAAAGTAATAAACATCCTGTTCCGCATAAATGTTTTCGTGATAGCACTCCAGGACATCCTGAAATTGACTGAGTTTCAGCATGGGGTGATCCAGAGAAATAAAAACAATTTTCTGAGGCGGGATCCCGGATTTTAAAAGTGCCTCGATCATCTGGTACTGGATCGTTGTTTTCCCGACACGTCTCGTTCCCGTTAAGACTACGGAACGACGGATCCCCTTATCCGTCAGCCGCTTCATCGCTTCGTAAAACGCAAACCGTTTATAGGTTTTTGACATTTGCGCGCTGACCATCCCGGTTTTCCACCAAGGGTTATAGGCACTCAGGACTTTTAGGATACTTTCCTTTGTTGTAATTGCCAATGCGATCAACTCCTTTCTTATAAGAATACCCTGAAAATCAATTTTTGTCAATAAATATTAGAAGTATACTATAAATATTTCTTCATAAAGATTGACTTTTAAGCTGCTGTATCTGAATATTCCATCAGGCATGCAAATATTCTGTACCATGTTCCTAGGCAATATATCTGGCTGTAGATATTCTAGGATGGAGAGGAAAAATATAAGGTGCATTTGTTGCTGCAAAACTGTGTATTTTTGTCAGGCGTTGTAAAGAATCAGGGGTCACATGAAGAAACGATAGTCGTAAAGTGATCCTTCAAATTGGGATAGAAGCCATCCGATTCGTGCAATTTCATTCGAAGATTCTATTGTGCAGGGCAGTTTTGAATACAGTCCAAAACTGTTCCAGTTCATTTTCGACAACCCAAGAATTTCCGTTGCAATCTGTGCCATATCTCCAGAACCATAGTGCTTGACGACTCTTAGAGGAAGTGGAACGCTTTTGCCACCCTGGAAATATCTCCTGTTCTGAGAAATCACAGATGGGGCAATTCCATGGGTAAAAAGATACATGGTGTTTTTGTCAATTGGAAAGCACATCCCTCGGCGTACAGGATATCCGTCCACCTGCGTGCAACGCTCATTTAATGCAAAGCACTTCAGGTTATCCTCGTATGTTATCTCAAGAAGCTCTATATTCTTGACTCCCGCAGATGACAGGCTTTCCACCAATCCTTTGACTTCCTCTTTTCGGAAAGGTGTACGTTTGTGAATAACGACCCGCTTCGGTAGTTCAGAAAAAGATTTGTAGAACAATTCTTTGATATTGAGGCCAATCCTGTATGCTTCTTCTTCGGATAAATACGGATTTTTCTTTCTGTCAAACGTATAATCTTGAATTTTGGAAAGCTTGTACTTCATACCACAACCATCAGAAGAGTATATATGGCTACATCCAATCACCACATTGCTATCCGACGGTCCATTCATAACACTGTATCCAATTCCAGCAAAAGCCGTATCTGGCTGGATTCCGTTCACCACCCAAGGAGTCCGCCCGGACTTTACATATAGCGCCAAAGAAAGCGCCCACATAATTTGACAATGCAGATCGCTCTCAATCGTTTTTTCACGAACAAATTGTGTTGCTACCTGTTTTTGCGCAGCGTAAGCTTTAATGTAATCGTGTAAATCATAATTTACCGTTCCATCGGCATATGATGTGAATACTTCGTACTCCTTGGGAATGTAAATCAGTATAACATCAATAGAGTTTGCGCTAAGCTGGTCAATTTTTCTAGTTATTGAATCACCAAACTCAACAGCGGCTTTATGGACATCCCACTCACTTGAAGCGGTAATTTGCTTCCACTTGCTGCTGTTGGGATCCGGTAAATCAAGACCTGTCTTGAAGGCCCGATAGAAACCTGGAAAGGAAATTAGATAATCAGTATTGTGCTTCGCTTGTGACTGGCGATTCAAACCGGAAATGAACTGAGCAAACTTTTGGCTATGCTCACATGGACAAATAACCCCTACCGAGATTGCAGAATGTAATACGCCGCTATTCATGGCATAATCTACAGGGGCATTCGAAATCAACCCGCGCATTGGATGGAAATCTTCTGCCACACCGCGCATAGATGTGCCGCAGAATCGAAGTGTTGGATCTCGATATTCTATTCCAGAAAAAATAATCCGTTGTGGCAAAACGGCATCGGGCAATTGCATCGAAGCTTGTTTTCCGAAGTTCACGCCAACCAACGCGCTGCTATTTACAACCGAAAATGTAAAGTTCGTTGTACTCCCTAAAGGATAATTGGCTGAAAACCTTTTGTTGCCGATTACTTTTCTGACCCATTTTCTAATGTACTCATTCGCGTTTTGGTTTGGCCGACCATTATTGACTCTCGCATTGAACCAGTCCGCAAATTGCTTTTTTTCTTCCCTGGTTAGTACTGCGTCATCAGCGTACATGAAACTCGGAACAAGTGTGAGATAACTGTATCTGTTATCAAATAACAACGCAAGCCGAACTCCAGAATATGCTGTAACAGTTTTGGCTCCAATACGGTACTTCAACACTTCTTTTGTATCCCAGATTTTGTCCTTTGAATGTCCCAGGCCATGGCTTGCGGCAAGAATACGAACAAGTGTTTTGAGCAATAACTCCCGAAATGTACTATTTCCTGCAATTGTCGCTCTGCTTAACGGGCATAACTCAATATTGGTTTTTAGCTTGCCTTTGCATGCTTCCTCGATGACGGATTTAGGCCCCCACGCATACACAAGATTCTTGTAGGGCACAGCCATAACATCATCTCTACCCAGCATTTTGCAAAAATCCCACTGTTTTTCATTGGGAGCAAGCAAAACCTCAAACTGGTAGCACTGATTTGGAAATGCGATCGGGAACGCATTGGTGCTTACTACTTTGTTAATAGTTAGATTAGCTTGCAAAAACCCACTATGCTGTGGCTCAAGTGTAATAGACAGCTTCTTTTTGATATCGTCCACTTTCCCCAAAAACTCTCTATTTTCACTCATGCAGTGGCGGGCAATTGCATACATTGTACTGTCAAAGCCCTCAGTTGGAATATAGAAAGCAAATCTTCCATTTTTGTTAGCCATCTCAACCAACGCTTTAACTTCTGATGAAACCCTCGTTCCGTAACCACACCAAAAAAGTTTACCCGCACCTTTCGCCGAATAAACTTGCTGCAAAGCATTCATAAGTGACTGGTCACGCCCGCTGTATCCCATAACAATTAAATCTCGGTTGGTCAGTTCATGTAGCAATGCCTTTACCAGTTCACCGTCTTGCGAATCAAGTTCTTTCTCTGTATTTTTTAGCGCCCCATATTTATAGTCACCATGTAAAGCGATGCAGAGGAGTTCCTTGTCTGCATCGCCACGGTATATTCTGTCTGAGGTTCCCGCAGTTATTTCTACGGGGACAAGGGGGCTGTATTGATGTGCATACTTGAGTGTCATACCATCAAAATTTGTTGTCCACACACTTTTAATTATATTTTCTAATGCGAGCAAAGAAATCAGATGATATCCCAAGCTTGGGTCGTGGTTTGACGTCAAGTGCTGAAAGTATTTCCGACGGTCATCTTCTATTGGGTATGCCTTTTCCGCAAAATACGAGTACTCCTCTGCGCTATTCTCTGCCGGATATATATTTTGTGAATCGATCCACCGCTGAATAACTCTGCGGACACTCTCAGACTTGGAATTGTCAAAGTTTCCAATTGCACCTGGGTTTTGCGATAAATAGATTTCACGTTTCCAATCCCAAATGCAGTCTGATACCGATGGGATTCCCGACTCAATAGATGCACCTGCCCCGAGCAGCAAAGAATGTGGAGTATCTATATTTTGTTTTATTGACCTTAAAAACTCATCTAATTGAAGTATCTGCATATCCATACCCCCATTCGTTGCTCTAAAATTTTGCTTTATATCCTGGCTTCAACAGCAAACAATAATGCAAGTTGAAAAGATACATCGTGTTATTCTTTCCTCAATGCCCTATACAGCTCCTGCGCCATTGCCTCCTGCACCTTTTGATAGAAATCCGGATCGTTGAACAGTTTGGCGAAGGAATCGTTGTTATTCAGGAAACACTGGGTCACAATATCCCGGAACTTGTCTGGAAACAGGGATTGCACAAACATTTCTGTGCTGTTATCCTTTGCATAATTGCGAAATTTTTTGACATCAGCGTCCTTCATGAACATCTGGTAGATTCCCTCGATAATGACCCGGTCGGCATCGGTGAAATTGCCACTGAAGCGTTCGTTCACCTTGTCGATGATGCTCTGGAGGGTATCTTTCTTCTTGTTGGGTACCTTCGGTGCGGTGCTGCCACCGGGCACAAATACGGGAGGCTTCTCATCCAGGACGATTGCCCCACGGAAGGTCTCGGTGAGGGATGCGTACTCCAGCTTGATTTTGTCCTCAATATCCACAAATTCATCGCCGCCGCTTCTCGGAAGAAGTCGAACGAGGTGCAGGGTATACTGATATTCGTTGAACAAATCCCTGTCATGGAGACGCACCAACTGCGTAACGAAAGCGTATGCCTTATTAAACTTACGCACATAGTCACGGACGGTGTAGCGGTCATCCTCGTTCAAATCCATGTACCGCGCAATGACAGGACGGAACATCCCTGACAGTCTACCAAGAGCGGCGGCATCCTGCTCTTTGCCTGCCTGGGTGGCCATGAATTTGTTGAAGACTTCCACATCCTCAAAATTGTAAAGCATGAAGTCACGGATCTTGTTGCGGAAATCATAGACCCTATTCAAATCCGTGCTGCCTTCGAGGGTGGTAGTCTCATAGTACGGCAGAAACGCATCCTTGATGTCCTCCTCGGTGTTCTCGAAGTCCAGAACAAAGGTGCTGTTCTTTCCGGGAGCCGTGCGGTTCAGGCGTGACAGGGTCTGCACCGCTGTCACATCCCGCAGTTTCTTATCCACATACATGGTGTGGAGCAGCGGTTCGTCAAATCCGGTCTGATATTTATTGGCAACGACGAGGATGTTATATTGACTGCTGTGGAATGCCTTACGGAACTTCTTGTCGGTGGTGATGTACTTGCCGTTCTCGTCCAGATTCATAGTAGCTTCGGTGAAGGGCTTCTCGCTGGGATAATCGTCCAAAGTAACCTCACCGGAGAATGCAATCATAACATCACATCCGACACACTGCTCGGCATGATCAGCAATGTATTTTTTGATTGCGAGATAATAGCGGACTGCATTCGTACGGCTGTCCGCCACGACCATAGCCTTGCCTTTCCCGCCAATCTGATAGCGGCAGTTGTCCAGAAAGTTGGCCATGATCATTTCCGTTTTTTGCGCGATGGTATACCCGTGCTGCTTGTAATAATTGAACAGGGCACGGGAAGCCTGTCCCTCAATGAGTTCCGGGTTATCCTCCGAAACACGGATCAGCTTGAAAGCCTCTTTGATGGTGGTGTAGTTGGCCAGTACATCCAGAATATAGCCCTCTTCAATCGCCTGACGCATGGAGTACACATGGAATGGTGCCTTGATGGGTTCACCTTCCGGGGTTATTCCCACCACGGTACCAAAAGATTCCAGAGTCTGCCCCTTGGGGGTAGCAGTGAAAGCAAAGAAAGACTGATTGTCATGTCTGCCCTGGCCGATGACTGCATTGATGTACTCGTCGGTCAGATCCACTTCTTCCTCATCGATTCCCGCTTCTTCGGCATACTCTTTGATAGCAACGCCAATATCAATCAGGCTGCGGCGCAGGGCCTTTGCACTTTCACCATTCTGTCCCTGGTGTGCCTCATCAATGATGATGGCGAACTTGCGTCCACGGAACTTCTCCATATCCTTCTTGGCAAAGAGGAACTTCTGAATGGTACAAATGATAATACGCTTTTTATCATTGATGGCTTCCGCAAGACTGCGGGAGTTCTTTTTGTCATCAATGGCTTCCACCAGCCCAACCTGATGTTCAAAGCTGTTGATGGTGTCCTGTAGCTGGCTGTCCAGCACCACACGGTTGGTGACTACGATAACAGAATCGAACAGGCCGTTGTTGTCCGCATCGTGGACGGAGGCAAGGCGATAAGCAATCCATGCAATGGAGTTGGACTTACCGGAGCCAGCGGAATGCTGAATCAGATAGTTTTGTCCCACACCGTTGTGCTTCACGTCGGCCATGATTTTTCGCACCACATCGTACTGATGGTAGCGCGGGAAAATCATCTTTTCCTTGGTGGCGGTCTTGCTGACACCGTTCTTGATCACTTCTTCCTTTTCCTTTACGAAGGAAATAAAACGATGGATGAGGTCAAGCAGGCTGTCGCGCTGGAGGACTTCTTCCCACAGATAGCTTGTGGCATATCCATTGGGATTCTGCGGATTACCTGCGCCACCAGTCACACCGGCACCATTGGAGCCTTGATTGAAGGGCAGGAACCGGGTTTTGCCATCTGCAAGCTGGGTGGTCATCCACGCTTCGTAGAGGTCAACGGCAAAATAGACCAGGAAACGGTGGTTCAGACGGAACGCAAATTCCTTGGAACTACGGTCACTTTTGTACTGGTTGATGGCACAGATATAGTCCTGTCCGGTCAGCTGGTTCTTCAGCTCCAGTGCCACCACGGGGATACCGTTGACGGAAAGCACCATGTCAATGGTGTTGGTGTTGGCAGTAGAGTAACGAAACTGACGGGTGCAGCCCAGGATGTTTGCCTCGTATCGCTCGGTAGCAAGGGGGTTCAGATTGGACTCCGGCTTGAAGAAGCAGACTTTCAGTTTGCAACCCATATCCTCGATTCCGTTGCGGAGGACATACAGCAGACCTTGGTTAGAGATGGTGGTTTCCAGCCGGTGATACAGCTTGTCCGTAGCGCTGGCACCATAATATTTGGTGTACTTTGCCCATTCCTTGGGCTGGGTTTTGGCGATGAACTCGCAGAGGACATCCATGTAGATGCACTTTGCGATATCGTGCTGACGGGTATGTACCCAGTTGCCGTCCACATCCTGACCACAGAATTGGGTATAGCCGCCCGCCGGGGAAATCAGAAAGGATTCAATATCCCGTTCAAAACGCTTTTCGCTTTTGTCCATCATGACACCTCCTAATTCGCTGCACTTAGCAATGTAGCAATGTATGGGATTAGACCTATGACAGCACCGATAATTGCACAGACAATTCCGATAGCCCATTCCCGCCTGCTCAAATGCTTTTCTTCCCGGATTTCTTCATACAACCATTCTTCAAAGCCATCCCATTTTGCCATCTGGACATAATAGTTCACATTATCAATATGCAAATTTCTAATATATCCTCGTCCCTCCATCAGGCACAAGACATCCTGGTAGCGGAGTGCGTCCTCATCGGAAAGCAAGAACCCCTCATCCTCCACTACTACCACTTTTTTGAATTCCTTATACCGCTTTTTCAGGTCAGCCATTCTCAGCGGACCTCCTTCTTTCCGGTAACATATTCATAAATGAGGGAACGTTTGTACTGTTCCAGCTTTTCGATTTTTGCCTGTTTGATGGCAATCAGTTGGTCAATCTTGTTGCACTTTTCGTTCAAGTGAGTAACAATCTTTTTTTGCTCTTCCGCAGGGGGGCAAGGAATATTGATAGCGCGGAACTCCGTAGAATAGGTTCGCCATCTCATCATCATAATTCCTCGTCCGTACCGATAGCACTCACCATTAAATCGATTTGTGCGGAATAAATAATGGTAATACTCGCTGTTGGTGTCCTTCAGAGGTCGATAAATATCGTATGCGGGACTTGTAACACCATCATATTGGGACATGCCAACTGCACCCATCCAACAAAGAATAATATTTACTACAATATCGTGTTTGCGGACAATCTTATATCCTTCGGCTGTTACAGCACGGTTGCCTGTAGTTGCAGTCAAATCTGAATGTTGAACAACACCCAAATCTGTGTAAAGGGAGATCAAATTGACTTTCGTCAAGTCTGCTTCATCGTTTCTTTCGTTCCATAATTCAAACATATTCTTGATACGAGTGACTCCCCAATGCGCCGGAATTTCCCCAATCCACTCAACACAGCTGTCCTTCATCGGCACGGTGGGGTCAAGGCCCTTGGTGACAACCTCGGCAATCAGGCTCTGCTTATAGGCTTTCAGCTTTTCAATCTGGGCCTGCACATTTGCGATGAGAGTGTCGACCTGGGCGCATTTTGTGTCTAAATAACGGACAATGCTTTCTTGTTCCAGTCGATTCGGCATTGGAAAACATAGGTTTGCCACCTTATTCGCATTGAGGTTGAACTGTGTCGTGCCGTTAGATTCAGAAATAATATAGGGTTCCCACGCGTTTAACGCATATTTGAAAAAGGAGCCATCTATACTACTGTTTAATACAATAGCTAAAAGAGCCTGGTTTATCGTTGCAGGAACCGCTAATTCGGACACTTTTCCAACTGAGGCATACATAGCGTAAAGTATGGTTCCGGGTTCAAATACTATAAGGTTTTTGCTTTTTCTGCCTTCTTCGGAGATATGTTTGTTAGTATCTTTTACATAAGGCGTAGTAGACATATCTGCAATAGCTACCCAGGGTATTCCGCCTTCTATATCAACATAAAAGGTATCATTTGATGAATCAGGGGTTCCACCACTTTGCATTGTCTCTGCCACATTTTTCACACGCGCAGTTCTCCATGCTGATGGAATAACACCAATCCACTTAATACCGCTATCTTTCATCTCACGCATTGCCAAACAACTCCTTCATCAGAATTGTTTCCTCCACCTCTAATGCCTTAATGTCCTCAAAGATGGATTCGGAGGATGCCGGAGCCTCGAACTTATAGAACAGGCGGGTAAACGGCACTTCGTAGCCGATTTTATCCTTTGCAGGATCAATATAGGCCAACGGATTATAGGGCAAGACATTCTTTTTCATGTAGGCATTGATATCTTCGGACAGCGGGATAATCTCAGTATCAGACGCACCCTTGACCAGCTGCTTCTTGCCCTTCTTCAAAACAGGCTTGCCTTTGGCATCTGCCTGGGCGGTTTCCACAGTCACCTTGGTGAAGCCGAAGAAACTGTTGTCAAACACCTTGGATTCCACCGCAAGGCCGTTTTCCTCGTAGGTTTCATCTACGAAGCCCTCATAGGCACGGAGGATGAGATCAATGCAGGCATCATCCAGGTCAACACGCTTGGAGCCGATGTTCTTGCGGCGCTTTACAAAGCACTTGCTGGCATCGATTAGCTGAACCTTGCCGCTGCGGTGCATGGCCTTGCCTTTGGTCAGCACCCAAATATATGTAGAGATACCCGTGTTGTAAAACAGGTCGGTGGGTAGCTGAATAATGGCTTCCACCAAGTCGCCCTCGATAACATAGCGGCGGATCTCGGATGCACCGGAACCGGCATCACCTGTGAACAAGGAAGAACCGTTCTGAATGATCGTCATTCTGCCGGAGCCTTCCTTCAGCTTCTTCACGCCATTCAGCATAAACAGCATCTGTCCATCGGAGATGGCAGGCAGGCCAGGACCGAAACGACCGTCAAAGCCCTTTTTAGCTTCTGCTTCAACCTGGGACTTTTCACGCTTCCAGTCAATGCCGAAGGGCGGATTAGAAATGATGTAGTCGAACTCATAGCCGGAGAAGGCATCGTCACTCAGGGTGTCACCGAACTTCATGCCGGATGCGTTGCCGCCCTTGATGAGCATATCTGCTTTTGCGATGGCGTAAGTTTCCGGGTTGAACTCCTGACCGAAGCAGGTCAAAGCTGCATCCTCACTGATCTCTTGGAGACGCTCGGTCAGACAGCCCAGCATCTGAGAGGTACCCATTGCCATGTCGTAGGCGGTTTTGGTGCAGCCCTCCGCCATAATTTCTTCTCTTTCGGGAGCCACCAGCAGCTCGGTCATCAGGTAGATAATGTCCCGGCTGGTGAAGTGAGCACCAGCCTGCTCGTCATAAGATTCGGAGAATTTCCGGATCAGTTCCTCAAAGATATAACCCATGTCAGCGGAGGTGATTTTCTCCGGGGACATATCGCCCTTTGCGGAGTTGAACTCCTGCAAGGTCACGAACAGAACGCCGCCCTTGACCATCAACTTCACGGTGTTGGTAAAGTCGAAGTTGTCGATGATGTCTTTGATATTGGCAGAGAAGCCCTGCAGATAGGCTTCAAAGTTGATTTCCACATTGTCAGGATCAGCGATCAGCTTTGCAAAATCGTAGTTGCTGGTATTATAGAAATCATAGCCAGAGACGCAGCACAGGATACCGTCCCGGGCAGCACCCTCCACGTGCTGGGCATCCAGCTTCTTCGCCATCTCTACAACGGCCGTTTTGGTGGACTTCAGTGCGTCATCAAAACGCTTCAGCACGGTCATAGGCAGAATCACTTTGCCATACTCATGTGGCTTGAACAAGCCCACCAGATGGGTGGCAATCTCCCAGATTAGATTGGCTTTTGCTTGTATATTGGTATTTGTCTGCTTTTGCAGTTCGGTCATAGACATAGATTGATTTCTCCATTCTCGTACCACATTGGGACACCCCGTTTATTATGGCGTGTCGGAAAATCACTTAATTGATTGTATTGTGACTGGTCGGATTTTGACGAATATACTCCATAATGTCCCCAAAGTCCGCATCCAACGCACCACAGATCTTTTCCAGCACACCCATTGCCACAGGTTCGTCTCTGCGGAGTTTGGTCATGGTATTGGGCGCCAACCCGGCGGCTTTTCGCAAATCAGCCTTGCTTATCTTCTTATCTACCAACAACTTCCACAGTCTGTTATAGGATACGGCCATATAGGAAACCTCCTGATAATTTTGTAAGTATAGGGAAATCATATCATAGAATGTGATACTTTTCAAGATACTGTCGCAAGGACGTGCGATTTTTGGCAGGAGGACGGTATTGGAGCCTAATACTAAAATCGGCACATTTGAGAAATACGATGGTTGCCCTTACAATACGAATACCATCAAAAATAGGAGGTTCCCATATGACCATCACCTACACCCAAATCGGAGACTACCTGCTCCCCAACCTCATTCCACCGGAAAGCCCCAAAGTAGGCCGCTGGGGAATGCTGCGGTACAGCTATCTTCGGAACCATCGAGAAGTAATCTATGCCGGAATGCTTATGAAAGGTACGCTGAATGCACACCTGGAAGAAGTAGACCAACAGGCCAATGAAATGGAGCAGCAACTTATTTCTCAACTGGCCCAGCGGGAGGGCGTTACCGAGCAGCTGAAAGCGGAGAATCAAATGGAATGGGTTGCCCGGATGAACAGCATTCGGAATCGGGTAGACGAAATTGTTTTGAGCGAACTGATTGATACCTAGAAAGAACATATAGCAAAACCGCCATGGTGTGTACTGATTCTGTCAGTCGCACCGTGGCGGTTTTGTCATTTCTCACAAAAATAAAAAATTTCAGAATTCATATTAGGGCGTATCTGAAAACTGGCAGTATGACCAACAGCGAGGGATTTTTTCGCTATGCAAGCCATTTTTCCGCAGGAATACTTGGTGTATTGCAAGGAAAAATGGTGCGGCATAGCGGAAAAAGGCCCGCTGTTTGGGCGTTTTGACAGTTTTCAGATACGCCCTAAAAAACAGCCTGTCTCAATGGCTACTTAAGTGAGGGGAAAAATATTTTGGGAAAACGCACTAACAAAACCTCATTTTTGCCGCAATAGGTGAGGGAATAATATCTCACGGTGCTTCGTCGAATTACACGAAAAGAAATTTAAAAATTATTTTCCGAAACATGTAAAAAATTGGTCTGTTTCGTGGGCTCAATATATGAAGGGATTTGTGCAGGCTTAATGAAATTGAAAAAATCTTGAGAAACACCTTTACTTTTGCCCATTCTGGATGCCT
>OHAT01002109.1_pt1 | contig 15718 bp, 8 predicted proteins | sample 1577141 | NCBI WGS metagenome assembly OHAT01 (sample SAMEA3541578, study PRJEB24748) | human gut metagenome | biome: human gut; feature: human-associated habitat; material: faeces | place: China | collected 2012 | reverse complement strand
GCCAATGCGTTCTGGAAATCCCGCTTCCTATACCAGCGTTCTCTATATCATGGTGTCTCCATTATCCACCCATACCGCTGCCGAGATCTTCTCCCAGGTCACAGGTATAGCGCCACTCCACGACGTCGCCGTCCTTCACCTGGTAGCGGGAGCAGCCGTAGTTGGGATACCAGCCGTTGACGTTGTACATCCAGCCGGAGAGCTTCCCTACATCGAACTCGTACAGATTGTGAATACCCTCGATATAGGCGCTGTTATACACCGGCGTGAAGCTGGACTCCATGTGTATCTTATTCTCCTTGCAGACACGCTGCAGCACGTCGTAGACGCTTTCGCCATCGCTGAACGTTACCTCTGTGGCGGGGAGAATGATACCGTCCTCCGGTACGAGGGCTTTCTTGCTCTCAGCACACTTATCCATATTGCCCAGGATCGTCTCGCAGGAGATGGATATGGTGCAGGTATACTTCTTGTTCGTATCCACATCGCTGTCCTGTGGCTCTACAGGTGCCGGTTTTCCCTCCGGCACAGGATTGGTCATGTATTGGTCCTTATCACCGGTGCCCTCCGGCTGCACCGTCTGCGTCTGGCCGCAGGCGGTGCAGGACAGCAGGAGCAGTGTCAGAAGCAATGCACACAGGGGTTTGAAGCGCCGCATATCACTTCACCTCAATATCCGTCATGTCAAATAGGCGTGTCTTCCCCTGCCGGAAGCGATCATAGGCGGCCAGTGCGTAGAAGCCCTGCTCAGTGGCCATGCCGTCCGGCTCAGCCTGATCGCTGCTGTGACGGAAACCGCCGCCATCGCAGGCAAAAGCACACAGCGCATCCAACACCGTGCCGCCCTCCTTGATGAAACGTTCATCTGAGGTGGGGTCAATCCCCAAGGCCGTCAGCGCCACGATCACCTGAGAACAGGACTCACTGTTGGGCTCTCCCCAACTGATGAAGCCTCCGTCCTCCTGTTGGGCATCGGACAGATATACCAGCGCCGCGTCGACTGCGGCCTTGACTTCATCATCTTCTTTATAGGCCGCCAGCGCCGTCAGAGCCATGGCGCTCATGTCCACATCGGCGGTATCACCCGCCAGCGTCCAGCCTCCGTCACTGCACTGGGAAGTCAGTATTTCCGCCACGAGGCCCGCGCGGGTGGTCTGCTCCCCGCCCTCTGCACATTGCGGAATATCATAGCCGTGGCAGTCCAGCGCGATCAACGCCCAGATAGGACCGTTGAGTCCCTGAATGCGGAGATAGTTCATATCGGACAGTCCAGATGTCAAATCAACACCCGCCACAGCGGCGGCATTGTATCCGGCCGCTGTCAGGCCGAGGATGGTGCGGGAGTTTTCCGTGGACTTCGCGTGGTCGAGCCGACCGGACACCGCGCCCGCGGCGTAGTCCGCGGCAGTCTGCTCATACGCCACAGCCGTCTTGTCCGTGAGCAGCCCTGCGCGGCTCAGTCCGATCACCGCCCACTCGCCGCCAACAGAACCTGCGGAAAGCGCATCCTGCTCTTGTAGATATTTACCCGTTTCACGGTAGGCAGTCTGCCATGGTGCTTCCTCTGTCTTTGCGCCGCAGCCGGTCAGCAACACCAGCAGGAGCAGCAGCGCAATGGAATGTTTCTTCATAGGTATCTTCTCCTTGCAGAAATGTTTTTTTGCCGTCAGTGCGGCTTACCCACCGCGCGGTATGCACGGTGGGTAAGCGGTCTTGATTATGACTTGGGTGCAGCAGATGCAGCTGGGAACTCCGCGATATTGTGCAGGATAAACTGGCAGATAATCTGTGCATCCGCTACGGTGATGTCGCCGTCACCATTGACATCTGCTGCTTTCTGCTGTGTCTCTGTTAGAGTAATGTTGTGCAGGATGAACTGGCAAATCAGTTGAGCGTCCGCGACCTTGATGTCGCCATCACCATCAACGTCACCGTAGTTCACTTCTTCCCCGCCGGTAATGGTCAAGGTCACAGTGGTCATAGGCTTATCGCACTGGACACCGTATGTCATCTCCAACGTGTCGCTGTTCTCCTCGTTCCGGTACATCGCGTAGGGGAAGGTGATCTGAAAATCGGTGTCATTGGCAGTCAGCGGCTGCTCAGACCATGTGACGTACTCCGTTACGTCACGGGTCTTGCCGTTGGCGTAGTAGGCTGTCACCTCCATGCCGATGGGGTCGAAGGTTTCTTTCTCTTTGTATTCCGTCTTGTCCGGCAGCTTCGTGACCTCGATGCGTTCAATGGTGCTGCCCACGGCCATCAGGTAGGCGGAGTCGTTTTTGAAGTAGATCGTGCCGTACTCATCCATGATGGGGCTGCAGATGGCATACTGCGCCTGTGCGCCGCTGGGCGTGAAGATGTTGTAGGGCGTCGTATAGGTCGCCGTCTGGCCGCTGGCCGTGTAGGTCTCCATGGTCTTCAGGGATACCTCAGTCTGGCCGGGCTTGTCCTCCAGCACACGGAGTTTACCGGGGGTGAAGTTATCGAAGAAGTACACATAGACGCATCCGGTCTCCTCCTCATAGGCCGTGGTCAGGACACCGCTGGTCTGGGGATAGCCGTGGGTACGCACCGTGTAGGCGATCTCCCAGTTGGGAATATCGATGACCGTCAGGTTATGGCCGCTGTATGCGCCGAACTGCGCCGTGCCGGAGATACCGATATAGGCCCGCCCATTATAGATGGTAGGCGTGCAGGTGGACATGGCCGGGTTGGTGGGGTCGTTCGCGTAGTTGTAGAGCTGCCGCGTGCGGACGGACTCGATCTTGCCCTTCGCATCCACGCTGGCCTCGAAGAAGTATCCGCCCTTGCTGGTGAAGTAATACTTGCCGTTGTAATGGGTGATAGAGCTGCGGATGTCGCCGGTCACATTCATCTTGTAGGAGGACAGCAGTTCGCCGGTCTTGGGGTTAAAGGACAGCAGCCTGGGCTTGCCGGTGGTGTAGCCGGAAGCGCCGTCATCCGTGCCGATCAGCAGGAAGTCGTCGCACACATAAGCGCCGGCCCAATAGAAGCCGCCCTTACTGGTGTAGTACCATGTGGGGAGCTTTTCTTCCATCGTCTGCGTGGGGTCTTCGTCGGTGGCGCTCAGGCACACATAGTGGGCCTCGTTGATCTCGCCGACCCAGAAGCCGGTGTAGATGTAGCCGTCATGATAGACAATAGAGCTGTTGGGCTGGCCGCCGATGGAATCCCGGTAGATCCACAGGGGGTCCAGGGTGTTTGCGTCAAATGCCTGAATAGTGCCGTCGGACAGGCCCACGAAGATCATGCCGTTGGCGTAGGTGGGCGGGTTGATGGCAAAGCTGGAGTTGTGGTCCATGGGCTTATCAATGAGAATTTCGCCGGAAATAGCGTCCACCTTGTAAATGCGGGAGCCGGAATAGGTGTAGAGCGCGCCGTCCACCAGGATGGGGCAGCCGCAGGCGTTTACATCGTAGCCGGAGCCGATAGAGGTGGCCCAGTACAGCTCGGCATCCTTGGCGTAGACCGGTGTCTTGTAGTCCACCACGCCGTTATTCTCATTGTTCTGACGCAGATGCGGCCATGCGGAGTCGAAGTTGACAAGCGTGTCATTGGCCGGTGCCTTCTTTAGCGTAATGGTCAGCGTACCGTCCTTGTTGGGAGCGGTGTAGTCCGTCACCTTCTGGCCGACATAGCCGGTGCAGGTCACGATGTAGCTGTAGCTGCCGCCGGGTGTCAGGCTGTAGGTGCCGTTCTTCTCCACGATACGTTTGCCATTGAGATTATTTGTCAGGAACACCGTGGCATCCGCTGGGGTCGTTTGGATGGTCAGTTGGATGGGGTCACTTTTCTGAACATGGACGGTATAGGTCAGCTCAATGCTGCCGGTATCTGCGTGGCAGACCTGTACCGAAATATCCTCATTATAAAGGTCTGTGTTCAGGACCGCTTCCGCGCCGGCCAGCATATCATAGCGCACACCGTTGACCTTGGCATAATACCCGCCGCAGCAGGAGGTGTCCGTGCTGCTATTGGGATAAGTGCCGGAGATATAGAGCGCGGTGGTCTCTCTGTCAACCTTGACGTAGTAATCGGTATTGTCGCGGTCAAACTTTGTCGTGCCGCCGGAGGCTGTCACGAAGGGAAGTTGCTCATCCTTGGTCGCTGTGGTCAATCCCGCCAGATGCAGTTGGCGGACCAGCCGCATCTCGTAGTCCTGATAATAGGTGACATCGCCCACCGTCTTGCTGACGCGGATGGTCAGATCCTGTCCGTAGCCCGCCTTGGCCACAAGGCTGCTCAGGTTGTCAGCCTTCTTCGCGGTATTCACCGGCTGGGTGATCGTGACCGATGTCTCTACATCATGGATCTCCGGCACGGTGCTCTGGGAACGGTACAGCGCCGTGATCACAGCATCCGTGTCCGCGGCGGTGGCCTGTATAGCCGCCTTGCTGTTGAAGTCAGTGACAGTATAGCTGTAGCTGTGCGCGGCGGCAGCAAAAGTCTTATCAGCCTTATATGGCTGGCGGTTACTGGCAGAGGTGCCGCTGTACAGCGCCAGGGCTTTCAGGCCGTCTGTGGTGTCGGGCTCGGGTACAGATACCTTCAGGCCGCTGGAGGCCGTGAATGCGGTCTGCGTGTGATACCATGTATTCTTGGTGGCGATGCAGGTATATGTCTCCCCCGGCACAAGGTGGTACACGCCGCTGACCGGCGCGATCTCCGAGCCTGCGCCGTTGAGCACCTGCACGGTCGTGCCGGCGGGGATCGTCAGTGTCACCGGTACAGAGGTCACCTTCTGCACGCGCAGGGTGTAGGTGTTCTGCTCCCCGTTGGGTGCGGCGACCTGTATGCTGTGGGTCAGCGTATCGCCTTCAAGAGACGCCGCGCCTGTACCCGTCACCGTATAGTCCTCGCCGAAGGGCGCGGCCGCGATGTCCAGCGTAGAGGAGACCGTCGTCAGGCTGTACGACGTCGTGGTGGGCTCGAAGGTAAGAGGCAGCTTTGTGCCCTCCGCCGTCACGGACAGAGATGCCAGCGTGGGAACGCGGGTCAAGGTGACCGTGTAGGACTGCACCTGTGTATAGCCGTCCGCAGTCTTGTACCTCGCCTCCAGCGTGAAGGTGCGGCCCTCCATGCCCTGCTTCACCAGATAGGTCAGGCCGGTGGCCGTGCTGTCCCACGATCTGGCGGTGCTGGACATATCCTTGCCGTTTGTACCGACATAGATGGTACGCAGGTAGGTGGTATCGGCGTCAGGGACATCCCCCATCGCCGCATTCAGATAGATGCTGCCCAGCGGCTCTGCCGTATCCTTGATCCAGTACTGGGCGGTGTGTGCCGTCTTATCCTGCGTATAGCGGAACGGCACTTTTCTGTAGTCCAGCAGGCGGATATTGCCGAACCACTGGCCATAGGGCAGCGTCACGGAGATCTGCGCGTCAGCGGATACCGTCAGCGTTCCATCCGTGCGGTTATAGCCGCCGTCGGACACACTGAATTTGTAGTCGCCCGCAATGACCTGTACGCTGTTTGTGCCTGTGGTAACATTGCCGTAGGCATCCGTCAGCGTGACCACCGGTGCGGACACAGACGCACCGTTCTGCGTGGCTGCGGCGGAAACGGTGTACTTCGTGCCGTCCAGCAGCTTTCCGTAGTCTGCAATGGCGTTGTTGAGCCCGTTCAGCAGCGTGGTGGCCGACTCCGCAGTGGCGGTGCGCAGGCCCTTCAGTGCCGACGCATAGGCGTTGGCCGCCGCAGGATAGTTCTGGACATGGTTCGTCATATCCAGATAGTCCGCCATACGGGTGATGAGCCTGATGGCATCATCAGAGTAGGTGCTGCTGACATGGAAGCAAAGCGCAGTGATGGAAGAAGCCTGGGCACCCAGTTCATATCCGCCCTTATCGTAATAAAGCAGATAGTTGGCGGATACACCGTTGATCTCATAGATGAAGCCCTGCTCCAGACCCACGAACGCAATGTCCGAATCGGCCAGTGCTTCCTTTATGGTCTGTCCCGCCTTGTAGGGAACGCGGGTCGGCTCCACGATGGTGCTGTTGGCGTTCATAGCCGTGAACACGAAGGAACCGGCCTGCCCCTCTGCGGCGAAGGCTGTCACCGTCATGGTCAACAACAGCAGCACGCCCAGCAGGAGCGATGTGATCCGTTTTCTCATACGTTTTCCTCCTATCAGTACAGGCAGTTCCAAAGCCTGTATCGTATTTTCTGCCACAGCGTCCAGCTTGCCTTGCAGTCCGTCAGGACACGGGCGGCATAATCATCCACACAGCGGCGCTGTTCCGCGTTCATGGCATGGGGGCTGAACAGTGCCTCGCGGTTCAGTGCGGCGGCTTCCGCCGCACCCTCCGGGGGCTGCACCGTGCTGTGGTGCAGCAGACAGTCCGCATAGCCGTACCGCATGGCGATGGCAGCCTTATCGCCCGCCTCGTCAATGGCACGCAGTGCTCTATGCAGACGCTTTCGCCGCACAATGATCAGTATTAGAAGCGCCAGCACCGGCAGAAGCAGCAGCCACAGCAGGTATTTGACCTCCAGCGAGAAGACGGCCCGGTCCTGCTCCTGCTCCGTCTGTTCCTCCGGCTGCTCCACCTCCACGAACTTCTGCTGTTCGCTGACATAGGTGTTCTCCGTATCGCCGTCCCCAATGGAGGCGCCGATGTCCACATCCTCGTTGTCGATGTAGCCGGGCGTCACCTCAAAGGGCACGAAGCCGACACCGCTGACGTAATACTCCGCCCAGGCGTGGGCATTCTGCTCCGTCAGGGTAATAGGCTCACCGGCTGCGTACCGCGCCGCCTGCTCTGCCGAGAGGTAGTAGCCCTCCACATAGCGGGCGGGCACACCCATGTAGCGCAGCATCAGCACGGCAGCGGTGGCGTAGTGGACACTGTAGCCGCGTCCGCTCTTTTCCAGCGTGTATTGCAGGAAATCTCCGTTTCCGTTACCAGTCCGCACCGTCTCGTCGTAGGTCAGGTTTTCTCCCAGATAGGCATAGATGATGTTGCGTATCTCGGAGATGGTGCGAGATCCCTCCGGCAGAGACAGCTGGCGCTTTACCACCGACCAGCTTTCCTGCGTCAGCTGCAGATCCATGGCCTTCACATAGGCCGCGTAAGCCTGCTCCAGCTCCAGATAGCTCTGTATCTCCTGCCGGCCCTGGCCGGAGGCCAGCTCCCGCTGGAGCTGATACCATTCCGGAACGCTGCCGGTGAGGTAGCGCAGCTCCTCTGCTGCGGGCAGGCCGGTATCACCGATCTGTGCCGCGTCCAGCAGGCCGCTGCCATACAGCGCATAGGGATAGTAGCCATGCGCCGCGCAGGCGGTCAGGTTCTTCACCGTCATGTCCAGCGGCTCTGCCGCCGTCAGCGCCCATCTTGAGGCCGTTCCGATCTGGCTCTGGCCGTAAAAGCCATCCTTGTGCAGCCAGTAAAACAGTTCCTCGTATGCCGCCGTGTCTTTCGTATCCGCCGCTTCCCAGCGGCTGCCGGTATAGACCTCATAGATCTGCCCGCGCAGGTAGACCTTTCCGGGCTTCTCCATGGTGAGCTCCAGCGCCGGCGTATCATTTCTATTCCATGCGGGCAGGTTTTTCAGTTCGCCCTCCGGCATGGAATTGGTGGTCTGATCATAGCGCCGTTCATGGATACGCTGGGCCACTGTCTCCGCCAGCTCCGTGGACAGGCCATCCTTTACCGCCAGCCCCGCCAGCAGGCAGAGCGCTGCACACAGCAGCGGCAGAAGCAGCTGAACAGGCCGCACCGCAAGTCCCGCCGTATCATCTCCGGCCTTTGCGGTATGCTGCATCATCAGTAGCACCGTGCCCGCCGTCAGCAGGCCGCAGGAGACGCCGCAGGGAGCAAGGCCCGTCAGCATGGCGGCGTAGGCAGGCAGCAGCAGGGGCAGCGCCAGCCAGAGCCGTCCGCTCCACACGGCGCGGCTCAGCAGCAGGGCGCAGAGCACCAGCAGCGGGATCAGCGCCCAGTAGACCCTGTCGGGATCTGCCGCCGCAAAGTCCAGATAAATACGTCCCGTGCGGGCCGTCAGCAGCGACAGAAGATCATTGCCCAAGCAGCCGAAGCCGGACAGCACCGGAGTCCTGCCCGCAAGAAACAGAAGCAACAGCAGCAGCGCACCGGAGGGCAGCAGCCACGGCCCGCATTTCGTCTCATACAGCAGTAGAAGCGCTGCGCACAGCGGCAGCATCAGCAGTGTCAGCAGCCACCACGGCTCGGTGACAGAGGGAAACAGTTCCCGCAGCAGCAGGCACGTCCCCGCCGCCAGTATCGCGGCCACCGCCATATCCCCCCATGGGAACCGGAGGCCCGCCGTCCGCGGAGCGCTGCCGGCTGTCAGGTACAGTCCGCTTTGTTCTCTCCGCATCTGTCAAACCTCCCATCGCTGCAGCCGCTCGTGCATGGTCTCCGCCGTGAACACAGTCATAGCGGAACTGCCACCCTGCTCCGCATCCATACAGAGCAGGAAATGCACACGCGGGTCTGTCTGGAGCTGTGCGTCCGGCTGTGTGCCGAAATACAGCACGCGGCTGAACGATGTCAGCTCCGGCATACGTCCCTCCATACCGCCGCTCATCCGTACCAGCTCCGGCACGGCCTGCAGCAGCGATGCCTCGTCCGAGATGTCCCGCAGAGGCAGATCATCCGGCTCTGTCCAGCAGAGCGTAAAGGACACGCCGCCGCGCACCAGTGCGCCGGCCACGGAAGAGGCAGCCTCCGCCAGTGCGTCCATCTGCGCTGGTGTGCCGGTGATGTGCTTGTCCCAGAACAGCAGCAGCTCACGGCTCTCCGGCTGGCTGGCCTCACGCAGGATCAGCTCGTCTGTCTTGGCCGACAGCTTCCAGTGGATCTGCCGGATGTCGTCACCGGCACGATACTCCCGCAGCTGGAACATCTCGCTGCGGTCCTCGCCGCGCCTGGCCACCGTGCCGTCCTCCGCATAGCAGGGGCTGGCCAGCAGCGTGACCTCCATGGGGAACAGCTCTGGCAGCACCGTGGTGCGCGCTAAAGCCGCCGCCTCCGCCCTTGTGGGCAGGATGCCGAAATAATCCATCAGGGTGATGGCATCCACGGAGGCGGTGAGCCGCCCGCAATAGCGGCTCTGTAAGAGGAAGCGGTGTGTGCCGCTGCCGTGTGCGCGTACGCCGCCAGTGAGGGTGATATGCTCCCGCTCACCGGTCAGGTCATTGTGTACCGTCACGATACAGAAGTACCGCAGCACCGGCAGACGCGCACCGTTATGTACCTGCAAGACACATTCCGCCGCCGCGTTCTTGGACGTAGTGGTGGGCAGTGTCATATCAATCCGCAGATATTTGCGGACATAGCGGTTCATGCCCCACGAGGCCAGAGGCAGCAGCACCAGCAGTATGATGCCCATCAGCGGCCACGGAGAGCCTGTCACCGCCAGCAGGAGCAGCAACAGCACGAGCAGCAGCGCCAGTGTTGCCGCACCGCCTATGATCCTGTACTTCATTTGGCAGAGAACTCCCGCACATCCGGCTTCTTCACCGTCTGCAGCAGGTTCGTGATGATCTGCTCCGCCGTATACTCATGCAGACGCGCCTTGGCGTCCAGCACCAGACGGTGGGCGCAGACGTCCGGAAACACGGCGCACACATCGTCCGGCGTTACATAGTCGCGGCCCTCCAGATAGGCGTTGGCCTTGGCGGCGCGGGAGACTGCCAGTGCGCCGCGGGGGCTGACGCCCAGCGTCACATAGGCGTTGTTACGGGTGGCCTCCACCAACTCCGCGATATAGTCATAGATACGGTCTGCCACGAATACGGACATAGCCTCTCCGATGCTCTTTTCCAGAGACGCGGGATCTGTTACCGTGCGGCAGACATCCAGCGGATCGGCGTGATGCCGGTCCTTCAGCAGTGCCGCCGTGCTGGCGCGGTCGGGATAGCCCATGCTCAGCTTGATGAGGAAACGGTCCATCTGCGAGGGCGGCAGCATCTGCGTACCTGCAGAGCCCACAGGGTTCTGGGTCGCCAGCACCACAAAGGGCGCGGGCAGCGGATGGGTCACGCCGTCCACCGTGACCTGCATCTCCTCCATGGCCTCCAGCAGCGCCGACTGGGTCTTGCTGGAGGTGCGGTTGATCTCGTCCGCCAGCACCAGGTTGGTCATAATCGCGCCGGGCTGATATTTCAGCGCACCGGTGCTCTTGTCAAACACGGAAAAGCCGATGATGTCGGAGGGCATGGTGTCCGGGGTGAACTGTATGCGCCGAGACGTCAGGCCCAGGGTCTTGGAGAATGCCTTGGCCAGCGTGGTCTTGCCCACACCGGGCACGTCCTCCAGCAGCACATGGCCCTGTGCCAGGATGGCCAGCAGCACCTTGCGGACGATCTGCTCCTTGCCCAGAACGACTCTGTTGATCTCCTGCTGGAGCTGCTCTGTTACTCTTTCCATTTCTCTACCTCTCTCCGCCGCATAGCGGCGGTCTGTTATTTACGCAGTGGTATCTGTTTCTGTGTCGGTGTCCGAGCCACCTTGACCGGGATCTGTGTCATCTGTCCCCGTACCGTCTGATTCCGATCCGCCAGTACCCGGCTTATCCGAATCTTTGTCATCCGGTTCGGTCGTACCGGGGGCGCTGGGGTCCTTATCATCCGTACCACCGGGATTCGGCTTGTCCTCGCCGCCCGGGGTGGGAGTATCGGGGTTATCCGTGTTTCCGGGATCAGGCTTCTCGGGCTGCTCCGGATCGGGCTGTTCCGGTTCTGTTTCACCGGTGGCGGCCAGAACTTCTTCGCTCTCCTCATGGCACTTGGAGCAGACATAGCGGACATATCCGTCCTCTGTCTCCGTGGGCTCTACGCGCTCCACTTCCTCCATATCGTGGCTCAGCGGCTGATACGAGCCATTTACCCACAGGCCGCAGTAGCTGCTGAGGCTGCCGTAGCTGCCGCCTGCCGACTCATATCCGCCCACATCCTTGCCATAGGCCAGTGTGAATCGGAGATAGATGGTCAGGCCGTCGCTTGCCTTATAGTCGCTCATGCCGCGTCCGGGGAACAGCGTACCGCCGATGGAGTACATCCAGCCCGCGCCCTGGGTGAAGTCAAACTCGCCCAGACTGTCGCGGTCATAGTTGCTGTTGGTGGTGATGCCGTCCCGCTGGATCAGTGTCCAGAGATGCTCCGGCACCTCCGCGTTGTAGGCCATGTCGCCGCTGATGATGCGGCGCAGATAGAAGTTGCTCTCCGCATTACCTGCATAATCGGCTTCATAACCGTAGTCCTGCAGGAACTGCAGCACCGCCGTGGCTACCGTGTCGCCTTCTTTGATGTCCACCTCGCCGCTGTCCAGAATGCCGATACCCACTGTGGTGGCATCCAGCACTACCGTGACCGTACCGGCGTTGTCACCCTCGCTGATCTGGTGGTATGTAACGGTGTAGGTGCGCATGGCGGAGTTGCCCTGTCCGTCCCATGCCCGCACACGGATGATATGCGTGGCCACGTCGCCGCGCTGCGGCGGCGCGAAGTACAGCTTGTACTCCGGCTCACGGTCGCCGCTGAATTTCTCCACGGTCTTGCCGTCCAGCGTGACCTCGATCTGGTCGGAGTAGATGGGCTTTGCGCCCAGGTCGGGATGGCTGGTAACGCGGACCGTCAGCTCGCCGTCGCCCTTTACCTCGATGGGAGAGCTGCCCAGCTGCGTGCTGTTCAGCCACGCCATGATGGATGGTGGACCTTCGCCCACATCCGGCTCATCCTCGCTGGCCAGATCCGCGTAATAGCTGACGCGGTACTGGACGCTGCCCAGGAATGTGCTGCCGTCGTACAGCGACAGGACGAAGGTGTTCTCTGTGTTCAGATCCAGCTGCGCCTGATAGTTCTGCCCGTCACTGGAGGTCAGCAGGTGTCCGTTGCCCGTATACGTCTTGTTCATCAGACGGACACGAACATACAGGTTCTCGCCCTTACCCAGCGGATAGGCCACGAAGGACAGCTTGCCGTCCGGCAAGTCCTTTTTACGGATGGTCTGCGTCCGTAGATCGGTATAGATGCGGGGCGTATCATCGTCCTTGCCATCCTCGCCGTCGCCGCCGGTCTGCCCGCCGTTCCCGTCGTCGCCGCCGGTATTGCCGCCGGTGTTGCCGGAGTCGTCTTTGCCGCCATTATCGTCGGAGGGGTCTTTCCCGCCGCCCGGGTTATCCGGGTTCTGCGGTTGATCCGGTTCTTGGGGCGTATCCGGCTGTTGGGGATTATCCGGCTCTTGCGGTTTATCTGGCTGCTGTGGATTGTCCGGTTCTTGGGGCTGGTCCGGCTGCTGGGGCTTGTCCGGCTCTTGCGGTTTATCTGGCTGCTGTGGATTGTCCGGTTCTTGGGGTTTGTCCGGCGCTTGGGGTTTGTCCGGCTCTTGCGGGTCGTCCGGCTGCTGCGGTTCATCAGGCTGCTGCGGCTGGTCAGGCTCTTGCGGTTGATCCGGCTGCTGCGCGTCCACCTCAGCGGACAGAGGCGTGCCGCCGGTCTGGCTCATCTGCCCCCTCAGGGTGCTGTCGGAGTCCTCCAGCGATTCCGGATACAGCCGTGACGCCTGTCCCGCTATGGGGTCGCCCGGCACGGCGCGGGTAGAGCTCAGCAGCGTTGCGCCCAGCCCCGCGATCATCACCAGCGCCAGAAACAGGCCCGTGATGCTCAATAATTTCTCTCGTCTTTTCATATATCTCCCCGTAATTGCTCCAAATGTCGTTTTAGATACACAGCGCCGCCGCCGAAAACCGGTAGCATCGCTGCATCCCCAAAATACGGCGAATCGCTCCCCCTCCCTTGCGGGAGGGGAAGCTGATTTTTATACGTATTCGCCTTTTCTGCTCTGCGCAGTGTTACTTGGAGGCTGTTACAACGGCCACAGCGTCTGTGGAGTTCACGATCTTATCGCTGTTCACATCCGCGCACAGGAATTTCTTCACAGTGACCTTCTCGAAGTCACCGTACTTGCCGCTGTAGATGTCATAGACCAGTTGGGCGTCGTTGATATCCACCGTCTTAGTCTCGTTGACGTCGTAGCTCGGGGCCATTTCCTCAGCGGTGGCACTGGCTTCCGTGATGTTGGCCTTAGCAGTATCAGCGGTAAATTCCTGCCCCTTGGCCACGATGACCAGCCAGCTATAGACGTTCGCGCCGTAGGCGGTGGTCTTATACATGACGTTCCCATCGTAGGCATAGGCCTTGCTTTCTTCGGGCGTGCCGGTCACGGTCACCAAGAACATGGTCTTGTCATCCATCTGCACATACTCGGAAACAGCTACCTCCATGGTCAGAGTGGATTTCTTCTCGATGGTGATGACCAGATTGCCGGTGACATTGGCGATGGTATAAGTGTTGTTCTCACCCTCGGTGACATTCACATCCTGGCCGCCCATAGTGGCAGTGACGGTGTACTCGAAGCCGTCCTTCTTGTCCACGGTGAAGGTATAGTTAGCCTTTTCCTGAACGGTGCTCTCGCCGGTAGCATCACCTGCGCCGGTGCCTGCAAAGCTGACCTGGTAGGTTTCCAGCGGCTTGACCTTCTTGTTGCTGTTGATGACGATTTCGCCGGTGATATCCGCACCGGGGATGGTGTAGGTGGTGGTGCCGTCGTTATTTATCTGGGGCGTAAAGCCGGTGTATGCATTGCCGCCGATGGTCACCTTCACATTGTAGACAAAGTCCTTTACCGGGGTCAGCTTGAAGGTATAGGCAGTCATGTAGGTGGCCTTCGCCTCACCGGTGATATCCTTGCCCAGAGTGACGTTGAAACTCTTGGGGGTCTTGGTACTGGTGACGACCACATTGCCGTTGACGTTCGCCACGGTGTAAGTGCCATCCTCGCCAACGGTGGGGAGGGCTTCCACGCCGCCGACGGTGACGGTGACAGTGTAGTCATAGTTGGGGTCTTTGGGAACGAAGGTCAGGTTGCCGCCTTCCATGATCACCGTGCCCGCTGTATCGGTACGGGTGAAGTCGTCAGGCAGGATCACGGTGTAGCCGCTGACAGTAACGGCAGTTGTTTTGTTGGTAATAGTGGCGTCCGGCGCGTTGAAGCTGATGGAGTTGGCGCGCTCATCCACACGGGCCCCGAGGATGGTCACGTCTGTCGTGCCCTGTGCCTTGGCGGTAAACGTCAAGCTCAGTGCCTCGCCAGGCTGTGCCGTATCACCGTAGCGTACTAGGGTGATCCACGAACCCGGTCTCTGGTTAGTATCCGTATACTTCACTTCCGACAGGCGGAAACCCTCGTTGTTCACGGCCTCATTCTGGAGCTCCAGGACGTCGGTGTAATAACTGATGCGCATGGAATAGGCATTGTAGTCCTTGCCGCTGATGGTGATGGGGATCTCCACCGTTTCACCGGTGGTTACCGACTTCGTCTCAGGGATGGACACACTGTAGCCCTCCGGCGTCACGCTACCGCCCGTCACGGGGATGGTCAGCTCACTGTTCTCCGTCTTGTTGGAAATGGGTCTCGGTGTAGTACCATGGGTATTCAGCTCTTTGACATCCAGTTTGAAGGAAGCGGATCCAGCGGCAACATCATTTGCCTTGAATGTGTAGGTCGCTAACTCACCATCTTCCAGCCCAATGGGATAGTTAGAAGTCGTCGTAATAATACCGCCGACAGCGAGTTTTCCATTACCGACGGAAGTACCTTTTTTACTGGGGGCAAAATAGGGCCTGTAGGCTTTCGCGGGGGTTGCGGACACAAACGTGTACGCTTCTTCATCGTAGATGATTTCAAAATTCAGGCCGCCAATCTCCAGCATCGCCCCATTGTTGCTGAAGCTGACAGTCAAAGTCACGGTGTCACCCGCACCGGCAGTTTTTTTATCAGCGCTCAGGCTGAACGTGGGTTCGTCCGCGGCAAAGACAGCGGGTACAAGGCTCAGTACCAGCGCCAGTGTCAGCAGAACAGAAATGATTTTTTTCATTTGCTCTCAATTCCTCCTATTTCAAGAATTTTTCTCAACGGGGAATTCCGTGATATTATGCAGGATATACTGGCAGATAATCTGTGCATCCGCTACGGTGATGTTGCCGTCGCCGCTGACATCTGCCGCCTTCTGCTGTGCCTCTGTCAGAGTAATGTTGTGCAGGATGAACTGGCAGATCAGTTGTGCATCCGCCACTTTAACATAGCCATTCCCGTCCACATCGCCGTACTTCACATCCGGCTCCGTCTTGGCATACTCGAAGGTGAACAGCGCGATGGGCGCGGAGTTCTTGTCAGCGGGGGCACTCAGCGTGATCGCCTTGCCGCTGCCGTCCTCGTTGCGGACATACCCTGTCACCGGCATGAGCACGGTCTGCGTGCCGTCCGCATTGAGGGTATAGCTGTTCTCCAGCGTGATGGGCGTGAGGGTATATCCGCTTGCCTGCGCCGCCGCACGGTTCACGGCAGTCGCCGCGAACTCCACCGCATAGGCGTAGACCGTGGCGCCGTCGTGACGGATGTCCACGTCCTTGTTGTAGGTCACGGCCACCGTTCCCGCCCCCGCCGGCACGGTCACATGGTACTTGGGAACTTCCGTGTAGGTCGTCTGGCCGTCCGCGCTGGTCAGCGTGGTGATGCCCTCGTAGCTGGTATTCTTTGCTGCCAGCTTTTCACCATTCACGGCAGCGTCCTGGAAGGGGCGCTCCAGCTCGGCGTCCGCCGCCACGTTCAGGATGGCTGTGGCCGGTGCGATCTTGGCATAGTTCGTGCCGCCGCTGTCGTCCTTG
>OHAT01002105.1_pt1 | contig 15761 bp, 8 predicted proteins | sample 1577141 | NCBI WGS metagenome assembly OHAT01 (sample SAMEA3541578, study PRJEB24748) | human gut metagenome | biome: human gut; feature: human-associated habitat; material: faeces | place: China | collected 2012 | reverse complement strand
TCCAGCTTCATATCTAAGGATCATAACAGCATCTAGAACATCTACTTTACCATCACCATTGACATCTGCCGCTTTTAATTGGCTATCATCTAATTTGATAATATTTGCATCATGTCTCAATATCATGACTGCATCTAAAACGTTTCCTTTTCCATCATCATTAACATCACCTAAGACTTGTTGTTTTTCAACTACGTGTATTTGGCATTGTGATGAAAGTCCTGTCTCTGAAGTAACTGTAATAATTGCATCTCCTAGAGCTTTACATTGAATATATCCTTCTTGATCAACTTGAACTATTTCTGGACGATCAGAACTCCATGTAACACTTTCATTGTAATCAGTAGGTAAAATACTATAATCTAATTTTTTAATAGTCCCAACAGGTAATTCCAATTTATTAGGTATAATAATTTGGGTAATATCCACTGGTAATACTAGTTTATAAAACATTTGTTCAGAAGTATTTGGTTCTTCTTGAAGTACAAAATAAATATAACCATTGTCATATCTAATCCCATAAATTAGACCTTTAGATGTATCTGGAGCACATATAATTTCATCATTCTCTCCATTTTCATCCATACATCTTACTTGTGTAGATGTGTTATAGTATAATTTATGATTTTTCATAAATAACCCTGAAAAATTCCCCTGCCAATAAGAGTTGTTTTTGTCCCACAGTTTCCATTCATCACTTTTTTTAATTAAGATTTCTTCTTGAGTTTTGTTATTACGTTTATAAAATCCATTGTCTCTAGCAAAGAAAACATAATCTCCATCATAAACAATTGGAGAAGTAACATCTTTCCAATAATAGTCATTGTATTTAGTATCATCACACTTCAGATCGGTTCTATCCCAATCATAATGCTCTTGATTTGTTATTGCTTCATCACTTAACAAGAAATACTTATGACATACCTGTCCAAAGTGGTCAATAACAGGATCATCCCATGTCACATCAACATGATAATAATGATTATCTATTTGAATAATATTCCATGCATGATTCATGTTTGTACTTGATGTAATATAACACCTTAATCCAAGCTGGTTCATAATATATTGATAAGCATATGCATAAGCCTGACACACACCTGTCTTTCTATAAATAATGCCGCCGCTTCTGAATGAATCATCATCAACATTTTGCAATTGATATTCACAATAATTAACAAAATAATCATGAATGACTAGAGCTTTCGTCATATCATCCATATCAAGTGATACAAGCGAAATAATTGAAGATACCTCTTGATTAATAGCACTAAAGTAATTCTTAGTTTCATCTATTGTCATAGTGTTACTTATATTAATTTTTGTAATAATATTATTTCTATATGAAAGACTACTTAATTCTGCTCCATTTGATATGAATGGAAAATAATATCTTAAATAGCTAACAAATATTTGCTTGTCTTTAGATAAATTTAAATCTGCAATAGAAACTTCACTATCTCCATTTAGATAAGCACTTTTTAAACGTTGTCCTATAATGTTTCTTGCTTCGTCTTCACTATATTCTGTTGAATAAGTTGCTATTGAAGAAACTTCTGTATCTTGTACTAAAGGTAATAGTTCTAAATTTAATTGCTCATTACTTGCATAAACACTTTTTTGAGATGATAAAACTGAAAATACCATTAAAAATACTAGTAAAATTTTAATTATTTTTTTCATATGGCACCTACTCAATTAAAACTTTTAATAATTCCAGCTTCATATCTAAGGATCATAACAGCATCAAGAACATCTACTTTACCATCATCGTTGACATCTGCTGCTTTTAACTGACTATCATCTAATTTAATAATGTTTGCATCATGTCTTAATACCATAACTGCATCTAAAACATTTACTTTACCATCATTATTGACATCTCCCACAGTTAAATCTGATTCTGTTTCTAATGGTGTATCAGTGATGATATATTGACTAAAATGAGTTGTTTCAAATTCCATATAACCTTCTTTATAAGCAGCATTCATATCAACGTAATTACCATTGTCATTATAATAAACTTTACATTTATCAATATTCATATTTTCACCAACTGGAATTCTTACAATGGCTGTACCGTCAATAGTAACTTTTTCATCATCCTTATAGAATGCAATATCGTATAAATTAAAGTTATCGAAAGATTGAGATACGCTATCATAATCTGTTCCTGTTTTAACCTGGCTAGCTTTTAATTCTGTGTTATCATCAATATTTGTACATGATCCATTGCTTACTTGAATTGAAGTAGCCTTATCAAATGAACCAATAATCTGGTAATTGATGTTATTGTTCTTACAATAAGTTAAAGGATAGGAGTTTTTATATACTCTAGCTGTTTCTAAGGCTGAATTATTGAATATAGAATTACCAATACTTGTTATGCTACTTGGAAGTGTAATACTTCTTAGACTAGTGCATCCATTAAATGCATAATCCCCTAAATATGTTACGCTTCCTGGTATGCTGACATTTTCAAGACTTGTGCAACCATTCAGTATACTATCGCCTAAAGATGTCACATTGCTTGGGAATGAGATGCTCTTGAGGCTCGTGCAGTTGCCGAATGCCCACCTACCAATATTGGTTTTGAACAGTTTCTTTGTATTTTCTTCCATATTCACATTCTTTAGGGAACTGCATCCATAAAAAGCAAACTCCTCTATTGAGCTTACTGCTTTTGGAATACTTACGCTTGTTATTCCTGTGCATCCTCTGAATGCATCATTACCAATCTTTGTCACTGAGCTAGGAATAGTGATCTTCTCTATGCTGCTTGCTCCGCTGCATATGAAGGCTGGCACTGATTCTATTCCGTCTTCAAATACAACCTCTTTTAGAAATTGATCACCATATAGAGCACCTCTATAACTGTTGCCCGTCCAACCACTAGAAGTTATTGTTTTTGGAATAGTTATGCTTTCTATAATCGTATTGTAGATAATTCCATAGCCAAGTTTCTGCACACCCTCAGGAAGTGTCAGATTCTCAAGACTTGTGCAGTTTCCGAAGGCAGAACCGCCTATTTCTGTCACGCTTCCAGGAATATTGATGTTTTCAAGACTTGTGCAGCCATTCAGTACACTATCGCCTAAAGATGTCACATTGCTTGGGAACGAGATGCTCTTGAGGCTCGTGCAGTTGCTGAAGGCAGAACTCTCTATAATAGTAACAGTATTCGCAATACTTACTTCAGTCAAATTAGGACAATCGTAAAATGCATTACTACTAATACTAGTTATTCCATCCTCTATCATAACTTTCTTTATATTGTCCTTATACTTATACCATGGTCTATCTTTATAATAATAGGATTTCATATTTCCCTTGCCACTGATAGTCAATATTCCTTTGCCATTTAGTGACCAATTCATTTCATCTGTTGTACCACTATCTACTGTTTTTGTGAGTTCTCCATAGTATTTATTATGAAGATTATAATATGTACCAATTAATTTCAAATAAGAATCAGACATTGAATCATCATCTTTTATACTTTGTTCTAATGCACTATATGATGTCCCAGGTGAGGCTGTCTTAGCTGTATCCACATAGGATTGTGCTACTTTTGTGGCATACTTTTGATAATTCACATACTCCATATAACTAGTAATAAAGCTATAACTATTTGAAGTATTCTTATTATTGTTGAATGCTGATCTTAAGCTTGTTGTTGCTGCCATAGCTTTACTGTTAATGATATATACGAATAACAGATTAAGATTGCATGTAGCAAGATCCTTGCTCTTGAATATCTCATCAAGCTTGCCGACACCCATTTTAAGTTCCTTTAAGCCTGGAACTTCTGTAAGCACCTTGCCCCATACATAATCTGAAAGATCTTTCACAGCATCATTCACAAATTTATTGAATAATAGGCTTGCATAACCGCTCTCATATTTCTTAACAAGATTATCTATGGCAGTACATAATTCTGTGTTGTCACTAGAATTTGCTTTGATTTTTTTTAAGAATTCTACCCTGTTCACACAGGCATTCTTGATAGTAAGGGCACTGGCAAGTCTATCATAATACTGCTTCGCAGTTGTCACTGAATTCTTAATACTGTCTGTGATTTTTGTAAATCCATTTAATTCATTAATAAACCCATACTTATTGGAGAACTCTATTGCATCGCTAAGGCTCTGATTGGCAATGATATCGTCTAAATTATCTTCATAAGTATCATTAGCTTCATTAATTAGTTTCTTTGATATTTTATAGAAATTGTTTGCAGTTTCGCTATCAAATGTCTTAGTGTTTTCTCCGCTATTATCACCATAAAGGAGATAATCCATCAGAACTGTCTCATAAAATACTTCTCTTTGTTTGAACACAGATTTAAAGTTTCCGTCTAAGGCATTATCAAGATTTAGCCAAAAACTGCTATCAAATACCAATGTCTTGTTATCAATAAGTGCTTCAGCCAATGTTTTGTATGAATATTCACGTGCTATCGTATTGGATACTGCACTATAACTATTGAGTACATTTCCATTTTTATCCAATGTACCTTTTATAATACTGTCTGCAACAAATACTTCTCTTGTTTCGTATATGTTATCAGCTGCCTCAGCATTATATGACTGATAGCTAGCCATAGATATAGTCATGGCAAGAGCTGTTGCTATTGCAAGTACTTTCTTTATCATCATTTACACCTCCTAATATTTATAGTAGAAAGCTAAAACAGGAAAACTTGTCCTAACTTTTAAAACTTTTAATAATTCCAGCTTCATATCTAAGGATCATAACAGCATCTAGAACATCTACTTTACCATCATCGTTGACATCTGCTGCTTTTAACTGACTATTATCTAATTTAATAATGTTTGCATCATGTCTTAATACCATAACTGCATCTAGGACATTCACCTTACCATCACCATTAACATCTCCCATGGTTAATGTTGGTAATGAGCCTTCTACTAGTACATATTCACTGAAATGAGTTGTTTCAAATTCCATATAACCATCTTTATAGACTGCATTCATATCAGTAAACTGTCCATCGTCATTGTAGTAGACCTTGCATTTGTTTCCATCCATACCTTCTTTGACTGGAATTTTTACAATTGCAGTACCATCAATAGTTACTTTCTCATTATTTTTATAGAATGAAATATCATAGAGATTAAAGTTATCACTATATTTAGCAACTTCATCATAACTATTACCACTTGTAAGCTGTTGTACTTTTAAAACTGAATCACTATCATTTTTCTGTGAATCCAAACATACTTCAACATTTGAACTATCATCAACAAAGGAACTGATAATTGTATAATCAATCTTAGGGTAATCTAAATAACGGTGGTACTGATTATTCCATGATTCTATAGAATCTATTGCTTTTGAACCAGGATAAACATATAATTTACAATCTATACTCTTATTACAAAATGCTTTAACATATGTCACTGATTTAGGAAGAACAACATATTTCAAATTCTTGCATCCTTCAAAAGCTGAAACATCTATTTCTTTTACATTATTCAAATCAACATTCTTTAAATAATCACATCCATAAAATGCTTGTCCTGAAACTGAAGTAGTATTATCTTTAACTTTGAATGATGTAATACTTCTATCTAACTGTCTAACTAAAGTACCATAGTCATTACCATATTTTTTTCCATATAGTGCATTATTATCAATCATATAGTATTTATTATCCTTACTTACCGTTATATTTGTAAGATTATAACAATCTGCAAGTTCATAATAAATTAAATCATCCTCATTTAAATAAGAAATTTTTGATGGAATATTGATAGATTCTAATTTTGTACATCCCCTGAAATTACTATTCCATCCCAAATCTTCCAAACATTCAGGTAATTCAACATTTTTTAATGAAGTACAGCCCTTAAAAACATAACCGCCTAATTCTTTTATATTCTCTAAAATTATTTTGTTTAACTTTGGACAATTTATAAATGCAAAATAGCAAATATCAGTAACATTTTTAGTATCAACATTTTCGATACTTTCATTATTCGCAAATGCATAGTCACCAATAGTTGAAGTTTTTTCATTAATAGAAAATGTTTTTTCATTGTTATCAAGATATTTATATAATTCACTATAATCCTTAGAATAGATAGCCCCATTTTCAAGGATAAAATTTTTGTTATTAGGATCAATAATAACATTCTTCAATTTATAACAATTAGATAATAACGCATCCAATCTAGGATAAGTATCATCCATTTTTTCAGGAATATTTAATGATTCTAAATTAACACAATAAGTCATATCATCTACATTTTCTATTGTAGAAGGTAACTTTAACTCCTTTAGATATTTGTTACCAATCTCAGCGATACGAGTAGTACCTTCAGGAACTTCATATCTTTCATTATTGATAGCTTTAGGATATCTATACAACATATCGCCTTTAAAAAGAACTCCATCGATAGATTTAAATGTTTTATTATTTGGATTCACTTCAAATGACTCAAGGTTATTTTCATAAAAACAATTTAATTCTTCAACATTTTTTGGTATATATACTTTTTTTAGTTTTTCTGAATCAATTGTACAAGGCATCTTAATCAAATTTTCTGAAAAATTTAGTTCTGATAAGTTTTTACAATCTAAAGAGAAACCACTTAAATCTTTAACATTTTCTCCATAACTTAATTTAGACAAATAATTTGAAACAATATGAAAATGATAATTATCGTTTTTAAAAGGATAATCAGTATTAATTTCTAATGTATTGAGTGAATCCGGCAAATGTAAACTTCCACCAAAATTTCCATATGGATAATATCTTTCTACATTGCTTGGAATAATAAAACTTGTTAATTGCGTATTCTTCAAATTAATTAAATTTACATTTTTAGTTTCAGCAGGTATTTCTAAACTTCTAAGTCCTGTAGGAATAAAATATAAATTTGCCTTATCTTTACTATAAAGGCAGCCATTATCCATATAAAAGTTATCGTTTGTGTTTTCAAATATGATAGAGTTAATTCCTTCAAATAAAGAATAATCACTAGGTAACGCAATATCAGTAATAGTATCAGGTAAGATTAAAGAATTCACATTACTAACACCACCTGAATTTAATAGTACAGCTCTAAAATCTGAATCTATTCTTACAACTTTATGCCCGTCAATTTGACTAGGTACTTTTAAGGTATCAATGTTTTCTTCAGTACTTCCGTAGTTGGTTATGGTTGCTTCATCATTATCCAACGTATAAGTAAATCCATTAGAATTTAATGCACTAACATTAATTGATGCGCCAGTTATCATCATTAAGTAAACTACCATGATAACTGCTAGTTTTTTTAACATCGTAGTGTTCCTCCAGTGTTAATTATTTTTATTTACTAACTTGATTATTTTTTGTGATTGTTTTGATAACTTAAAGGTTGGTTTGTCATGTATCTTAAAAGCCAAATGATCAGTATCCTTCTTTAAATTATCAAGTGTTGTAGGAACTTCTTTTATTTTTTGAACATATTGACTCTGTAAATTTTCATCATTTTGATAACAATTAACGCATATCGTTAACATTGATATATAAGAATCATATGCTTCCATATTGTATTTCTGCAATTGTAAAGATTGTTCCTTATAAGAAATCATTTGATTATAATTCTTCTTTTGCATTTCATTTAAAGCATAGACATCATAAATACTTGCGATATTAGAATCATATTTTTCTACACTCTTAGCCAATTTAACAGCTTCTTTTACGTTGCTAACATATTGTAATTTAGTTAATTTTGCCTCTGTATAAATCGGTAATAGCTTAATAGATAAGTCATTATTATTGAAATAACGGAATGACATAGATATAGATAAATAGAAAGAACATAATGTGCTTAATATAATAAAACTTCTTCCCATAATTCTATGATTAAATGAAATAAACTTAGTTTGCTTACCATCATATAGATCTAAACAAATCACTAAAATTAAGAAAATAGAAATATATTGAAGATTGAATTCAAAGAGAGAATGTAAAACAATAAGGATTATGATTAATTTGTTGTCTTCTTCAATACTTTCTGATATTAGACTTGTAACTATAATACTTATAAACATTAGGCATGGAATAATACCTACATCTAAAGCAAGCTGTAAGATATCGTTATGAATATAACGTATACTGTAAACACCTGTTTGAATGGAAGGTTCTAGAAAATAGAATCCCAAGTAACCTGTTCCAAGTGGATGTGATATAAGCGTTTTCAATCCATCTTTGTAATAAAGTAATCTACCAAGTAATGTACTAGAGGATAGAGTAAACTGTGTTACTCTTTTAAATACCTTTGTATCGATATTTAAAACTGAGAATAGAACAATTACAGCCACTATCAATAATACAGATGGCAAAAGGACTTTTAGATATTCTTGATTATTCTTTATGATGTAAACAAATAATAAGACAGTGAGTATATAAGCTGTTCTGCTTCCAGTTAATACTATTCCTATGATTAATAATGGAAAAAATACATTTGTATGGAGATATTTTTCTTTATTTTTATAAACCACAACACAACTAACTAATAAAAATAAAGCAAATGTATTTGGATATTGGAAGAAACCGCCTATACGACCATTAACTAAGAAATAATCTTGTAATGGTTTAATAATATAACTTGCTACACTTACCCCCATCATCAAAATTGCCATATAAGGTATAATAAATAAGAGTTCTTTCCTATCTTGTTTATCAAATTGCATCAAGATAATGATAAACATCAAGATGGATAATTGTTTAAAGAAACCTATAATAGCCATCCCTTGATCAATAGCAAAAAAACTCACAAACAAATACATAAAAATAATAAATATCATGAATATAAAGTTTAGATTGTCAAATACATAGATATCTTGTTTATAAAATAAATAACCTAAATAAATGAATTCTAGTGCTAAAAATAAGCATGCTGTATATTCATGAAATAAACCAACTAACAAAAAACTCGTAATAAACAATAGCTTTAAAGCAGTGTTTTTTACTAAAACTTCTTTCATTTCTGCTTTCCTAACAAAAAAATAAGTTCATTTGGTAATTCCAAATGAACTTATCCCAAGATTTTATTTATTTAGAATCTCTCTTCTTTTACCAACTACATATAAGAATGCTGCTAACACAATACTTTCTGATGCATATAATCCATAAACTAATTCATTTGTATCATCACCAGTTTTAACTGTATTATCTTTCTTTGCAGAATTATTCTTGTTGTTAGTAGTTTGATTTGTCTTGTTGTCAGTTGGTTTAGTAGCAGGTTTATCTGGAGTTACAGGAGTAACTGGAGTTGCTTCTTTCTTAGCAATTGCCATTACTTCTTTTTCACCACAAACTGTACATTCTCTTTCTTTAGAGCCTTCTTCAGTTTCAGTAGCTTCTTTTGTAACTTTCCATTCACCAAACTTATGTCCAGTTGCTGGAATTTCTTCTGTGATTTCTTTATCACAATGTTTACATGTCTGAGTCTTTACGCCAGTTTCAGTACATGTTGGTTCCTTAGTAACTACAGCTTCGCCATAGTCATGTCCTAATGCAGCGGTTTCTCTTGTTTCAGTCTTGCCACATACGGAACATTTTCTTTCTTCAGTTCCCTTTTCTTCACAAGATGCTGGTTTTGCTGTCTTCCATTCACCAAAACTATGAGGAAGCATGTCATGCTCAGTAGTTTTGAGTACGTGCCCACATACTGCACATTCTACATTTTCTTTTCCTTTGTGATCACAGCTTGCTTCTGCAACCACTTTAGTAACAGTTTCAGAATGATTACATTCTAAATTAATAACTCCTTTATGGGTATCGCTTGAAGCAAGTTCTTTTCTACCTTCAACATCAGAAATTACCCAATCACCTAATTTAAAACTATTATCAGATAATTGCTTTCCATCTTTTAAAGAAAAAGTAGATACTATTACTGTATAGCCTTCACTTTTTTTCTCTAAAGCATTCAATGCTGTACAAGATATTGCGATTTCTCCTGGGTTTTCATCATTGCTAACAACAAATCCTGCAACCCTTTTACCTGAAGGTGAAGTAGCATAAATAGATTCCAAGAAATCAGTATTTAATAATTCTAAATCATCTGTATCATACTTTAACTTAACTGAAAATGCTGAAGTATCAAGTTCACCAGGCATGACTACAGTAGCAACAATCTCTTTTCTAGATTTTGCATTAATGTCCACTACAGGCACAATACCAGAGGCTGCATAAACTGAATTAGGAATCGTAAATGTTACAAGTACCATCATGAATGCTACTGCTAATTTAACTCCCTTTTTTAAATAATTAAGCATATGTTTTTCTCTCCTTTCTTGTTTATTATAAATCACACAATTTCACTTTTTTAGGTGTTCCAACAAATGTGGCAGACTAATTGTTTGCACACTAGTTGCTTTGGAACACTTGTTTTTTTGATGTGCCACTCGATATGTCAATTCAACCTTATATATTCCAATAATTACATATACGCTACATAGGCCTAATAATCCCTTTAAAATTTGAAATACAGGAAAAAAGGAGGGCTCACAATGAATACTGAGAATTTTGCTTTTACACTAAAAAAATATATTACTAATTCTAAATTGTCAGTTTCTACTTTATCAAAATATTCAAATATTAATAGATCACTTATTCAAAAATTCATTTCAGGTTATCAATTACCTTCTAATAATGAAGTTCTAGAACGACTAATCTCTTGCCTTGCGATTACAGATTATGAAAAAAAAGAAGTTAAACAACTCTATATAAGAGAAAAGATTGGGTATGAGAATTGTGAGAAATTAAATATTATGATGGATTTTATTAATACTCTATGTTTTCCAACTACTTCAGTTGATCAGTCTTTTAAAATCCAGATAGATTTACCAAACCAGATTGCTTTTGCCAATAATGTTGAAGAATTAAAGATATTGTTATATTCATTCTTATCTTCTGTACATAATGATAATAATGAGATTGAAATCATGCTGAATATTGATGATACACTGTTCCCTATTATTTATCAGTTTTTAAAACAAGAGAATTTTAAAGTATATATCATTTTATGTTTTCATCAAATTGATCATCTTAATACAAATCTCATCCAGCTAAAAAGAATATTGCCTTTCTTATATTTTAATAATATGAATATTCACTATCTTTATGTTGATAGTACGAATGATTATTCTTTGTATCCTTATTCTATTAATTCAAAGAAACATTTATTATTTATTAATTCTTCACAGAATCAAGGATTGCTTATCGGAAACGATAATTATACCGCTGAGTATAAATTCAAGTTTTCAAGCACTCATCTTTTTATAGAAACTTACCTTGATGAGTTTTCTATCCAGAAAAATTTGCTTTCATTTTATTTGAACAATCAAAAGATAGCTTATTATTGTGGTGATTTATTTATTTTACCTTTTTTAGATATTGAAATATTAGAAAATCATTATATTGGTGAAGAAGAGAATAAAGACACTATTCTAACATTGTTCAACCAATTTAAAGTGAATTTCTTAGATTACTTAGCACACTATAAATTAGATTTATATTGCCAGCTTCAGGATATAAAGGATTATGTTATACCTTTAGGTTTAAGTGCTGCTTATTTTAGTCCATTTTCTAAGCATGAATTGGTTGTACCTGGACAGAAGCTGATTAATCATAAAAACATCCTCTTAAATGTAATAAAGGAGGATAAGACGATGTTTTCACCTTCAACTATTATCCAAACCAATCAAACTAAAACATTGGTGAGAAATGAAAAGATATCATTTAATGTATTAGAACCTTCGATAAATAATGATTTTCAATTATTACCTACACTTGTTAAGGATCTGGAAGAATCTGTTTATAGTGAAAGTGAAAGCAGAGAAGTTTTAAAGAAATTTATAAACAACATATAAGAAAGCAGGATTTAATACCATGTCACATTTTTCTGAATTACTGAGTCAATATATCCAAGAGTCTCCTTATAATATCAAACATCTTGCCAGTGAATGTCATATTGATAGAACTGTTATTCAAAAGTATATTTCTGGGCAACGTTTTCCTAATTCATATGCTAATATTAATAAGATTACAGAGAAACTCACACTAACTGATCAACAAACAAATCTACTAAAAAAAGCTTATGATATAGAAAAATTTGGTCTTTATGAATACCAATACTTAATGAGAACAAAGAACATTATAGAACAGATGCACTACATAAAGAAATTAAGCTTTAATGTTGAATATCAATTCAATATTAATAAATCATTTGCAAGCAATAAAGATGATTTATTGTCGTTAACACATTTCATATTAAATGATTGTCTTAATACAGATTGTGAACTTAAAGCTTCTCTTCCTGCTAATAATAATCTCTATTTATTATTAAAGAATGTCGCCTGCATCCAGAAGAAAATAAATCTTAAACACATATTACACTTAGAGAATGATTATAATAATCATCAGAATATGTTTAATTTATCACAATTTGAAAATTGTTTATCTACGCTTGTTGCGGATAATATAACAGTTAAATATATTTATGATAACTTTATTTCTAATCTACAAAGTCAAAGTGCTTATGTTTATACGATTCATTCTAAAAACTACTCTTTATTAATCAATAGCCAGTTAAATTCAGGAATATTACTTACTGGTGATGAAAGTACACATCTTAAGATGCAATTTGATAGAGCTTTTAATGATGCTTCTTTGTATAATAAACGATTTTTTTCTTCTATGAGTTATTTAAATGCTTATTCTGTACTTGAGAATAAATATACTGATATTTCACTTATTGCGAGAAATATAAATATTCTTTATGTTTTAGATAATGATCTTCTTGATCGTCATTTTATAGGTACAAAAGAGGAAGAAGAACAGTTAAAAGAATTATTAGAATCTTATAAACAATACATCACAAATATTTTACCTTATCATCAACTAGATATGTATTTTTCTAAGGAAGGTTTGTATGATTTTGTAGAGTCTGGTATTATTAATGATTTTCCATCATCTTTTTTTACACCTTTTAATAAAAAAGAAGTTTCTTTATTAATAAAAAGACTCATCAACCTTACTAAACACTATTCAAATTTCCATTTAAATATGATTGAAGACCAACAATTTAAACTCCCACTAAACTGTTTTATAGCTTACCAACAAAACTCTGAAGTATTAATTACCTTTAAAAACAATGATCATTATCATAGCTGTATCTTAAATGAAATTACCATAAAGAAAGAATTCTTTAACTTAAATCAATTAATAAAAATAGAGAATTATGCTTATGATAATGACTATACTCTTGCATATTTAAATTCACTTACAAAAAAAAGTGTAAAAAAAGGTATAACTTTATAGTTAATACTCCTACACTTTTATTCTTCTATTAGATATTGATTGTAGTTTTTTTAAGAAGGTCTGTTTTAAGAGAGCAGATGCAGGTATATCAATATTCAGCCTGATTGAGATAGCTAAAGCTAATAGGCTTAATCCCTTGGATTATATAGAATACATATTGGAGATAATGCCGCAGATTGATATCATTCAGCTTCCAGAAAAGATTGCCTAGCTCATGCCATGGAGTGATCAGATAAAAAAGAGTTTGGAATATAATTTGGCGCTTACACCATACGTACAAGTCTCGTATACGGTGCTACATTTATATGATAAATTTAACCTAACTTAGGTAATCTTCAAGGGGATGGACCAGACCTGGTCTATCTCCTATTCTTTTACCCAAAATTCAGAACTAATAATAAAGTTGACTACATGACCATATGCCTGTCTCTATAGGTCTAATTTTATTTCTTTGCTTATAGTTGATTGATCCTTTCCAAGAGTTGCAGCGATAGAAGCCTTAGTAGCTCCATTTTCTATCCCTCTCTGAATAATTTATCTTTCTGCAAGAGTAAGATGCAGACTCTTATTTGATTTAGCATTGATAATCAACCTTTCATGAAATAGAGAAACAGACATCGCAATAATATACCTTCAAAAGAAAGTTCAATTATTGAAGATATAAAAGTAAATTTTTCTATTTTTTTAAAAGACTAAACAAAATTTTGTTTTTACCTAAAATCACATTAAACTTTTCACTTTAAATTTCATTTTATCGCCACTTTAAGTTCTATTGCCTTGCCACTTATTGACGCCACTTCAGCCTTTAGATAAGATTTAATTATATATGATAGATGAGGTTATTAGTTGTGTATAAACCTTCAAAAGGATTAATTAAATATGCAGGTTGCTTCATAAAAAAGAGAATTCAAGAACTGATTCTATGTGAGAACATATATTATGAAAAGTAATTCTGCAAAACTGAATCTATAAAAAAAATAGAGAAAAGGGGAATATGAGTATGTCTAATTATGGAAGATGTAAAGATTGTAAATGGGGAGAACCTGTGAGTGGCAATTGGAAATGGCATTGCACTTACTATAAAACTTTAGAGGATCCTGATGAAATACAGGATTGTAATCATTTTGATGATGGTTCAGGAGGATGCTTTTTAACAACAGCTTGCTGCGATTATAAAGGTCTACCAGATGATTGCTATGAACTTGAAACAATGCGTAAATTAAGAGATAGCTATATTTCAAAACAGTCTTATGGAGAAAAATTAATTAATGATTATTATGCAGAAGCACCTGCAATTGTTGAGAAAATTAACGCTTCTGAAAATAGAGAAGAGATTCTAGAAGAAATGTATACAAAGATTACTGATATCGCTAAGATGGTTGATGCTGAAAACTATGATGAAGCAGTTATTAACTATATGATGTTGTTCCATGATTCATCAAAAATAAAGTAAAAGGAAAAAGGTAATAAATTATGATGGATATTATAATTCTTGCTATTATTTTAATCTCTATACTCTTTTTTATAGCCTGGGCTTTGGAAGAACCAGCTGGAGGAATTATAGCTGTAGTATTTGGTATAATTGCTTATTGGTCAGGATCCCATACAGCTGGAATCATTATAGGAATTATTGGCGTAGCATGTTATATTCATGCAAAAAGTAAAAATAGCACTGAAAAAATAAAAGAAAGAAAAATTCCTCCTGTCCATTCTGTCCATTTCACAGTTAGGAGTACAGGATCTTATGTTTCAATCTTAAACGACTGTGAACAAATAGTATATTCGATTGCAAAACGCTGTCCGTGGCTAAAATTTCACGTGTATGTCGCGGTACATAAAATCAATTCTACCAATTGTTCTGTTAGTTTCTCTATCGGCGATGTGCCATTGACGAGCTCTAACATTACATTCGGAAACGAATTTGAAATAAACCAATGGGAGACGGCTCTTTTTCAAACAGAACAGGCAACAGGATTTACTACTGCTCAAGATGTCATGAGAGAACTAAATCTCCAATTTAACTGGCACGATGTCTCAACTCATATAACAGAGTCGAAAATATATGATTTTGGTGATCCTAAAAATAATCCATTGATTGTATTGGGGTTTGATGCTCAATATAAGGAGTAACTAGTATTAATTGAAATAATATAATCTTGAAAACCTTCGATTTAAAATAGGTAAAAGAATTAAGTAAACTAGAGAATTAGAATCTGTAAAATCGTACTAATATTTACAATTATATCATTTACGGAAATAAACAATTAACCCCAACAAAGCTATCTAACATGATTAAGCAAGGAGAAGCAATCTACATTGTAAACTAAACAGATTCTTGGCATAACAAAAAGACTTAGACACCTAAATGAACCGCCTCTGTCAAGTAGACAGGTGAAATAATTAAAAACATGTACCCTTG
>OHAT01002099.1_pt1 | contig 15802 bp, 16 predicted proteins | sample 1577141 | NCBI WGS metagenome assembly OHAT01 (sample SAMEA3541578, study PRJEB24748) | human gut metagenome | biome: human gut; feature: human-associated habitat; material: faeces | place: China | collected 2012 | reverse complement strand
CGGCGCTTCTTTACAGGTCGTCCGCGTCCTGCACCGGCTGCATATCCTCCTCGTCATCGTAGGTGCCGGTGTAGCTGCCCATCACGTCGGAGGGTATCCTGCGCTTGCCCTGGCTCCTCAGGGTATGGGTGAGGTTCTCCATGTCCTTTTTCTTCTTCAATTCCTGCGCCTCCTTTTATGCTTTTTGCCTATTATGCCGCGCCCCGCCCCTTCTTAGCCGCAAGCTCCTGCTCTATGGGGCCGGTGCCTTCTTCCTCGCCATAAGCCTGCTCCCGCTCCTTTTCCTTCTCCCCGGCGGCCTTCTTTTCCGCCTCCTCCAGCTTTTTCGTCATAAGCTCCTGAACCTGCTCCTTTCCGTCGAATACCATCATCTCGAGGGCCACGTCGGCGGTTATCATGCCGCACTTGAGCATGCTGAGCATGAGCTCGTTGTGGGCGGTAACTGAGAAGCGGTTCTCCCGCTGTACCTTTACGGATACGGTAAATTCGAGGGGTATATCGTTGCCGAGGGCGGTCTTTTTCATGAGCTTATTGGAAAGCAATGTATCTGTGCGGTTCTTCAGGTGTACCTTTCTCGGGAATATGCAGTACTCCCTCTCCACCTCTATCTCCAGGCGCACCGCCTGCTCGAATGCGTCGTGTATGGCCTTGGCCGCCATGCGGCTCCGCTTGCTGCTCATCTCCTGCAGCGCGGCTATGGCGGAGGCCGCAGTTACGCCCCCGGTTGCCATGCCCCGGGAGAAGTCGTTTGCGCCGGACTCCTCCTTTATGCCGTTTCGCATGGAGCGGATATAATCCAGTATGTAGCCGGGCAGGGGGGCGGTGGAGAACCATGTGACGCCGTTGAGGTTTTCGCCCCGGTGTACCTCCTTTGACCAATCCCTGAGGTCGTCTATGTCGAAGCCGGAGGCGCCGGTGACCAGCAGCTTGTTATGGCTGGCCATGAGGGCGTTTTTCAGCACTATCTGGTCCAGCTTATCCGAATAAAGCTGCTGGTTCTCGAACATGTCCACAAGGCCGAAGCCGAGGCAGCTCCCCCGCCTGGGGTAGAGGGCGGTCACCACGAAGGGATATTCCCCGTGGGCATAATAGCCCTCCGGGCGCTGCCTTGCGCTGTCCTCCAGCAGCACGCCGCCCGCCAGCTTCAGCATCCTTACGGAATACCTGTCGGTATCCGGGTCGTATTCCCTGAGCCAGCATTCGATAAGCATTATGCTGTCCTCGTCGGATACGGTCAGCAGGCTGTCCCGGACGGGTTTTAGCAGCAGCCCGTCCGCCTCCATCTCCCGCTCCTTATCCGGATAATGCTGCCTGAACCAGGCACGGGGGTAGGGCACGAACTTGAACACCGCCCTGCCGTCACCGATGTCGGGGCAGAGAGGGTCGAACATTATGCTCCGGGGATCCACCTCCCGAATGAACGCTCCGCCCATACCGCAGTTAAGCCTCTTGTCAAATCCTGCCTCCTGCACCATGTACCCGCCCACCAGCAGGTCGTGGGACAGCTTGGCATACTCTCTGGCGTACCCGGCGCGGATGTGGTTTTCCCGTATGGCGCCGGTAAGCATCTCAGCTATCTCGCCGTACTCCGGGCTGTCCGCGGTGATTATGGCCTGAGGGTACTGGTCCACAAGGTCTGCCCTGATGTTTTCTATGGTTGACTGGATTATGGGGGTGACGGGCCGTGGCTCCCCGGGGTCTGCCTCCGGCACGTCGTGCCAGTGGTCGCCCCGATACATGCGCTCGCACTTTTCCAGCCGCTCCCACTCCCTGCCGTAGGCGTTCCTGTACTCCTCAAACAGGTCGTATATGGCCTGCACGTTGATGTTTTCCTGTATGGTCTGCATATAATATCTCCTTTTTATTTATTCATTCCTCACTTTGCAAGAAAGCCCCCTTTTCCCTCCGGCTCCTCGCTGAAGGGATCGTAGGCAGGGCTGCTTCTTCTCTTGGGCTCCGCCGATACCGCGGGCCGGGACATGAGCGCGTAGCGCAGGGATTCCGGCGCGTGGTCCTCTCCCTGGGCCGCGTCCTCCCGGTCGTGCTCGTCGAATATCAGTCCCGGCAGCGTGCGTATCAGGTTCTCGCAGCAGGAGAATATCTTCAGCCGCGGCTCGCCGTCCGGGGCGTCCGCAAGGTAGCTGCGCACCCGCTGCCAGCCCGCAATGCGGGAATTGTCCGCGGGGGTCAGCGGCACCCCCGAGAGTGAAAAAAGCTCCGCTATGCTCTCCCCCTCGAAGCCGCCGTTGGCCTTCAGCACCGCCCCCCGCTTCTGCCACATATCCGGCGACGCAACGGTGTAGGCTATATCCTCCCCCTCCGATTCCCTGCGTATCCGCTCCGCCACCTGATCGGCCCTTGTGTAGCGCAGGTACAGCTCACGGTAGGTATACACCCGGCCCTCCCCGTCCACCGCATGCCACAGCACGGCGCAGGGGTCGTTGTAGCCCCAGTCTATGGATCGGAACCTGCGCCACCAGCTTGGCAGCTCAAAGGGCTCTATAACGTGCTTTGTCCGGGAGAATTCCCGGAAAAACTGCCCCGCCAGCACGTCCCAATCCCCGTCGAGGTAAGCCCGGCGCAGCTCCTCCGGCAGGTTTTCAAGCTGCCTGAGGTATTCCGGGTCGGCGGTTATGAGAGCCGGGTTATCGTATATCCTTGCGGGTATGAACCTGTAGTCCGACTCCCGCTCGCCCCGCCTGTACGTCCTGTCTATGAACAGCCGCTTTACCCAGCCGTGGCCAATGCCGCCGGGGTTGCAGGTATAGTACATGCGGGGGGAGAAGTCCCGCCGCACCGTCCTGTTGCAGGTGGTGAGAAACTGCATCTGCTCCTCGGTAAAGTGGGTAGCCTCCTCAAGGCCTATCACCTCGTATTCCTGCCCCTGATACTGGTAGACGTCGCTGGCGCTGTCGCAGTAGCCAAGCCGCAGCCTGCTGCCGTTTGGGAACTTAAAGACTCGCTCCGCCGCGTTGTATTTTGCGGCGCCTTTGAGCTCCTTCAGCAGCGGTATGACGTGGTTTTCCCTCAGCTCCGGCAGCGTCCGTCTCATTATAAGGGCATTGAGGCCGGGATAGTTCAGGGCGAGCAGCACCAGCTTCCGGCGCATGGCCCAGCTCTTGCCGCCGCCCCTGGCCCCTCCGTAGGCCGTGTGCCGCGCCGTGGAACGGAAAAATTCCGCCTGCTTTGGGTTGGGAATTCCCTTCAGTTCGAGTATCATACTGTTTTCCTCCTTTCTGAAAATACGCGCCTAATTTCTGCGCAACAAAAAAGGGCGAACCTTCCGTTCGTCCCAGTGGCTCCCCAGCCCTATCCGGCGCAGGGCCTTTTTCTCACCGTATTTAGTATAAACCCGCAGGATTTGCCTTTCAACGACAGTTTAAAGGCATTTTCAGGGCGCGAATTGTGCAGGTTTGCATAGTAAAGTACCTTTTTCGGTATAAGTTTGTTTTTTATTATTGACGCTTCTCTCCTTGAGGTTGTATTATTTGGTTACAGCAATCAATCGAACAAACGTTCTGCCATTACTACTTCCTAAAGGAGGATCAGAAGATGAATCATTCTGAAGCCGAAAACCACATGCTGAGCGTGCCCGCGCTGGACATGTACTATGGCGGCCATATGGACAGCAACGCGTCTCAGGCGGCCATGGCGGCCACGGAGCGCAGGCTGTACGCCCTGCCCATAATACGTGAGCGCATAGAGGACAATCGCGAGGAGCTTACGGAGCTGGAAAACTGCGGCGTAGAGGCGCTCCGGCACCACTCCGCGTCCCTTGTGCGCCTCATACGCCCCGGCATGCGTCTGACGCCGGAAGAGGTCCATTCCGCCCAGATGGCAGAACTCAGGGCGCGGCTGGCGGCGGACGAGCGAGAAGTCCGCAAAATGCAGCACGCCCTGCGCTCCATAGGGGAGGATCCCTATTATCTCACCATAGAGCTGAAGTACTTCGACAACGTGAAGGACGCCGACGCGGCGCTGCGTCTCCGCTGCGATCCCGCAACGGTGCGCCGCAACCGCAGGCGGCTCGTCCGCCGGCTGGCGCTCAGGCTCTACGGCGTGGAATGCATCTGAAAGGAAGCATCAAAAAAAGCGGCTCAAACGCCGCTTTTTTTGAGTTATTGCGGACATGATCCCGATATTGCACGATACAGTCCTTACAGCCTTCCGCCCAGTATGGCCATTACGAAGATAAAAAAGACCAATATGGAACAGGCGTCGGTTATGGTGGTAAGCATTGGGGATGCCATAAGGGCGGGGTCCAGCTTGAGCTTCTTAGCCAGCATGGGCAGTATGCATCCCAGCGACTTTGCCACCAGCACTGTGACTATAAGCGTCAGGCTTACGGTCATGGCTACCGCCCAGTCGTGATACTGCAATACTATCCTTATATAATTCACTATCGCAAGGGCAGTACCGCAAAGCAGGGCTACCCTCACCTCCTTCCACCATACGCGGAAGAAGTCGGAAAGCTCTATCTCATCCAGCGCCATGCTTCGGATAACCGTAGTAGAGGTCTGGCTGCCGCTGTTGCCGCCGGTACCCATGAGCATGGGGATGAAGGATACCAGTATTGGCAAGGTAGATATAGCCCCCTCAAAGTGGGTTATGAGTGCGCCGGATACCATTGCGGAAACCATCAGCACCATCAGCCACATTATGCGGCTCCTGAATATGGTGAAAACCGGGGTTTTAAGGTATGTGTCCTCACTTGGCACTATACCTGCCATCTTCTCGAAGTCCTCGGTGGCCTCGTCCTGAACGACGTCCACCACGTCGTCTATGGTGATTATACCCACCAGCCTGTTCTCCCTGTCCACAACGGGCATGGACAGCATATCGTACTTGGAGAACATCTTGGCGACCTCCTCCTGGTCGTCGTTGGTGTTCACGCTTATTACGTTGGTTCGCATTATGTCCCCGACCCTGGCGTGGGGATCTGCAAGTATCAGATCCCGGAGGCTTACTACGCCGTCAAGGTGGTGCTGGTCGTCCAGCACGTAGCACTTGTTTATGGTTTCCTTGTCTACGCCGTTGGCCCGTATCACAGCCAGCGCCTGATTCACGGTAAGCGTCTGCTTTAAGTAGACGTACTCGTTGGTCATCAGGCTTCCTGCGGAATCCTCGGGGTATTGCAGGTATTGATTTATGAGCTTACGGTTCTCGGGGGAGGAGTTCTTTAATACCCTCTTTACAACGTTGGCGGGCATCTCCTCGATGAGGTCCACATAGTCGTCCAGATACAGCTCGTCCAGTATGTGCCGAAGCTCCTTGTCTGTGAGGACCGTCAGCAGCTGCTCCTGGTTCTCGCTCTCCATATAGGAGAATACCTCTGCCGCAGTGTCCTTTGGCAGCAGCCTGAACAGCAGCACAGCTGTCTCCTGATCCTCTATGGACTCGAAAAGCTCCGCGACATCTGCATAATGCATGTCCCGGACAGCTTCCTTTACTTTAGCGAACTTGTGGTCGTCAAGGTCCTGAAGAACGGCCTGTGCTTCTTCTGTTATCATATAATTCGGCTCCTTCTGAGGTACCATCAGTTGACAAGGACACACAAGGTTTTAGAAGCCAAACAGCACGGCATAACTGTGTCGTCCTCATTTGAAATACAACCAGTATTTCTGCACTCGTCCTCCTTGTTCTGCCATACTCTTTGGCTTCTAAAACTCGAAGACCCTAAAGAGCTTGTTTTGAGGGCGATCCAAGGCCGAGGAGCGCAGTACTACTGGATGTAATACAAGCGACGAGAACGCAGGAGCGTACCAAAACAAGCCTTTCGGGCTTGTGTGCTCTTGTCAACTGATGGTACTATTAAATAATAAACCCGGGCCGTTTGCGCTTGCAACCCTTATTCTGTTTTTTTTAACAGTTCCTTAATTTCTTTATCCACCAATTCTCCGCCGTTGACACGGTGGCCTCACAGGCATAAAATACTATCATAATATATGGAGTTCACTATATATTTTTTCAACAGGGGGTAAAAATCTTTTGAATGAAAATAAAGTAAAGCGCCGCTTCGGCGACCGCTACGAGGGCAGAAGGATACGTGGCTACAACCCCATGGACCGCGTAGCATGGTACATAATGCCCCGAAGGAACGGCGCGACCAACCTGCTGGCCTACAGCGTGGATGTAGCCTCCATGGAGGACTATATTCGTCAGAAACGCGCGGAGGGGCTGGACAGCTTCGGTATAACCCATGTATTGCTTGCGGCCTATGTGCGCACCGTATCACAACGTCCGGCATTGAACCGTTTCCTCTCCGGCCAGAAGCTCTACGCCCGCAACGAGATATGGGTCAACATGGACGTTAAGAAGGAGATGCGCACCGGCTCCCCGGATACCGTCATAAAGGCGGTATTTCCAAAGGACGCCACAGCCAGACAGGTATACGAGATACTGAATTCCACCGTAAAGGCAGCCAAGGAAGAGGATTCCTCCTTTGACGGCACGGCCAGGGCCCTGAACTATATACCCGGGCTGGTGCTCAGGCTGGTCATGGGCATACTCAGTTTCATGGATTACTTTGGGCTCATACCCGCTTCCCTCATAAGGGTCAGCCCCTTCCACGGCAGTCTGTTCATAACCAGCATGGGAAGCTTAGGCATACCGCCGGTATTCCATCACCTGTACGACTTCGGCAACGTGCCTGTGTTCTGCAGCTTTGGCGCAAAGGAAAAACGCCTTGAGGTGCGGCGGGACGGAACGGTAGCCGAGGTGCACTACATACCCTACACCTTCACCACAGACGAGCGCATATGCGACGGCTTTTACTACGCCTCCGCCTTCAAGCTGCTGCGCGGGTATCTCAAGGACCCCTGGCAGCTGGACGTTCCCCCGGAAAGCGTGAAGGAGGACATACGGTAATATCGCAGGACAGCAAAAAAGGGGCGGCACGCCGCCCCTTCAGAGTGTCAAAAAAGTGGCTAAACGCCACTTTTTTGAGTTTTCTCATTCGGTGCTTGCGCCTATGGCGCGGCCAGCACCTCATGCAGGGAAAGCCTTGCTACGCAAGCGCCTTTTGCGGATTTGCCGCACATGTCGCCAAATCCGAATAAAGCCATAAGGGGCTGCGGCCCCTTATCAACCCCTGGGTTTTTCGACAGTATCAAGGGGCGGCACGCCGCCCCTTTTTATTATTCTTTTATTCGCAAAGCTCCTTTAGCTGCTCCGCAATGTCGCCGTTGAGCGTTACCCTGTATACCCCGCTTCCGGCGTTCCATATCGCCTCGCCCTCGCCCGTCATCAGCGCATAGCCTGCCTCCGGCGCGTCCTCGCCCTCATAGGGCTCCGCCGCTATGCCCGCCGCCTTCAGCCTGCTTTCCGCGTCGGGGCAGACGCCTATCTCTATGTCGTCGGTATCGTCGGTCTGCATGGCGAGCGTCGCCCCATCCCAGGGTCCGCCAGCCGCCTCCCCCGCCTCCGCGGTCTCGTCCGCCTTCATTTCGGGCGCCGCCTCCGCCATCATTGGCTCCTCCGCCGGGGCCGCCTCCGCAGGGGCTTCCTCCGCCGCGGCGGCAGCCGTATATCCGTCGGACATCGGGGCATGTATTGCCGCCTCCGGCGCGGGGCGGCTGCTGTTTACCATGGCGGCGCCTATACCCACCAGCGCCACCGCGCAGGCGGCCATGGCGCCGTAGCGCACAAACCTCGACCGCCTTATGCTGCTCTTTTTTTCTTCCTCTTTCTGCTTTTGGAGAAGATCGGCGTACATCTGGTCAAAATCCACCCTGTCATTTTGCTCTTCGCCTATGGAAAACAGCAGATCGTCCAGCCTGTCAGTCATTCTTCTCACCTTCCTTCAACAGATCATAGAGCCTTTCCTTTGCCCGGAATATCCGGGATTTCACCGTTCCCTCGGTGCTGCCCTGCATGGCCGCTATGGTCTTGTAGTCCAGCCCAGAATAGTAATGCAGCATCACCGTCTCGCGGTATATATCGGGCAGCGCATCGATGGCCCGCTTCACCCGTTCCCGCTGATCTCTGGATATGGCGGAGGCCTCTGGCAGCTCGTATTCCCTTTCGGTATCCGGCTCCGGAAGCTCCTCTGCGGGGATCTCCCGCCTGAGCCTTCGCCCCTCGTCATAGCACAGATTCACGGCGACGCGGTACAGCCATGCCTTTACCTGCCCGTCTTCCATTGTGTTCAGCTTGTCGATGTTCGTTATCGCCCGCAAAAATACGCTCTGAGCGATGTCCATGGCGTCGCTTTCCCGCTTTAGTACGGAATACGCCGCCCAGTAAACCATTTTACAGTTGTCCCTGTATATGGCTTCAATGCTCTTGGGGGTCAATGCGCAATTACCTGCCCTTCATCTGTATATTAAACGTTTTGACAACACAAAAGGTTGCATACATTATATCAGAATAATCCGTTTCAAACTACACAAAAGCTTTTTATTTCCGGCGTGGGACATATTATGGTATAATATTTTGAGTTCATATAAGGAGGATAGCGCCATGGGACGCATGAACCTGCTTAACAACATAGTGAATCCCGCCAATAATCAGGTGGAGGGCTTTTGCGTAGTCAAGTCCGTAGCTATAAAGAGCAACGTAAAGGGCAGCGACTATCTGGACATGATACTGGCTGACGCCGGCGGCGAAATATCCGCCAAGCTCTGGGATTACAGCATAGAGCAGCACGGCGTATACGAACCGGACAGCATAATCAAGGTCCGGGCTACGGTAAACATATGGAAGGACTCGGAGCAGCTGAAGATAGACCGCATACGCGCCGCCAGGGATTCCGACAATGTGGATATGTCCAGTCTGGTGCCCTGCGCGCCGCTGCCCCCTCAGGAGATGTACGACGAGATAATAAAGGTTACGGAGAGCTTTACGGACAACGACCTGCGCATGCTCACCCAGTATATACTCAGGGAAAACCGGGAGGAACTGCTGCGCTATCCTGCGGCGCTCAAGCTTCACCACGCCATGCGGGGCGGCCTGCTCTACCATACCCATACCATGCTCAGGGCTGCCGAGGCTGTCTGCGCCGTATACAAAAAGCTTTACCCGGCCCTTAGCTGCGAGCTGGTCTATGCGGGCATAATACTCCACGACGTCGCCAAGGTGCCGGAGCTCACGGTAGGCGGCCTGGGCCTGGCAACAGGCTACAGCACCCCCGGTCAGCTGCTGGGCCATATAAACATGGGAGTGGCCATAGTTGAGCGGGCGGCGGCCGAGCTCATGATAGATAACTCTACCAAGGAGCTGGTGCAGCATATTCTCCTCTCCCACCACAGCGTGCCGGAATACGGCAGCCCAAAGCCGCCCATGTTCCCCGAGGCCGAGATAGTCAGCCAGATAGACGTGCTGGATTCCCGCATGTTCGAGATGTTCGACGCCCTCTCCGCTGTCAGCGACGGCGAATTTACCGAGCGCCAGTGGGCGCTGGACAACAGGCAGCTGTACAAGCACGGGCATAAATAAAGCTTTGCTTCTGCCTCTGCTTTTTCTTTCTCTTTTCCGGGAAAAGAGAACAGAAAAGCAGCAAAAAGAAAGAGAAAAGCTTACAAAAATCAAAACAATAAAGGAACGGTTCTCTCCGCTCCTTTTTATATTTGCACCCTGTCTTTTTATCCTGTTTATTTCCTGTTGGCTTTTCTTTCTCTTTTGCTTCTTTTCTTTTTCTTTTCCCGAAAAGAAAGAGAAAAGAAGAGGAAAATAATAATCCCTAAAACCCCTCGTCTCTTCCGGTGGTGTCCAAATCCGCGAACTTGGCGCTGCTGTCTATCCAGGCCAGCTTTACCGTGGCGGTAGGGCCGTTGCGGTGCTTGGCGACTATTACCTCGGTGGTGTTGTCCGCCTCCGCGTCATACACGGCAGGCCGGTACAGCAGCATTATCACATCCGCGTCCTGCTCGATAGCGCCGGATTCGCGAAGATCCGCCATAACGGGGCGGTGATCCGTGCGCTGTTCAGGGCCGCGGGAAAGCTGACTCAGGAGAATTATTGGAACGTTCAGCTCCCGGGCGAGTATCTTCAGCTTCCGCGTAGTCTCGGATATTTCCAATACCCGGTTATCGTACTTGCCGGAGGTCTGCATAAGCTGCAAATAGTCAATGACCACCATGTCCAGCCCAACCCGGGATTGCAGCCTGCGGCACTTGCTGCGTATCTCGGCCACGCTGCACCCGGCGGAATCGTCTATGTATATGCTCGCCTTGGAGAGGGGATCAAGGGAGGACGCTATGCGTATCAGCTCCGCATCGGTTATGGTGCCGGTGCGGACAGACTGCATGTTTACGCCGGAATCGGAGCAGAGCATACGCTGCACCAGCTGCTCGCGGCTCATCTCCAGGCTGAATATGCATACGGTTTTCTTGCCCTTTACAGCCGCGTTCTGGGCAAGGTTAAGGGCAAAAGCGGTCTTGCCCATGGAGGGGCGGCCGGCGATTATGATGAGATCGCTGGGCTGCATGCCGGAGGTGAGCTTGTCCAGATCCGCAAAGCCTGTGGTAACCCCGGTTAGGGCGCCGTTGAGCTTCATCAGTTCCCCGACCCGGTTGTAGCAGCTGAGCACCGTCTCGCTGATATGCACCAGCGTATCGGAGGTCTTCTTCATGGATATGTTGAATATTGCCCGCTCCGCGTCGTCCAGCATCTGCTCAAGACTCTTTTCCCCCGAGAAAGCGTCTGAGGCTATGGCGGTGCTGGCCTCTATGAGCTGCCGCATCACGCTGCGCTCCTCCACGATCCTTATGTAGTGGGCAGCGTTTGCCGCGCTGGGTACGTACAGCGAAAGCTCGGTGATGTACATCACGCCCCCCACAGAAGCAAGCTTGCCCATGCGGTCCAGCGCGTCTATGACCGTGACGCTGTCTATGGCCTCTCCCCTGTCGTATATGCCCTTTATCGCCTGGAATATATCCTGATGCCGTGCAAGGTAAAAGTCGGAAGCGCTGAGCGTCTCCATTGCCTGCTCCACGGCTGTATGGGACAGCAGCATGCTGCCCAGTATAGATTTTTCCGCCTCAAGGCTGTGGGGCGGCGTGGTGGGTACGCGGGGTTCTTCCATATCTTAACCTCTTGCTCTTTTTATTGCGCCTTTATGCCGTTAATTCTTACTTGCCTCCAGAGGCAGCACCTCTACCTTGAACTTGGTATCGGTCTGCTCGTAAAGGTGGGCGGTTATATCGGTTATGCCCAGGGACTTTATGGGCTCCTCCAGCTTTATGCGCTTTTTATCCACGTCTATGCCGTACTGCTCCCTGAGCGCCTCGGCTATCTCGGCCGCGCCTATTGAGCCGAAGAGCTTGCCGCTTCCCGCCTTGGCGTATACCTTTACGGTGAGGCCCTTCATCTCGTCTGCCAAGGCCCTGGCGTTCTGCCTCGCCACCTCCCTGCGGTGTACGTCGGCCTGCTTTTTAAGGTTAGCGGCGTGAATGTTGTTTGCGTCTGCCGCAACTGCGAGGCCCCGGGGGATAAGGAAGTTCCTTGCGTAGCCGTCGTTTGCATTGATGATGTCGCCGGCCTTTCCCTTGCCCTTAACGTCCTGTGTCAGTAAAACTTTCATTGCTCGTGTGCCTCCTTTAAATAGCTGTTTATACTTTCCGTAAGTCTGCTTATGGCCTCGTCCATAGTCACGTCCTTCAGCTGCGCGCCGGCAATGGACTGATGCCCGCCGCCCCCCAGCTTTTCAAGTATAAGCTGGACGCTGATGTCCCCGAGGCTTCTGCCGCTTATGTATATCACCTGGCCCCGCTCCGCAAGCACGAAGGAAGCCTGAATACCCTTTATGTTCACCAGCTCGTCCGCCGCCTGTGCGGCTATGAGGTTGGTGGCTTCCATGCCTGCGGGGCATGCGGATATGGCTATCCCCTGCTCCATTATTATGGCGTTTTCCACTACCTTGGCCCTGTTGCGGTAGGTCTGCATATCGTCCTGGAACATCATCTTCACGGTGGTGTTGTCCGCGCCGTTGCGCCTTAAATAGCTTGCCGCCTCAAAGGTGCGCGCTCCGGTATTGAAGGAAAAATGCTTTGTATCCATAGTGATGCCCGCAAGCAGCGCCCCGCTCTCGAAGGTGGTGGGCTTGAGGCCGTCGTCAAAGTACTGTATCACCTCTGTCACCATCTCGCAGGCCGAGGAGGATCCCGCCTCAAGATAGTTGAGGGTAGGGTTCTGTATGGAGTCCACAGCCCGCCTGTGATGGTCTATGACCACCGCCTTGCCCGCCTTTTCCAGCAGCTCGGCGCTGAGCAGCGAGCTTTTGCGCTGGGTGTCCACGATTATCAATAGCGAGGAGGAGCGCATCATCTGGGCGGCCTGCTCCGGCGTCTTTATAGTATCCCTGTAGGCCTTGTTTTCCTTCATTGCCTCTATCGCCCCATCAATGCTGGCGTTGGATTCATCCAGCACGAAGTACGCAGGGCAGCTTATGCTCTTGGCGCAGCGCATTATGCCGAGGCCCGCCCCTACGCAGTCCATATCCGGCAGCCTGTGGCCCATTATGAAAACCGCATCCGCGGTGTCCATCAGCTGATGCAGCGCCTCGGCGAAAAGCCGCGCCTTTACTCTGGAGTTCTTTGTGGTTACCTGGCGCTTGCCGCCGTAAAAGGCGTAGTTCGCGCCCCGCTTGACCACCGCCTGATCGCCTCCCCTGCCCAGCACCAGCTGCATGCCGTTTCGGGCCGCCTCGTCCGAGGCGGCTATCCTGTCCGCCACGCCTATGGAAATAGAGAGCGTTACCGGCTGGCCGGTTCCCGTATCTATCTCGCGCACCTCGTCGAGAAGGGTAAAGCGCTGCTGTTCAAGCTCCGCTATGCGCTTTGCCTCGAACACGAAGAAGAACTTGCTGTTGTCGTACCTTCTGTATACGCCCTCCATGGCGGTAACAAAGTCGCTTACCCTGCGCTCCACCTCCGAGAGCACGCTGTTGCGGTGAAACTGCCTGTCGGTCATCAGGTCGTCGTAATTATCCACCTGTATCAGCCCCACCGTAGGCATCTGCTCCTCGTAAAGTCGGGAATAATGCAGCGCCTCGGTCCTGTCCAGCCAGTACTGGAAGGTGAGCCGGGTCTCTGTGCGTATGCGCTGTACCGGCATGCTCATGAGCTGGAAGTGCTGGCCGTTATACTCTATGGACTGGGCCTTATTGGGGAAGCGCGGATCCATATCGGGTATGAGCCTTCGTATGTCGCTGCCCGGGAAGATCTCGCCGAAGGTGTCGTTGCACCAGACTATCTTTCCGCCGCTATCGAACAGCACGCAGGGTATGGCTATGTTGGTTATGATGTTGCCCGCCGTGGTGTCGTTTTCCCGGAATATGTCGTTCATGGCGTATTTGACCGTCTTTTTGTAGGACAGCACCGAGAAAAAGCCTATGCAGAAGCAGATGGCGCACAGGGCAAACATCACATACGCCACCCACCTGTCCAGGAATGTCAGATACAGCAGCCCACAGGCCGCCGCCGCCGCTATGAACAGAGGTATAAACGCAAGCTGCGGTTTTTTGTCCATAATACCTTCCTCCCAAGGAAAAAAGCCTTTTCCCGGTTTATTTTTGCATTCGCTCCATGTAGCTTCCGCGCATACGGAAAAGCCTGTCCGCCGCGCCTATTATGCAAAGCCCGTAAATGCTGTACGGAAAGAGCAGCACCATAGCCGCCGCCGAAATCACCGTAAACGCCGTGCCCCGGAGCTTCATCCTTACCATGAACGCCATCAGGCAGGCGCCCATGAGCGCATACGGCCCCGCCACCGCGCATTCCACCGCCGTGATTATGGCGGAGGAATTGGTTATCTTCAGCGCGGATATGATTATGGCGCCTATTATCATCACAAGGCTGCCATAGGTAAAGCCCCGGGAAAGCTGCCACAGGTGGAACTTCGCCATGGGCTTGAGCTTTGCGCCCTTCGCCCTGCAAAGGGCCCTTGCCGCCACTACGTTCGCCAGACCTGCGCCCATGCCCATGCACATCATTGCCATTACCGCCATGTCGGGAGCCTTGTATTCCAGGTATGCCGCCATCTTGCGCAGCATCTCGGCCTTATCCCCGTCTATGCCCATCTGTGCCGCGGTCTTTTCCACCGCGTCGCCGAATGCGGCCATGTACTGTAAATAATAGGCGAAGGGGCCTTCCCCGTTGAGCAGCGCCGGAACGCAGGTGATTATGTATATGCCCAGCGCCGCGAAGAACGCCCCTGTGACCGCCGCCGACCGATAGGGCAGTTTATTTATGAAGATATAGGTCATCGCTATGCCCGCGGGTATGGACATGACGAGCAGGCCGATTATGCCCGCATCCACCGCGCCCGCAACGTATATTATGCCGCCTGCGGCGGTTATCGCAGCTATGGCCAGCCCCCCATAGCCCCATACCGTGCCGGCAAAGGCCAGCAGCGCGGGCATCAGCATAAGGCCCACGGGGAAGATATACGCTATCGCCATGGCTCCCGCGCCTATGCCGAAGGCGGCGAGGGCGGCTTTTATGCTCAAAGGCTTCAAAGGTCACATTTCTCCTTGTATAGATAGTTTATTATACATCGGATTTGTTTTTTTAACAACTGCGGGATATGGGAGGCGGGGCCGCCAAAAAACCCTTTATTTTCTTAAAAAACCTATTGCGCAGGGCTTTTCCCGGTGATATAATACGAAAGCTAGCGTGCTTCTTGCTCTGCCCAAAGTGCGGCAGGGCCACAAGACCATAAGGAGGTGAAAAGCGTGAACAAGTATGAAGCTATGTACATCGTTACCCCTGAGATGGAGGATGAAGCCATCAAGGGCGTTATCGAAAAGTTCTCCGGTATCATAACCGCCAATGGCGGCGAGATCGAAAAGACCGATGAATGGGGCCGCAAAAAGCTGGCTTACCCCATCGATTATAAGACCGAGGGCTATTATGTGCTGGTGAATTTCGCAGCAGCTCCCGAGCTGCCCCGCGAGCTTGAGCGTAACTTCAGGAATGACGAAAGCATCCTGCGTTACATGGTAGTTCGCCAGAACGGCTGATTAAACCAAGATTTTAGCTGAAAGGATGGTACAAAAATGAACAAAGCAATCCTTATCGGCAACCTCACCCGCGACCCTGAAGTGAGGACCACCGGCAGCGGTACCACTGTGTGCACCTTCACCATCGCCGTGAACCGCCGCTTCCAGAATCAGGCCGGGGAGCGGGTATCCGACTTTTTCAACATCGTAGCATGGCGCCAGCTCGGCGAGCTCTGCGGCAAGTATCTTTCAAAGGGACGCAAGGTCTCCGTTATCGGCGAGATACAGAACCGCAGCTACGACGCGAAAGACGGCTCAAAGAGATATATTACTGAAATAATCGCAGATGAGATCGAATTCCTCACCCCCAAGGGCCAGGAGGGCGGCAGCGGCAGCGGCAGCGGCGGCTATGAGCGCAGCGGCTTTGAGCGCCAGAACACTCCTGCCCCCGAGGGCTTCTCTGAGATAGAGGACGACGAGCTGCCCTTCTAAGCAGGGGCCATCTAGCCAATGAAAGGAGATTCACCAAATGGAAGAGCGCAAAATGAAGCCCCGTCCCCGCAAGTCCAGGCGTAAGGTATGCGGTTTCTGTGTAGATAAGGTCGAGCACATCGATTATAAGGATACCGCACGTCTTCGCAAGTACGTAAGCGAGCGCGGCAAGATCATGCCCCGCCGCATGAGCGGAGTATGCGCAAAGCATCAGCGCGAGCTGGCCATCGCCATCAAGCGCGCCCGCATCGTTGCCCTTCTGCCCTACGTAGCAGACTGATAAAACAACGGCCATTTAACTCCGAAGAACGTTAGCTGAGCCCGCCATTTTCATGGCGGGCTTTAGAGTGTCAAAAAAGTGGCTGAACGCCA
>OHAT01002096.1_pt1 | contig 15825 bp, 14 predicted proteins | sample 1577141 | NCBI WGS metagenome assembly OHAT01 (sample SAMEA3541578, study PRJEB24748) | human gut metagenome | biome: human gut; feature: human-associated habitat; material: faeces | place: China | collected 2012 | reverse complement strand
CTTACGGACTTTATGAACTTTTGACAGGACTAAGCGATTTCGCTTAGTCCAAGAATGCCGTTAGTGGAGAACTGGCTTGCGCGTGGCGGTATTGCTTGGCTAATTTTGCCTCGAATGCCATGCGTCCGGCTTCAACAGCCAGTTTGAAAGCTCGTCCCATTTCTACCGGGTTGGGGGATACGGCAATAGCGGTGTTCACCAACACGGCAGAGGCTCCCATTTCCATGGCAGCGGCAGCATGTGAAGGTGCCCCGATTCCCGCATCCACGATAACGGGTATCCGGCTTTGCTCGATAATGATTTCAAGCAGATCACGGGTAACCAAACCTTTGTTTGTCCCGATAGGAGCGCCCAAGGGCATTACTGTTGCGGCTCCGGCGTTCTCCAAATGCTTGCATAACACGGGATCGGCTTGAATGTAGGGTAGAACGATGAATCCTAATTTAGCCAATTCTTCCGTGGCTTTCAAGGTTTCAATCGGGTCGGGGAGAAGGTATTTCGGATCGGGATGTATTTCCAGTTTCAACCAATTGGTACCGAGAGCTTCTCTTGCCAGCTGTGCGGCGAACACGGCCTCTTTGGCGGTGCGCACACCGGACGTGTTGGGCAACAACGTGATATGGGGTGCTTTAAGGTGGGCGATTATATCGTCTTCTTTGCTTTCCATGTCTACTCGTTTCAGTGCGACTGTCACGAGTTGCGATTCGGACGCCAGTATGGCATCTTCCATGATCTGATTTGACGCGAATTTACCGGTTCCGGTGAACAGGCGTGAAGTGAATACCTTGTCTGCAATCTTTAATGGTTCCATGGGCTATCGTATTAATTTTAGATTTTAAATTTTAGATTTTAGATTGAACTCCCTCCCCTGTTTATAGTCGCCTTCGGCGAGTTGCAGGATTTGCCTTCGGCAAGTTACAGGTGGCTTTCCCCGCGTTAGGGATTGTATTCTAACTCTTCCTCTGTTTATAGAGGAGGTGTCAGCGTAGCTGACGGAGGTGTTTATTTTCAACTTTCAATTTTCAATTGTAACAAAACTTCTTTTGTCTTTTCCGTGATATCGTCGCTGTCTTTCAGTAAAGAGGAGAGGGCGATACCTGTTACTCCCGTGTCTAAAATCGGGCGGATATCTGTTTCCCGGATGCCGCCGATAGCGTGTATCGGGAGATGAATACTTGCTTCCCGGCATTTATCCGTGATTTGTTGATAACCTTCCAACCCCAGTATCGGGCTCAGACGCTTTTTCGTGGAAGTAAACCGGAACGGTCCCAGACCGATATAGTCTACTTGTTGACGATAGCGCTCCGCCACGTCATCAAACGTGTTGCATGTTCCCCCGATAATCTTTGAATAACCTAGTATTTTACGGGCTTCCAGTGGGTTCATATCTTCCTTACCGAGGTGTACCCCGTCCGCATCCAGTTCGATGGCGATATCCACGTGATCATTGATCAGGAATAAAGTATTGTAACGTCGGCAAATTTCTTTCACGGCGTTCCCGGTTCGGATAAATTCTTCTCTCGACACTTCTTTCATCCGCAATTGTATCCAACGGCAACCGCCTTTGCACACGGCTTCCACTTGTTCGGGAATAGGCGTTCCCTCCTTGTGATCCGTGATGTACTGCAACGGAATTTCGTGTAGGTTCGCTGTAGCAGTTGCGTGTATCCGGCTGTGTATACCCAAATTCGTGTTATTTCCCCGAATAAAATCGGATACATAGCGTTGTCCCAGACGACAGGCTTCAGGTAAAGAATACCCGAGAGTCAAGTAGGAGGTAACGGCGGAGGAAAGGACACAACCCGTGCCGTGTTTGCCGTGCTTTCCCCGTGCGACGGAGAAAGTATATATCTCTTCTCCCGTGATCAGACGATCGGACGCCAACGCTTCCGTGTTGTGTCCGCCTTTCCAGAGAATATTGGTATGCAACTGTTTGGCAATTCTTTGCAATCCTTCTGCTTCCAAGTTATTGCCGAAAAGAATCTCCAGTTCGTTTCTATTCGGGGTAAGTAAATATATCTTGCCGAGGATATTTTGTATCGTTTCCATGTTTTCCCCGTTATGAAATTGGAATCCGGCACTTGCTTTCAGAATCGGGTCCCAGATGATTTTCACTTTTGGCAAAGCGGTTGTGAGGTAATCCACTACTTGTGCCAAAGAATCAAAGTTTTCGATCAACCCGATTTTGACGTATGCCGGGGTAAATTCTCGGAACAATACTTCACACTGGCGGATAATCTCCCCCGGGGACATCCATTTTGTCCCAAGGTACTCGTTCTGATTTTGGAACGTGATTGCGCTTGCAACTCCTAATCCATATACCCGGCAACATTCAAAGGTCTTGATGTCGGCAGTTACTCCCGCACCGGAACTCTGGTCGAATCCGGCGATGCTTAACGTTTCGTCGGGAAAGATTTTTAGAAAGCGGGAGAGAGCTTCCGAAGGGGGATCCCAAAGGTATCCCAACAGAGCGACTCCCCGGAATCCTAATTTCCGGCAAGCGGTTACATTATCCGCGCTAATTCCTCCCAAAGCAATCACGGGGGTAGAGGTCTTTTTTAATCCTTCCTTCAGCATGTCAGGTGTAAACATGGATTTGTATCCCTGTTTGGAAATACTGTCAAACACGGGGCTTAAAAACACGTAATCGGGAGTGAATGGCAATGTCGCGATCTCTTCAAAGGAGTGGCACGATACGCTGACATGCGCGTACCGTTTCCTGTCCCCGAAATGCTCCGCTTGCTTTGACTTGAGATGAATCCCTCTCAGTCCGTATGCTTCTACCAGATCAAAATGATCGTGTACAACGATGCGTTCCCGGAAACAAGGTTCTATCTTCTGGATAAATCGCTCGTAAACAACCCGTTCTGCATCCGGCTTTCGTAAATGCAACAGGTGCAAACCGTTCTTGAAGAGGCTATTCACGATAACTTCTTCATCCGGAATCCGGTAAGGGGGGGTAATGACGACTATCATGTAGTTAGTTCATAAAGTTTATAAGGTTCATAAAGTTTATAAGGTTTTGGATGTCCTTCGGACAAAGTTTTCCGACTGTTTAATTAGTCTTAGAGTATTCCCCGTGAAGGGATAACTTTATGAACTTTACAAACCTTATAAACTTTATAAACTCATTTATTCTTTCATTTTCTTTCTCAATTTCTCGCTTGCACGCATGGAGCAGAAGTGTTCACCGCACATGGAACAGAAATGTGCTTCCTTGTGTCCTTCGGCGGGTAAGGTTTCGTCGTGGAAACGGAGAGCTTTTTCAGAATCCAGTGCAAGGTGGAACTGGTCTTTCCAGCGGAATTCGAAGCGGGCTTTACTCATGGCGTAATCACGATAATAGGCAGCCGGATGTCCCTTTGCCAGATCGGCGGCATGAGCAGCGAGTTTAAAGGTGATCACTCCTTCTTTCACGTCGTCCCGGTTGGGGAGTCCTAAATGTTCTTTCTGCGTGACATAGCATAACATAGAGGTACCGTACCAGCCGATCATGGCTCCGCCAATGGCAGAGGTGATATGGTCGTAGCCGGGAGCGATATCCGTAACAAGCGGTCCGAGCGTGTAGAACGGCGCTTCATTGCAATATTCAAGTTCGAGATCCATGTTTTCCCTGATTTTCTGCATCGGCACGTGACCGGGACCCTCGATAATAACCTGCACGTCGTGTTTCCATGCAATCTGAGCGAGTTCGCCCAAGGTTTTCAATTCGGATATCTGTGCCTCGTCGTTCGAATCGGCGATACATCCCGGGCGTAACCCGTCACCGATAGATACCCCGACATCGTATTTTGCCAGTATTTCGCAAATATCTTCAAAGTGATCGTACAAGAAACTCTCCTGCTTGTGCGTGGTACACCAGTGTGCCATGATAGCCCCTCCGCGGGACACGATACCCGTGAGGCGTTTCAGCGTCAAGGGTACATGATGCCAGCGCAATCCGGCATGAATGGTAAAATAGTCAACGCCCTGTTCTGCCTGCTCGATTAGCGTATCGCGGTAGATTTCCCATGTCAGGTCTTCTACTTTGCCCCGTACTTTTTCCAATGCTTGGTACAAAGGTACTGTTCCCACGGGCACGGGGGAATTGCGGATGATCCATTCCCGCGTTTCGTGAATATTCTTTCCGGTAGAAAGATCCATGATCGTATCGGCACCCCAGCGGAAAGCCCACGCGGCTTTTTCCACTTCTTCCGATATGGAAGAGGTAATCGGGGAATTACCGATATTGGCATTGATCTTCACGAGGAAATTACGTCCGATAATCATGGGTTCGCTCTCCGGGTGATTGATGTTTGCCGGGATAATGGCACGTCCGGCAGCCACTTCTTGGCGCACGAATTCGGGCGTGATATATTCCGGGAAGTTAGCACCTAAAGGTTCCCCCTTTTCCTTTTTATAGTTTTCCCTAATTTTATCGACCAGTTGATTCTCGCGGATAGCAATAAACTCCATTTCCGGGGTGATGATACCCTGTCTAGCGTAATACATTTGTGATACGCGATGCCCCGGTTTTGCCACTCTGGGGGTCGTGTTCACGTGCTCGAAACGAAGAGCGTCCAACGATTTGTCGTTCTGGCGCATCCGCCCGTACTCGGAACTTAAACCGTCTAATTTTATGGTATCATTCCGGTCGGCAATCCATTGTTCCCTGATTTTGGGCAATCCCTTGTGCAGATCCACTTTATAGTCCGGATCGGTATAAGGACCCGATGTGTCGTAAACAACAACGGGTTCGTTTTCAACTTTTTTCCCGTCAATATCAATCGTCGGGGAGAGGGCGATACGACGCATCGGTACTTTGATATCGAACATCTCGCCTTTCACGTAAATTTTCTCGGAACCCGGTAGCGGGCCGCTTGAGATTTTAAATTGTTCCATGTTTATATTTTAGATTTATGATTTCAGATTTATAATTTCAGATTTATAATTTACGATTTAATGATATTTGGAATCTAAAATCGTAAATCATAAATCTAAAATCAAATCATCCTCCCTGTACCGCCTTAATGATAATGATTTTGTTTCCGTCCTGTAAAACGGTTTTATTCCAATCCGGGCGGGGAATAACGGAGAAATCCACGGCAATGGCGATGTTTTCCGTTTTGATGTCGTTGGCTTCCAATACTTCGGGAAGTGTAGCCCCGGCGGGGCATTCAAATACTTTGTCGTTTATAAATATCTGCATCGTTTTAATTTTTAAATTTAGAATGAAAGAATTGAATTAAACTTTAATTCCCGAAATGGGTTGTCATTTTCAATTTTTCATTTCTTCAGGGGATTCTATAAAACGGCATTCAACTTGTATTATAACTCTTTCCCTACGCCGGCATTACCCGGATCAGGTTCATGGGTATAATCTCAGCCCGTTGTTTTCATCTGCTAATGGTCTTAGTCAGACAGAAGTGTCGGGAAATTTCCCTTGCTTCTTAGGCACCCCTTCAGAATATTTCACGACAAAGCTACAATAATATTTTAATACGCGGAATATTTTGGAAAGAAAATAAACGTTTCTTTACAGGATGGCTAGTTGAAGACCGTTGAAATCAATCAATTGTACCTGTTTACCCTCCATGGCAATCATTCCCTCCTTGATCATTTTGTTGATTTCTTTAGAGAGGGTGGGACGAGTGACGCACAGGTATTCGGCGAGTTGCATGATATTATGTTCGATCAGGACTTTATTATTATCATCTTTGGCGTGTTCAAAGAGATAGGTGATAAAACGTCCCCGCACGCTTTTCTGGGAGAGAGCCCGAAGACGGGAAACGGTACAACGGTTGCAATTACCCGTTATCTGGAGAAATTTCTTCAAGATGCTCGGTTCTTTGCTGATTAATTCAAACAGCGAGGCTTTGGTAACCGTGAAATAAATACCTTCTTCCACGACCGTGAAGGTGGCGGGCAACAGGCTGTCGGCACTGAATAAATGTGGTGTGGCAAACGCACGGGGAGCAATGATATTCTCGATCATTACTTCATTACCCAAAGCGTCGAATATGTCTACCCGCAAACGCCCTTTCAGCAGTACCATAAGGTTCTTGCAGATCGTGTTCTGTTTGGCAATCTGTTCGTTTTTGCTGATATTGTAAACGGAATAATCCAATTGTTCCAGTAATGAATCTTTTATGTGAGAAGGCAAATCCCGGAAGAGAGGGATTTGGAATAATAATTCTTCGTGTTCCTTTGTGAAAGTGATTAAATTCATTGCCATTGAATTACTGGTTTACCGTGCAAATATAAATAAAAGTTTGTCTTCGGCAAGTTACAAGTTGCCGAAGGCAAACTCCCCGTGAGTGAACTAATCCAAATTGTACGTGTGAACGCTCACCCCTTGTGCGGATGGAAGGTAATTGATGCCGTACCAGCACATTTGCAAAAGAACGAACGAAACGAGTAATATACTCAATGCCATTCTGTGTTTCCGGTTCCGGTGGAGTCTGAAGTGGATATATACCAGATAGGACACCCATGTCGTGGCTGCCCATGTTTCTTTCGGGTCCCAGCTCCAGTAGTGTCCCCATGCTTCTTTTGCCCACACCGCCCCGAATAACATTCCCAAGGTCATAAAAGAAAGTCCCACGTAAACCAAATTGTCACAGAGATCCATTTCCTGTTGTGTGGCTTTTTTCTCTTTCTTGAACCATAACAAGTAAATTGCCATGATCGCGGCAGCACCCAGCATGGCATAGGCGAACATATAAACGATCACGTGAGGGGCAAACCACGGGCTCTGCAAGGCGGGCATTAACGTCTTGTTATGTATTTCCGGTTTGAATATATTGATACAGATGAACACGATGGACAGGACGGTACTGAAAGTGAGTATCCATTTATATTTCCAACGGGCATACGTGATGATTCCCGCCAAGGGCAAAAAGAACGAATACCACAGGCGGGTTTCCCCCATGGTACGCATGGGCGGACGTTCCAGTGAAATCCACATGCTTACGATAAAAGCGAAGAACACCAGCAATCCCGTGATTGTACACCCGAATGTCAATCCCGGGTGCCTGCCTTTCCATGCACTTATCGCTCCCGCTCCCCAGAAGCATAAAGCTATAACGGCAAATATTGGAAATTGATCCCACGTCATACGTTTTCCTCCTTTCTTTTTCCGGCTATCGTGAACATGCACACGGCTCCCGCTATCATCATCCATATACCCGTGTAAACCAAGGGTAACCACGGGTCTTTGACTATTTCCAAAATACTGATTTCACTCCATTTGCCCTTACTCTCGTCGTAGCTTAGCTGGTATATCTTCCAACCTTCTATTTGATAGGGCTTGTTTACCTCGAACGTTGCCGAGTCTTTACGTCCGCTCCGCGTGTACACGGTCACTCGCGAAGCGAAACGACGGGGTTCCCGGTCGGGCATCACCAGACTCATTTTTTCGTTCAGGCGTATGGCTTTGTAAGGGAACAGGAAGCTGCCGCAACTCACCCAACCTTCCTGCCGTTCTCCGGTTTGCCGATTCTCTGCTTTCGCGTACAAGGCGTAGGCGGCTCCCATGGAATGAAATTCCACGTACTTTACCGTGTCTTCCGTGGCGACTCTTGCCGCCGAGGGCAAACGTTGTTCAATGGTTATATGCCAATCCTCTAAATCTCCCGATAAAACAGAATCTTCCACGAGTATATTTTCGGCTTTTCCTTCGGGGATCACCTTACCCGTTTCATTATCGATGAGCATCAGTTTCGGGGGATACTCGTCAATCGTGAAATCGTGAAGTTCTATGGCAAGCGGTAATTCCACCAGTTTCCGGTCTTCATCGAAAGCCCGCCATTCGGCTTTGCCGATGCTGGTTTGCATTTTCAACCGCTGCATATCGACACTTCCAAGGATGGCTCCCGTGAGAGCTAGAAAGAGTCCCATATGATTAAGTATAAACGGAATATCTCTTGGCTTGAAATGCCGGATACGACGCAATGTTACCATACCCAACAGCGTGATGAACCATACCAGCAACAAGGAAAATGACCACGCCGACAGCATTTGATGAAAACCGAGCCAACCGGCAATTCCCGTGACGTGTACTTTCTCGTTGACCTGCAACGTGAGCCCCATGATAACAGTGATGATCACGACGGCTATCATGGAAGTCACTGCCGCCTGATAACCGCTCATCCACCGGAAAAGATATACTTTCCGGGACAAAAGAGAAGCCGCGATAATTAAAACGAGATAGACCAATCCAAGAATTAAATTCACCGGATAGGCTAAAAGATCCAAATGTACTTTACCTAAAACAATTTGCAGGAGAGTTCCCACGAGGAACAATCCCCCGCAAATCGCAAATCCTTCTTTATATCCCCAAGGTTTCTGCCACATACATATTTTACATGCTTACTCCCCCGTTTTCCTTCGCTTTCGCTAGCCACTGGGGGACAATCGTGTTCATGAACTTTTCTTTCGCTTCTTTTTCTTTCTTGATATCTAACCCGATATATGCCTGTGCTTTTTCTTTTGTAGAGATATCCGGCATGGGAACATTTTCCAAATGACCGTTCTTGGCCAATACTTTAGAGATAGCCAACCGGGCTTGCATCGCTTTGTCAACTCCATTACCCAGTATACGTTGTATTTCTTGCGGCGCATGGAATGAACCGCCATGAGAGGCTACACCGAAATCCCATCTCCATTGAGCCTGACGCAATAATTTCAGACTTTCTTTCATTTGTTCATCGGTAGCGCCGTTGTCCCAAGCGTATTTTGCCTCGATGTGTGCTTTTGCCAGTTCCTGTTCCAGACGGTTACGGGTTTCATTGGCTTTGCGTTGGCGTTCGTACACGTTATTACGCAGGGTTTCCTCGCTTTCGCGGTGACAAACCTGACACGTGCGGTCTATCATTGCCAATGGGCTTTGGATATGGTGGTCGCTGAATTTCATGCCGCCTTCACTCTTGTACGGCATATGGCAATCGGCGCAAGATACTCCCCGTTGCCCGTGAATACCCATTTGGGCGATCTCGTAATCCGGGTGCTGTGCTTTCAGGATCGGGGTTTTACTGAGCGCGTGTATGTAATCATAGAATTCCGCTTCGTCATAGTAAGTTTCCATGTCTTCTACCGTGAAACCTTTATCCCACGGGAAAGTCAGGTATTTGCCGTCGCCTTTGAAATAATATTCCACGTGGCATTGTGCGCATACCAGAGAACGCATTTCCTGTGGGGTGGCTTTATCAATATCTTTGCCTTGGCGGGCAAATGCTTCCCGCAGAGCCGGACGACTGATATGCAGGTTCATGTTTTCCGGTTCGTGGCAATCGGCACACCCGATCGGGTTCACGATCTCGCTTCCCATGGCAGCCCATTTATTGCTGTAAAAGTTTTCAACCCCGATAGCCTCCATCATGCGGGGCACGTCCGGGCTCTTGCATGTCCAGCAGGTAGCGGGTTGCGGTCCTTCCTCGGCAGTCATGGGGCTGCCCACGCGGAGGGTATGACGCATATCGTCGATAGCGTGCATGTGTCCCCGGGGAGTGGAATAATCTTTGGAGAACGCGTATCCCGCCCAGAGTATCACCATTTCGGGACGTTGTTCCAATACATCCACTGCCTCGTTCCCGTTAAATTCGCTCTTGAAATCCGTCTTGATTGTTTCCGTCCACGTGTTGTATTCACGGGGATAGTTTTCCCCGAAAATCTCGTTACGTGCTTCAATACCTTTTATCTCGACTTTCTTGTTATTGAAAACGCTCACGATTTCAGCCTGACGATCCATAAGTGCTGAAACGAGCAATCCCAATACGAAAACGACAACCATTGTTCCCCCGAACAACAGCCATCCTTGCCATGATTTTAGTTTCTTTTCCATATATAATTAGTTTGTTATTGTTTCATTAATTTCTTTAGCCAAGCCGGGGCAGGGGATTCCGGGTAAGGAACCAGAGCCGCCGGGGTAGAGGAAAGACTGTTTTTCCCGCCGTGAGGAACATCCCGGTGACAGTCCCAGCACGCTTTGCCTTCACCGACTTGTGCCATCATGTAGTCAACGCGCCCTGTCTTCACGAACTCCGTGTTTAATTGCGTGTGACAACGGATGCAATTGTTCATGATCACTTTTGAACTCTCCGGAATGGCTTGCAATACTTGCGGTTCACCTTTCGCCAGATAGACCGCCACGTGGCGCATCCCGTCCATTCCTTTGAATACCCATTTCTTCACGAAGTTGTCATGTGGTACGTGACAATCGTTACAGGTAGCGTCGCGGCTGTGCGAACTATGGAACCACGTGGCGTAATAGGGTGCCATGATATGACAATTCACGCAGGCTGACGGAGCGTCACTTAGATAGGTGTGTGCCCGCAGCACGTAAAGGAATAGCATACCGCTTCCGCTGATCACTCCCAGTAAAACGATAGATACTATCTTCCACCTGCGGGAAGGTAATACTCGATTAATTACGGCTTTCAGTTTCATCTGCTATATGGTATAATTTTAGACAAAAATACGGAATTAATTAATACGTGTGTGTAATCAAAATTACACTTTGATAAATTTCTTGTGAAGAGTCGCCTTCGGCGAGTTGCAAGTTGCTTCACTAGCGTTTATGACAGTATTCCAACTCCTCCTCTGTTTATAGAGGGAGAGCTAAGATACAGTCTTGCACGCTAGAGAAGCAACCTGTAACTTGCCGAAGGCAAATGCAACCTGTAACCTGCAACTCGCCGAAGGCGAACAATGTTCACTCCAGTAACAGCTCCGTGTTCCATCGGTGTTTCTTCATGTCCACGCACCCGTTTTTCTTGAAGGTTACGCCTTCTTCAATCAACAATTCCTTTTGTTCCGGCCAGTTCGGGGCTATTCCCCCTTTGTGATTTACAACCCGGTGGCAGGGAAGATGCAGGTCAGCCGGGGCGTTGAACATGGCTTGCCCGACCATTCGGGAGTATTGAGGTCTGCCCGCTAACCGGGCGACACCGCCGTAGGTAAGCACTTTTCCAAAAGGGATTTGTTTCACGATTTCATAAACTTCCGGGAAGAATTCTTCGCGTGTACTCTTGTCAGGCATATTATTCAATTCATGTTCACGGGGTGAAGATAGTAAATATATTCAATACTAGCCAATTAATGGGGCTTCTCGAATATTATTTAACGAACGTTTATTGATACTGCAAATATAAGATTTCTATTTAAAAAAACAAACAGTCATCAAAAGTATTTAATTACTTCATTTCCAAAACATAGAATGATACACGCGGAATCAAAGTACTGTCCGGTTATCATGGATAAAAGCTATCGCATAAAACCTTCTTTTTTTAGTATTTATTTGAATTGGTGTTTTACTGGCGAGAGGGAGTAAGATGGATGTATTTGCACTATAAATAAGCGTGTTATTTTAAATGAAATGTGTATGATTATATTAAAAGTGTTTAGATCAAAGAATAAGCTGGTTTACTTCAGTTTGGCCAAGAAGTACAATACCACCCCGTGGTACGTGTATAAATTGGCACATGGTAAACGAGTTCGAATTACCGGAGTTACGCATGAAATATTAAACGAGCTGAGAGACCTGAATATTATCGAGAATATCCGGGTATGAGAGCTGGTTGCACGGGGCTGGCTATATTCTCATTAAGCCAGCCCTTTTTTACTGTCTCATCAATTTACGGGTAAGTACCTCCGGATCATGGATGTATTCGGGCAGGTACTCTACTTTGTTCGCCCTCGACGGGCAAATATCTATACCGCCCCGGCGGGTGTAAATACACGTTATCGAGAGTATTTCCGGGTTGAATTTATCCCATAAGCGTTTGTACGTCATTTCGCAGATTTCCTCGTGGAAATGGTTCTCGTTCCGCAGGGAAACGATGTATTTTAGCAGGGAAGCGTTGTTCGGCAGGCGGGAACCTTTCATTCGAATATAGATGCTTCCCCAATCCGGTTGCTTCGTGATCTTGCAATTACTGCGCAATAAATGGCTGCAAACCTTTATTTCACCTTCACCGGGCGTGTTTTCTTCCAGAAGAGCCGGGGTTTCGTCGTATTCCGTGAATGACAGGTCTTCCGCGTTTTTATCGTTTTCCAGCAGGGCATAGCCGTTAAAATCGAAAAACAATTCTTCCGGTTCCTGTTGGAAGAAATAAATATCTACCCGTGTATCCAGAATTTGCTCCAAGTCGGATTTCACGATTCGGGTAAACAAGTCAATCCCTTCCGCCACGTTTTCCCCGAGGCGGGTCATGTTGAGCGAATTGAGGTAAAGTTTTAAGGACTTGCTCTCCACTATATTCGGGCTGCCCGCCGAATACACGATCTTTAGCACCCCGCACACGGGAAGTCCTTTTTGGGTTAAGAATCCTGCCTCGTAAGCATGCCATGTGTCATATCCCCGGAAAAGTTCTTCCGGGAGATGAATATCGTATATCACCCGGTTCAGACTACGGGGAACCGGAACGAGAATCAACGGGCAATAATCCGTGGGGTAGGCAACTTGCTGCCCGAGTACCTTGGCTTCTATTCCCATGACTAAAAGTTTTGCATGTTATACAATTTCGTGTATATACCGTTCTGTGCCAATAATTCCTCGTGGCGTCCCTGCTCGACGATTTCTCCTTCGTGGAACACGCAGATCAGGTCTGCATTCCGGATCGTCGACAGGCGGTGGGCCACGACAATGGATGTACGATTCTTCATCAGGTTATCCAATGCTTCCTGCACGAGTTTTTCCGATTCGGTATCCAGAGCCGAGGTTGCCTCGTCGAGAATCATGATCGGGGGATTCTTCAGTACGGCACGCGCGATGCTTAAACGCTGCCGTTGTCCGCCGCTTAATTTCCCGCCGCGGTCACCGATATTAGTCTGGTAACCTTTTTCCGTCTGCATGATGAAGTCGTGGGCGTTGGCAATCTTGGCGGCTCTTTCCACTTCTTCCGGAGTGGCGGTTTCCACGCCGAACGCGATGTTGTTGAATATCGTGTCGTTGAACAGGATCGGGTCTTGGTTCACGTTCCCCATCAATGCCCGCAGGTTTTGAGTAGAGGTATCTTTGATATTTATACCGTCAATCGTTATTTCTCCTTTCACGACGTCGTAGAAACGGGGGAGAAGATCGACAAACGTGCTCTTGCCCGAACCGGATTGCCCCACGAGTGCGATAGTCTTGCCTTTCGGGATGGTTAAGGTCACGTCTTTCAGTACCAGATGATCCTGACGGTAAGCAAAGTTCACGTGTTTGTATTCAATCTGCCGGTTAAAATCTTTCAGCGGCTTCGGGTTCTCCGGCTCTTTTATCGTGGATTCGGCGTTAAGTATCTGGTCGATACGATCCATGGCTGCCTGTCCTTTCTGTATACTGTACAATGCCGTGGAGAATTGTTTTGCCGGGTTGATGATAGAGTAGAATAGCGCGATGTACGCGATAAAATCCTGAGCCTCCATGATCGGGGAATCTCTCAAGATAAGGTACCCCCCGAACCAAACCACGATAACCACGACGATCGTTCCGAGAAATTCACTCATCGGGTGAGCGAGTGAACGCCGACGCATCAATTTGTTCATGATCCGGCGGTAGTCCTCGTTCAAGTTGGAGAACGACCGATCTACCTTTTTCTCCGCGTTAAAAGCCTTGATAATACGTAAACCGGAGAGTGTTTCCTCGATATTGGACAGGATTTCTCCCATTTTATCCTGTCCCTCTTTCGATCTCTTCTTCAGTGATTTACCTACTTTCCCGATCAGGAGTCCCATGACAGGCAACAGTACCAGTACGAATAAGGTCAATTGCCAACTCATGAAAATCATCGTGCTCAAGTAAATCAATATCAATATAGGGTTCTGGAAAAACATTTCCAGCGAGTTCATGATCGAGTTTTCCACTTCCTGCACGTCACCCGTCATGCGCGAAATGATATCCCCTTTGCGTTCTTCCGAGAAGAAGGGGAGCGGGAGCGATAAAATCTTCCGGTAAATCATGCGGCGAATATCCCGGACAACCCCGTTCCTGATAAAGATAATCTCGTAAGAAGCCATGTAAGAAAACCCGGTTTTGAAGAGAGCCGCCAACGCGAAGAAGCCTCCCGCGACCAGTAACGTGGTGACTGGTCCGATCGTATCCCGTCCTAACGTGACATAGTAGTACAGGATATTTTTCAGCGTGGTCATATTCATCGCGAATTCAGGCAATTCCTTCACGTCGGATTCCGTCCGGAAAAGGATGCCCAAAACGGGTATCAATATCACGAATGACATCGAACCGAATATGGCGTTCAATATATTATATAGTATATTCTTGGTTAACCTTGCCTTGTAAGGAGGAATAAATCTTTTCAGTATCTGGATAAAATCGCGCATGTATTCCGTTTATAATCTCCCCGTGTAGTTGGAGGGAGTGATTTGTTTTAATGCTTTCTTCAACTCGGGGGACACGTCCAATGTATCGATAAATTCGGCAATGGATTGTTGTGTCACTTTACTGTTGGTGCGGGTGAGTGCTTTCAACGCCTCGTACGGGTTCGGGTAAGCCTCTCGCCGCAGGATGGTCTGGATGGCTTCCGCCACGACAGCCCAGTTTTCCTCCAAGTCTGCCTCTATCGCCGGTTTGTTGATAATCAATTTATTCAATCCTTTCAGTGTTGATTTGAACGCGATTACCGTGTGAGCCAAAGGCACCCCGATATTACGCAACACGGTAGAGTCCGTCAAATCTCTTTGCAGGCGGGATATCGGCAATTTATTGCTCAGGTGATCCAGTATAGCGTTTGCCATACCGAGATTGCCTTCCGAGTTCTCGAAATCGATCGGGTTCACCTTGTGGGGCATGGCGGACGAACCGACTTCCCCCGCTTTGATTTTCTGTTTGAAATAAGTCATGGAGATATACGTCCAGAAATCACGATCCAAATCAACCACTATCGTGTTGATACGGCGCAGGTTGTCGAACACGGCGGCAAAGTTGTCGTAGTTCGAGATTTGCGTGGTGTATTGTTCCCGCTCTATTTTCAGCTTTCGCGTCAGGAAGTTATTGGCAAACTCCGTCCAGTCGATCTCCGGGTAAGCCACGGTATGGGCGTTAAAGTTTCCGGTAGCCCCGCCGAATTTCCCGGAGCAGGCTACTTTCTTCAACAATTCCAGTTGTTTGCTCAGGCGATACACGAATACCTTTATCTCTTTCCCCAAGCGGGTGGGTGATGCCGGTTGCCCGTGAGTCTTTGCCAGCATGGGCACGTCTTTCCATTCTTCGGCAAGTTCTTCCAGTTTCGCTATCAGTTCGTCGATGAGCGGGTAATACACGTCATGGATAGCATCCCGGAAAGAGCAGGGCACAGAGGTATTGTTTATATCCTGTGAGGTCAGTCCGAAATGGATAAATTCTTTGTACTCGTGCAGGTTCAATTGATCGAATTTCTCTTTGATGAAGTATTCCACGGCTTTCACGTCGTGGTTCGTGACTTTCTCGATGTCCTTCACCTTTTGTGCGTCTTCCACGGAGAAATCGAGGTAAATATCTTTCAAGCTATCGAACAGCGCGTGATCGAATCCTTTTAATTGCGGCAATGGAAGCTCGCAGAGAGCGATAAAATATTCAACTTCAACCATCACCCTGTAACGAATCAAGGCACTCTCGGAAAAGTAGTTCGCCAACCCTTCGACTTTATCTCTGTATCGTCCGTCGATAGGGGAAATTGCTGTTAATGCTTGCATAATATACTTTAATTTTTAATTGTTTCTCTCGCGAAAGTACAAAAAAGTTCGTAAAGTTTATGAGGTTCGTAAAGTTTATAAAGGAGGGTGGCAAAAGTCATCTTGAACTCCCTCCCCCCTCCGGGGTATTGAGCCCGGAAACCGGTCTCGAACTGGCTCTCGCTCGGTAACAAAGAA
>OHAT01002095.1_pt1 | contig 15827 bp, 10 predicted proteins | sample 1577141 | NCBI WGS metagenome assembly OHAT01 (sample SAMEA3541578, study PRJEB24748) | human gut metagenome | biome: human gut; feature: human-associated habitat; material: faeces | place: China | collected 2012 | reverse complement strand
GATATACTTCAGATTGAAAGGCTTGGGATGGCCTGCCTCAGCACGCTTCCTGCCCACACGGCGCGGATATTGAACCGCGAAGCGTATTCCCTGAAAGGCGAATAACTGAAAAATTCGCGTGCGAATTCACGGCAGGCCGCTTCGAATTTCGCCCGCTCCCCGGCGCCATACCCCTCGGGCAGCAGCACGATGTCGACACGATGTGCGGGGTTGCCGTTATATGCCACCTCGAAAGTCTCGTAGCGGGGCGTGAACTGCGCGACGAAGCAGGATGCGGGGTCGATATTCTGGCTGAACCGCTTTTCGAAGTGCCCCCCGGCATTGCGGCCGAAGATCTCGATGCGGCACGGGCGCCTGGGATAGGGGAATACGACCGACTCGGGATAGGAACGGCGCACGCTGTCGGCCTCGGCCGTGCTCTGCCACTCGTTGAAGAGCGTACAGAAGCCGCGCGAATAGATCTCCCGTTCGGAAGCGCGGTCGACGATGCGGAAAAACTGGTTCCCGTAGCCCGTCGTATCGAGGAGCGACACGTGCGAGCCCGCCCAGTAGGGTTCGGCCTTCAGGGCGTCGAAGAAATACTCTTCCGAGCGGCTGTCGCCGCTGTGGTAATAGTCGAAGCGCATCGTCTCTTCGAGGAAATAGTCCGAGAAGCGCACCTGCGCCGACACGGCCGGGCACGCACCGAGAAACAGCAATAGGAAAAATCTCTTCATGGCAATCTGCTTTTCAAACCACACCCGGGGAACGGGCTTCCGGTTCCGGGATGTTGCAATGATACAACTCTATTCGGCATCTAATATACGAAAAAAGGGGTACGGTTTCGACCGTACCCCCGAAAAATCCCCCGAACTGGTTATTTTTTCTCCGGCCGGGCGATCGTCTCGCGCATCGACGTGTCGGCCATGATGTTCTTCATCTTATAGTAGTCCATAATCCCCAGGTTGCCATTGCGGAATGCCTCGGCCATAGCCAGCGGCACCTCGGCTTCGGCCAGGATCACCTTTGCGCGGGCATCCTGAGCCTTGGCCTTGTTCTCCTGCTCGAGTGCGACGGCCATGGCGCGGCGCTCCTCGGCCTTGGCCTGGGCGATGTTCTTGTCGGCCTGCGCCTGATCCATCTGCAACTGGGCGCCGATATTCTTGCCCACGTCGATGTCCGCGATGTCGATCGAGAGGATTTCGAACGCCGTACCGGCATCGAGGCCCTTTTCGAGCACGACGCGCGAAATGGAATCGGGGTTTTCGAGCACGATCTTGTGCGATGCGGCCGAACCGATCGACGAGACGATGCCCTCGCCGACACGCGCCAGCACGGTCTCCTCACCGGCACCGCCGACCAGCTGCTTGATATTGGCACGCACCGTGACGCGCGCCTTGGCGATCAGCTGGATGCCGTCCTTGGCCACGGCCGCTACGGGAGGCGTGTTGATGACCTTGGGGTTCACCGACATCTGCACGGCCTCGAACACGTCGCGGCCCGCCAGGTCGATGGCCGTAGCCATCTTGAAATCGAGCATGATATTGGCCTTCTGTGCCGATACCAGGGCATGCACCACGCTGGTGACATTGCCGCCCGCAAGGTAATGCGCCTCGAGTTCGTTGGGGTTGAGTTCCAGCCCGGCCTTCGTGCTCTCGATCATCGACGAAACGATCGTCGAGGGCGGCACCTTGCGCCAGCGCATCAGAATGAGTTGCAGCAGGCTGATCCTTACGCCCGACACCAATGCCGAGAACCACAGTCCCACCGGGATGAAATAGAAGATGAGCCAGATCGCAAAAAGGCTCACGAATACGATCAATACGATCAATCCTGCTTGAAAATCCATAATCGAATGCTATTAAGTTAGAAAATTATCCTTGAATTACACCTTTCGGCCCGAGCTCACTCCACGGGCGTTATCCTGACCAGCGAAACCCCGTGGTAGGGTACAAGCGCCCGGAGCGTGCCCGTGCACGTACCCAGGTCTTGCTGCCGCCACAAGTCCCGGACTTCGGCCTTCCCGCCGATCCCGAGTTCCCGCAGGTCGAATTCGAATTCGTAGTTCTGCTCCTGGATGGCTTCCGCCTCGTCCTGATCCCACAGCACGAAATAGGGATCCAACTGGAAAAATCCCAGCGCATACGAACCGTCGCAGAGTTTTTTGTACCACACCTGCCCGTTGGGAACGACCCGTTTGACGGCGGGGGCGACCAGCGGATCCTGGTTCACGGCGATCACTTCGGAATTGGTCAGCAGCCCGAGCGTGAAGTCGTCTATCGCCCGCATGTCGCAACCGATCAGCAGCGGGGCGGAGAGGACGGCCCACAGCGAAATATGGGCATATTGTTCGTCGGGGGTCAGCTCGGATTCGTGGGCATCGGCACCCCAGCCGTGTCCCAGCCGGCCGACCACCAGCATATCGGGGTCGTTGTACCTGCCCGGGGCCGTGGCCTGCGCGCAAACGTCCTGGAAACAGCCGATCGCCGTCACCACGTTCCATTCATCGGTGATGTCGCGGGTCGTACGCCACAGGTTGCCGCCGGCTTCGGCGCCCCAGTTCCACACGTTGGGAGCCCCGTAGCCCACGCAGTAGACGATATCCCGGTCGACCTGATCCAGCGCCTTGCGCATGACCACGTAGGGTTCCTGGATCGTCTTTTCCTCGGAGTCCCTTTCGATTTGCAGGTAGCCGCAATAGTCGTGTTTGAGGTAATCCACGCCCCATTCGGCCCAAGTCCGGGCGTCGGTGAGTTCATGCCGGTAGCTCCCCGGATAATTTCCGCAGGTCGTGGGCCCGGGCGAGGAGTAGATGCCGAATTTGAGCCCAAGGGAGTGGACGTAGTCGCTGAGGCCTTTGAAATCCGGGAATTTTTCGTTCGGGAGGAGCCTGCCGTCGGCCGAACGCGTATCCGCCGGCCATCCGTCGTCGATATTGACATACGTCCATCCGTAGGCCAGGAGTTTTTCGTGCATGGCGCGGGCGGCATCGCGCACCTTCGCGTCGTCGACCGAGAACCCCCAGCAATTCCAGCTGTTCCAGCCCATGGGCGGAGTCAGGGCGATTTGCGGCCCTATTTTCAGCAATATCTCCCGTTCGGCTTTCCCGAGGGCATTCTCCGCTGTCAGCAGCACCCTGAAATCCCCTTCGGCGGGCACACGGCCCGTTATCAGGCCCGTACGGGGATCGAGCTCCAGCCCTTCGGGAAGCCCCTGCGCCCCGTACGCCATCGGGCGTTTGCCGCTGGCCATGACAGGCATCAGAAAGGGATTGCCCGGGCGGGCGCCGTATACGAGCGGATTGTTGATCTGCGGCGTTTCGGGGCTCGCGGGGGTCAGGATATATTTACCCTTGGAGATTGGCCTGGCCCAGACGGACAGGGGCTCCACCTCTCCGCGCGTGGTGATCTTCACCTCCAGCCAGTCGGCATGGTCGTACATGATCCCGTCGCCGGCCTCCTCGACCAGCAGCAGGACTTTGTCCAGGCCGGACAAGTCGACGTCGAACGCACGGGCAGCATCGCCCTTGCGCATCACACCGCTGTCCCACAGCACCTTCCGGTCGCCGAGGATTTTGAACCGGTGTTTCCCGGCGAACAGGTTTTTATCATCCGCGCCCACCGCCCCGGCGATGGAGACGGCATCGCCGCCGAGCCCGAACAGCATACGGCTGATCGAATGGGTTCCCACGCCGCGGCCGTAAACGACGCCGCCCACCGTGAGGGGAGTATCCAGCACCGAGCGGTCGGCCTGCGGCAAGCCCCAGTCCTGAATGCAGCACGAGAGATCCAGCTCGTCCAGCCAGACCTCCTTCGTTCCCTGCGCCCGGGAATCGCAAGCCATCCCCACGACGGCCAGCAATGCAAAGAATCTGAGATATCCCATCCCCGTCCGATTATCCGGCTAAGCGTGCCGATCCTTCACGGTCTTTACGATGACGCTGAAATTCTCGAAGCCCACGACTTCGACCTCCCGGCGCGGGTCGACATAGGCCGTCAGCGACTTGGCCTCGTAGACCTTGCCGCCGACCTCGACCGTACCCATCGGAGAAAGGCGCGAAAGGGTCATGCCGCGGTCGCCCACCTGCAATTCCTGGTCGGGGGTCGAGGGCATACTCGACGAGTCGACCCTCTGTTTGAGCGAAAAGCGCTGCCAGGTCTTGGCGCGCAGGGAAATAATCGTGGCGACGAGCGAAAGCAGGAGGATAGCCAGGATGACTACGACCCCGGCTACGGTGCCGTAATCGCGGAAAGCGAGGTAGATGGAACTGCCGTAGCAAACCAGCGCCAGGATGGCACCGATCGACACGCCGGGCAGCAGCACCAATTCCGCCACCAGGAAAAGCAGTCCCAATACGATCAGGAGTATGATATAGAACATCGTCATAAGGAGTTGTTGAACATTGCACTAAAGATAGGCAATAAATTCAATTATTCCGCAATTTCGGCGACTTTTATTTCCAAAGACGGGTCTGCCTGTATTATTGCGGCGGCCACGCGGTCGGCCACGGCCTTGTCGTCGAACATCCCCACCACGAACAACTGCTGTCCCACGCGCGAGAGTTCGCACCCCTCGGCCGCCTCGGTGATAACGGTCTTGACAACGTCGGGCAGTGCCTCCGTACCGGTGATTTCGACCCGGTAGGCAATCTGCTGCGCCTCGGGGTCACGCGAAAGGTTGCGGTAGGCGCCGTCCGTCCACACCACGATTTCGGGGCGGACGAAGCCTTTGGATTTCAACAGTTTTTGCGCGGCCTCGGCCTCCTCCCGGGTTGCGAAGCCCCCGGCATAGTAACACCATTTCTTATCCTCGCCGACCAGATAGGAGAGCGGATACGCCCCCCGGAACGTGGAGACGGCACGCTTGGTATTGAACGTGCCCAGCAGGATACGGTAGATCGTCCCGTGCTCGTAGACCCTGCACTCGGGGATCGGGTGCTGGTAGCTGTATTTTGGCGTTGCGGAGAACGCGATACTGTCGTAGTCGAGGAAATAGCGCTGCGCCACGTCGATACGGGGCAGGCGGAAGTCGATGCCATCCAATTGCGCAGCCACGCCGCGCAGCGAGTCGCGGGCGGAAGTGAGCCCCAACAGGCCGGCCACGGCCGTCTCGTAGCCCACGAGGACTTTCTTGCGCAGGAAATAATCGGCCACGGCATCCGAAGCGACCTCGCCGCGCAGTGCCGAGAGTTCGCGGGCAGCCCCGGAAAGCCGCTTCTCCTCACGCGCCAGGATGGCATCCTGCCCCAGTTTGTCCATCAGATAGCCATAGGCATACCCTTTGTTGTCGGCGATATAATTCCATGCCTCGGCGAGCGAATCGGCCAGCACGCGGTTGAAGCCCTGCAACGTATTGTAGCGGTCGTAAATCTCGCCCGCATCCGCCTCGGTCTGCGCCGCGGCATAGGCCTCGGCCAGTTCGCAGATCGTCCCGTAGTTGGCAAAATAGCGGTTCACATAGTCCACGGCGTCCAGCTCCAGCCCCTGCGCCCTGCGCAGGGCCGCATAATCGGCCTCGGGCAGCTGCTCGCGGAAATAGGGGTTGAAAACCAGGTTGCGCACCTTGAGCGAGTCGGGGATCGCCCCTGCGGGACTTTCCGCGGCAGGCTCCGCCGGCTGCTGCGCCGCCCCGTTCAGGTTGGCGAGCACCCACTCCTGCTCGATGGTGTTGATCTTGTCGATCAGGCGCCCCTTGGCATTGCGCACTTCGAATATCCGGCTTTCGAGCTGCAGGATCTCCTGCGAATAGCGCTGCCTGTTCGCGGGGTCTTCGCGCAACTGTTGCCGGGCGCGTTCCACGGCATTGACGATCGAGTCCTCGCGGATCTGCAACTGCGCATCCTGTTCCAGAAGCGACATGTACTCCCGGTTGCCCTCGAGCCCCGCGATACGGGGTTCCACGCGAACCTGCTGCGCACAGAGGTCTCCCGCCGCCAGCAGCGCCGCACATAACACTATATAAACCTTACGAAATACCATCTCGGTTACCTCCACCATTTAATGAAAAAGAGTTGTATGAATCCGAAAATTTCCAGACGCCCCAACAGCATCAGCAGCGAATTGGAGAGCTTGAACACCCCGGGAAGCGCCGAAAAATTGTCCATCGAGCCGACCTCGCCGAAGCCCGGGCCGACGTTGCCGATCGACGCCACGGCCCCCGAGAAACTGGTCATCAGGTCGACGCCGAATATCGTCCCGAAAACCGTGCCGGCGAGTATCAGCATCAGGTACGCCACGATGAATATCATGACCGAATGGAGCGCCTCCGTCTCCTGGATAACGCCGTCGAGGCGGATGCGGATGATCGCATTGGGATGCTGCTGCTGCCGCAGCCGCGTGCGCATCATCTTCATGGCCAGCACCAGCCGGTTGGTCTTGATACCGCCCGCCGTGGATCCGGCGCAGGCACACACGATCGAACCGAAAATCAGCAGGATGACCGCGAACGAAGTCCACTGGTTGGAATCGGCCGTCGCAAACCCGGTCGTCGTCACCACCGACACGAACTGGAAAAGCCCGTGGCGGAAAGCCGACGTGAAGGCGGGGTAGATATCCGCGGCATAGAGGCTGACGGCGATCAGCAGCCCGCCCGCGAACAGCATGCCGAGGTACCAGCGCGTCACTTCCGAACGGAAAATATTGCTGCGCTTGCCCGTCACCGTGGCATAGATCAGTCCGAAATGAATACCCGCCGTGGCCATCGCGAAGATCAGGATCGTGTCGATCATCGGGCTGTTGAAATAGGCGACGCTGGCGTTCTTGGTCGAAAACCCGCTCGTGGCACAGGCCGACATGGCATGGCAAAGCGAATCGAACCAGTTCATGCCCGCCATCTTGAGCAGAAGGGTCGAAACCACCGTAAGCCCGACATAGACCACCAGCAGTATCTGCACGATGATCTGCGTGCGGTAACGGTAATTGTCCTTGGCGAGCGTCGAGAGCTCGACATTCGACAGCGTCAGCTTATTGCGGCCCAGCGAGGGCAGGATCAGCAGCGCGAACATCACCACGCCCATACCTCCGACCCAGGTCGTCGAGAAACGCCAGAACTGCAACCCGCGGGGCAGCGCCTCGACATCGTTCAGGATCGTCGACCCGGTGGTCGTAAAGCCCGAGACGCTTTCGAACCAGGCGTTTACCAAGCTGAACTCCCCGCCCCAGATCAGGTAGGGGAATGTCCCGACCACACAGGCCACCAGCCACGAGCCGACCACCACGCAGAAGCCCTCCTTGTTGGTGATCTGCTCCGTGCGTTCCACGAAAATCAGCGGGAAAGCCCCCAGCAGGGCCGTGAGCAACGACGACAGGAGCAGCGGGTAGAACGCCGAGTCCATGCCGCTGACGTAGGAGATACCCGCCGACAGGAGCATGAACAGCGCGATGAATATCATCACTACCCCGACATATCGCAATACCACGTCTACTCGCATCGCATCAGGCTTTCGGTTGCTTGGAAATGGTGATCAGCGTCTCGATCTTCTCTTTGAGCTCCAGCATTTCGTCCTTGCAGTCGGTCTTGACGACGAACGGCACGCGGAACGAAAGGTAATCGCCCAGCCCCTTGTTCATGCGCAGGATGGGATTGACACAGTAGACGGACATGAAATAATAGAGCATCAGCACGATGGCGATCATCACCGCCAGCGAGATCAGCACGGGCGTCACGGCCCGGTAGGCGTTCTTCTTCATCTGCTCGGCACGCGGCGCCAGCGAACTCTGCGTCGAAGTCATATAGTTCTTGATGGCCGACGTGAGGCGCCCGTAGAGCGCCACGTACTCGTCGTTATACCATTTGACCCCCACGGAATCGGGTAAAACGGGCCCCGGCACCTCCGGCGCAGCGGTTCCGAAGGCCAGATAGTTGTCGGTCAGCAGGCGCAGCTCGGTCGTCGCGAAGGCGAGCGAGTCGAGGAACGACTTTTCGAGCGCCTCGTCCTGTGCCACGAGCAGCGTATTCTCCAGCCGTTCGAGGCTCCGGCGGCAAAGGCTGTCGCACGAGCGGTCGCCGAATACCGAAAGGCGGATCAGCGCCACGTTCTGTTCGTGCGCGGCGTCGAGCATCTCCTTGGCCAGCTCGATATTACGCATGTTGGCCTTGAGGATCTCGCCCGTGTCACGGCTCAGATGGCTCAGCTCCACGAACGAGACCATGCCCGAAAAAAACAGCAGGCATACGATGCTCAGGAAGCCCACCGTCACCCTTTTGCGCAAACCCGTCATACTCCTTATGAATTTTGTAGTGGCAAATATAATGATTTAATCCCGAATTTCACCCATCAGGTCGTGAGATTCGTCCATAGCCCCCAGCCTGACGCGGCAAACGGTGTTGACGCGGGCCTTGTCGTAGGGAGCCTTCACCCGGCGGTAGTTGCCCGTAAAGCCGAACATCATGCCCCCGCGCCGCGTGCTTTCGAACAACACGGAATCCTCGCTCCCCACGGCACGGGCGCAGAATGCCGCGTGCAGCTTCGCGCACAGCGCCTCCAGCTGGGCCGCGCGGCGCGTCGCCACCGAAGCCTGCACCTTGCCGGGCATCTCCACGGCCGGCGTACCGGGACGTTCCGAGAAGGGGAAAATATGCAGAAAGGCCGGTTCCAGCCCGGCAAGGAAGTCGTAGGTCGTGCGGAAATCCTCCTCCGTCTCACCGGGGAAACCGACGATCACGTCGATGCCGATGAAGGCGTCGGGCATCAGCGCGCGTACGGCGGCGATCCGGTCGGCGAAGCGCGCCGTGGTATAACGGCGGCGCATCAGCCCCAGGATCTTGTCCGAACCGCTCTGCAGGGGGATGTGGAAATGATGCTGGAATTTCGGCGAAGTGGCGCAGAAGGCGATGATCTCGTCCGTCAAAAGGTTCGGTTCGATGGAGGAGATGCGGTAACGCTCGATCCCGTCCACGCCGTCCAGCGCCCGCAGCAGGTCGATGAACTTCTCGCCCGTCGTCCGGCCGAAATCCCCCGTGTTGACGCCCGTCAGGACGATCTCCTTCTGTCCGGCCGCCGCGATCCGGCGCGCCTCGGCGACCAGATCGGCGACCGGCATGTTCCGGCTGCCGCCGCGAGCGTAGTGGATCGTACAGTATGCGCACTTGTAGTCGCAGCCGTCCTGCACCTTGAGGAAGGCCCGCGTGCGGTCGCCGCTCGAAAAGGCCGCGAAGAACGATGTGAGCGAATCGGCATCGCAACTGTAAACCTGCGCACGGCCTTTGCCCGGAAGTTCGAGCACACGTTTATATAAATCGCCCTTATCGTTGTTACCCAAGACAATATCCACACCTTCGATTGCCGCGATCTCCTGCGGTTTGAGTTGCGCGTAACACCCCGTGACGGCGATGATGGCACCGGGGTTGCGGCGGTGCAGCTTGCGGATCAGGTTACGGCATTTCTTGTCGGCATGTTCGGTCACCGAACAACTGTTGACGACGCATATATCGGCTTCGGCATCGGGCGCCACGCGGACGAAACCGCCCTCTTCGAACTCCCGGGCAAGGGTGGAGCTCTCCGAAAAATTGAGTTTGCAACCCAGGGTATGGAAATTGACTCGGCGTTGTTGCATAAAATATGTGTTTTGCTGGGCGAAATTACGAAAACCGTACGAAAAGGGGCGTCTTTTCAACAAAAAAATTACAGACCGAGATAAATAGAGCAAAGGCGCCCTGTACGGACGCCTCTGCAGCATAAGAAAAACGGAACACTACTCGTCCGTCCGGGGACGCATGACGGCACCGCCCATCGGTCGTATGGGACGGATATCCCACAAGTCGCCGAAAGGCTTCATCGGACTGCCCCCGCCGCGTGTCAACGACGAAGCCTGGAGTTCCGGCTTCTTGCCGCTCTTGATCCACACCAGCGCAATATAGCCGAGCTGATCTTCCATTGTACCGAACTCCCCCGGGTAGATCGCCGAATCGTCAATCTCGACATCGGGGACAAAACCCGTCGAATAATCCCGGAACCCCTTGGCGTTCTCAACGTAAAAGGTAACAGGGTAGAGCAGGAACTCATGATTGTAGAATGACCGCATCACTCCTTCCATACCTACGTTCTTGCCGTTGGTGGTCTGCCCGATGAGGTTGACCTCGATGTCCAGACCACGCAGGCCATTGATCACCATTTCACTGGCCGAAGCGGTCGTCTGGCTCACCAGCACATATATCTTCTTCAACCCCACAGCATGCTGAAGCGCCGTTTCGAGCGGTTCGTATATGCGCTCAACTGTTTCCTTGACGCCGATCTTGTAGTCACCGCCTTCACCGGCTTCCGTGCGGTCTTCATTGAACGTGGTATGTGCATAAACCTGTCCCTTGTAGTCGTTGCCCGCAACCAGCGTACCGAGCACGGCGCTCGAAAGCACATCGCCGCCGTTGTTGTAGCGCAAATCAAGAATCAGGTCGGTGACGTTCTGCTGGCGGAAACGTTCGAATGCCGCCATCAACTCATCGTCATAGTCGATATTAAAGCCCATATAGAGCAGGTATCCCACCTTTTTGTCGGTGCCATCGATGCCAACCACCTTGTCCATGTAGATGGCCGGATCGGTAAAGGAAGCGGCCCCGAGCTGGATGTTGCCTTTCGAGCTGAGCACAGGAGTGCTTCCGTTATCTTCCCAGGTCACCTGGCTAACCGCAATCTCGACAGACCCGTCGTATACATACTGGCCCAGCGTCTTGTAGTTGGCATCGGTCACCTCCACGCCGTTGACCGACGTGATGAAATCGCCGCGCACGAGTCCCGCGTCGTCAGCCGGCGTCCCAGGAACGACCGCCATAACCGCAAACCCGATATAGTCGGTACCGAGGCGGGTGGCTTGCAACAGATAAATACCTGACCCGGACTGCGTCTGTCCCGGAGCTCGCGACACGGGAGCATCGCTTTGCAAATTAGAGTAATAGTACATGCGTTTCTGCCCCTGCCAGAAGCCGTCGTCGTGGTTCACGTCATCCTGGGCAGCTACGCCGTCGAGGATCGAGGTGAAAAAGCGGTCGTAGCTAAGGCTGTAATCGAGGAAGAGGTTTTCGATCGGACGATTCCACAAGTAGAAGTTCTTCATATAGTCCGCTACCCATTCGTTCACGGAGCGGTATTTACCATCCCCCTGCTCGGTTGTACCTTCGGCCTGCTTCACCACGAAAGAGGCCGATGCGGCGTATCCTTTCACATGGACGGTGATCGTGGCCGTACGCGCCTCGGCAAGGTTGTTCTTGGCGACCTTCAACCTCAGCAGCGATTCGCCCGCCACGCCCGAGGGAGTCTTCACCTCGCACCAGTCAGCCGAGCTCACAGCCGTCCACCGGCCTTCGGCGGTAAATTCGAAATCGAGCGTCTCGCCTTCGATCACGGCCTGGTTCTCAGCCTTCCATGCGGGAGAGGCAATCCCCGCACCTTCATTCAAATCATCGTCGTCGCTACACGACACACCGACCGTCAAGGCCAGCAGTGCCGCCAGCATCCATCCAAACAAATTCTTCATGTCTAAAGTATTTTATTAAGGATTAACGCATCATTCGTTCTGCCGCAATACGACGGCTGTCGGCCACAGGAGCGGCATCGAGGTTCACGGTCACCCGTTCGGGCAGGCTAACCTGCCGCACGTTCTTCACGGCTGCCGGCTCGGCGCCCTGGTCGGCATCGCGCGTCAGGACGATCTCGTCCGATGCTGCAAAAGCCATATCACCCCACCATTGGCTGGTACCCGACAACACACCGGGATAATACTCAAAGGAGTTGTCGACCGCTTTCTTGACCGTCAACGTCAGATCGTCCGCCACTTCGATGGGGAAGCTTATCGCCATATCCGTGTAATTGTCGCTGTTGGGACGTTTGGCATAACCGTGGAAATAGAGTTCCTTGCCGTTGAACTTCGCCATCGTGTAATCCAGCTCCCCGTTTATCGGAGCGCTCGTCGAAATCGTGTTGTCACTGTTGAATTCGATGAACCACTTCGGCCCGTAACCGGCATTGGCTTCCTCTTCGTTCGCAACCCAGCCGTTCGCAAGCAACTTCTCAGGATCCGCATACTCCACACCGCACGGAGCAAAACCCAATACGACCAGGCGGTTCATATCGTGGTAAGCCTTTTCGGTCGCCTCGTTCACACCCGTGGCAATAGTGACAGAGAAGGTCACCGTTTTGCCTTCGAGATCCTTGGTCGTCGCGGTGTATTTGCCGGGAAGTTTCGCACGCACGCCGTTTCCATCGTACTGCGGCAACGAAACTGTCGCGAAATCCTTCACTACGGAAACGCCCACGCTTTCCTCATTCGTCGCACAAACACCGAACTCGTACTCGGTATTCGGCGTGAGCACGTCGCTCTCGATGACAAGCCCCTCTCCACTCATAGCAGCAGCAACCTGTTCCGGGGTTAACGAAGTGCCGTTGGCAGCGATGACATCGCCGGCCGTAAGCGCCTCGTTACCGGGACGGCTGAGAACGTCTTCGATGGATCCCCTCGGGAAAACTCCGGCCACCATCGAGACCGTATAGGTCGTCTTGATCTTGAAGGCCGCTTTGTTCCACGGCGTTTCGACGGTTACGGGCTCGGCAGTCAGCTCGGGCAGGGGCCCGGTAGGTTCGCCCGTCGTAAAGTCATAGAGCAGGAACTTCTCGCGCATGTCCTTATCGAACCCTACGATCCCGACCTGGTACTCGGTATTGGGCTTAAGGCCCTTTGCATTGACAGTGATAGTCCCCGAACTTTCGTTCGAAACATCGTCCCAATGGCCGATAATCATACGGCGAACGGAAGCCTCGCCCTCGAAAGCAATATAGTCGAACTCCGCCTTCGTGTTCACATGATAACGGAAGCGCTCGATTCCTTCCTCGGGCTTAATGGTTATATCGGCCGTCATCGAAGCGATATTGCTCACAGAGACATCGATACCATATGGGGCAGTGCCGGCTTTTTTGGTCTTGAAGACGAGCGTCTTCGCTGCATCCTTGGCCACTTGCCCTTCGCCGTCGACTTCACCGGCTATGATGATAAACTCCATATCGGAGTAAATATCCTGGCGAAAGCCGCCGGCATCGAAGAAAGTGGTATCGAAAACATAGGTGTCGTCTTCAGTGGCTTCCTTGCCAAAAGCGCTTACATAGGAGGCCGGAGTACCGCCTGCAAGGTTGATTATATAGTCATAGTCAGACTTGGAAAGGCAGACGTGCTTGTATTTGGCCACGCCTTCGGGCTTCATGATATGATAAGCGAAAGAAGTAGTCTTGACACTTTCGAGCGTAATCATGTCGGTATAAGCGACATGCGTGTCGATCGATTCGGATACGAGTTTGCTGTAAAGGAAAGGGTTGAGGTTGCGTGCGGCGGCATAGAGCTTGTACTCGGTGTCACCAGTAAGGTCTTCGATTTTGACCTCGACCTTTTTAGCACCTTCGAACATGGCTACGATACCATTTTCGAAGAGAGCCTCTGCATCGGCAATCGTTTCCGATGCCGGCAATACAGCGTAGGCATAATCGGCTGCACCGCTCGTAGTAATTGTAAATGATGCGGTTGTACGGGTTACATCACCCACCTCAACATTAATCGTGGGGGGGGGATTTTTGCCGTCATTGCCACCCTCGTCATCACTGCACCCCTGCAAACCAAACGTCGTCAGAAATGCGAATCCGGTCATGCCGAGAAATAAAGATGTACGCATAAATGTAAAAATGTAAAAAATTTGAAAATAAATGGGGTTAATCATGCGGATACCGAAAAAACAAGCAGGCATCCAAGCGCAAATATAAAAATAATCGAATGCTTTTCTATATCCAAGAACTAAATTATCCAAGTAAAAAACGTAAATTTGCGCGCAAATAAAGAGAACGAGGATGGAATTTTTCAGCGATCTGATCCAATACGGCTACCTGTCCAATGCGCTGGCGGCATGTGTCCTCTCGGGCATAACGTGCGGCGTCGTAGGCACCTACGTCGTATGCCGGAGGATGGTTTTCCTCGCGGGCGGCATCACGCACGCCTCGTTCGGCGGGCTGGGCATAGCTTTCTACGCGGGAGCCAACCCCATAGCCGGGGCGATGGTCTTCGCCGTGCTTTCGGCGCTGGGCATCGAGTGGGCCGGGAGCCGGGGGCGCATCCGCGAGGATTCGGCCATCGGCATCATCTGGTCGGTGGGCATGGCCGTCGGGGCGCTCTTCATGAGCCTCAGGCCGGGTTACACCTCCGGCGACCTCTCGGCCTACCTGTTCGGCAGCATCGTCACCGTGACGCACGGCGACGTCGTGGCGCTCGCCATCCTGACCGCGGCCATCATGGCCGGGGCTCTGCTGTGGCTGCGCCCCGTGATGTACGTGGCTTTCGACCGCGACTTCGCCCGCAGCCGCGGCATCCCGACGCGCGTGATCTCCTACGCCATGGCGGCGCTGGTCGCCGTCACGATCGTCCTCTCGATCCGCATCATGGGCATCGTGCTGCTCATCTCGCTGCTCACCATGCCCGTCGCCATCGTCAACGCCCTTTCCAAATCCTACCGCACCATCGCGCTCTGCGCCCCGCTGGTCGCCGTGGCCGGCAATGTGGCCGGACTGGTCGCAAGCTACAATTTCGAAGTTCCGCCCGGGGCGGCCATAATATTTACCCTCACCCTTACGCTTATTATAGTAAAACTATTACCTTTGCGTCAGAAAAAAGCCGGAGCCGCCGCATGAAAACCATCCACAAACTCGTACTGAAAGCCTACCTGGGGCCGATGGTGCTCACGTTCTTCATCGTGATGTTCGTCCTGATGATGAACATCGTGTGGCGCTACATCGACGAGCTGGTCGGAAAGGGGTTGAGCGCCGGCATCATCATCGAGCTGATGACCTATTTCATGGCCAACATGATCCCGCTGGGGCTGCCGCTGGCCATGCTGCTGGCCGCGATCATGACCATGGGCAACCTGGGCGAGAACTACGAGCTGCTGGCGATGAAATCGGCCGGCATGTCGCTCGTCCGCATCACCAAGCCGCTCATCATCCTGGTGAGCGTGATCGCCGTGGGCAGTTTCTTCATCGGCAACAACCTCGTGCCGTATGCCAACAAAAAGGTGTACAGCATCATCTACGATATCCGCCAGCAGAAACAGAGCCTCGAATTCCAGGACGGCCTGTTCTTCAACGGCATCGACAACATGTCGATCCGCGTGAGCCGGCAGGAACCCGAAACGCACCTGCTGCGCGACGTGCTGATCTACGACAACCGCATCGCCGACGGCAACATGAACACCATCGTGGCCGACTCGGGCTACATCCGCCTGTCGGACGACAAGCGGTTCCTGCTCGTGACGCTTTTCAACGGCGAGATGTACGAGCAGACCCGCAACAGCCAGTGGTTCACCCAGAGCAGGCTGCGCCACCACATCTTCGACAAGCAGGATCAGACGATCCCCATGGAAGGCTTCGCCATGCAGCGCAGCGACGCCAACCAATTTTCGAACAGCCAGACCAAGAACATCAACGAGCTGCAGCAGGATATCGACTCGCTGGAAATCCTGGTGAACAACGCCACGACCCGTTCGTACGAACCGCTGCTCAAGGAACAGATATTCTCACGCGACAACTCCGTGCTGCCGCAGCCCGACAGCCTGCGCAAAGACAAGAGCGGCTTCGGCAGCCTCGAAGCGATGGACTCCCTCTCGGCACTCAAACTCCGCGACAAGGCGCGGATATGGAACCAGGCGCGGACGCTGGCCAAAAGCTCGCGCAACATGTTCTCGTTCGACGAGTCGGCCGCCAAGGAGGCGCTCAACCAGCTGTACCGCAGCAAGGTCGAGTGGCACAAGAAAATATCGCTCCCCGTGTCGATCATGATCTTCTTCCTGATCGGCGCTCCGCTGGGCGCCATCATCCGCAAGGGCGGCCT
>OHAT01002093.1_pt1 | contig 15829 bp, 18 predicted proteins | sample 1577141 | NCBI WGS metagenome assembly OHAT01 (sample SAMEA3541578, study PRJEB24748) | human gut metagenome | biome: human gut; feature: human-associated habitat; material: faeces | place: China | collected 2012 | reverse complement strand
GATAACTGCATCCGATGTTGACGCTCCCATTTTGCTTGATAAAAGGTGAAAATCCGGCGTTTTTCCTATGCAGAAACGCCCTGCCGCTCCACATGGGAAATCATACTGCCCCTACACGGAAAAGCCGTCACAGCCGGTTTCTTTGACTGTTTTGAACCCTAATTCCCGCACTTTTTGGAACGGAGGGAAAGATAGTGCGGACAGGACAACACCACCGCCCGGAAACTCTGCTTGCAGGGATGGATACAGCCCTTGCATAGCTTGTTATACTGGCGTCTGCCGTTCTCGCCCAGGAAGAACGCCCATTCCAGACGCCATTTCTTGCTCCGGCTCATAAGTCGCCCAGCTCCGGGGGCTTCTTCTGCGGGGCAGGCTTGTCCGGGCTTTTCCGTTCCGCGCACTCCCGTTTTGCGTCCTCCAGTCGCTCCCGGATGGAAGGCTTTTTCTCCGGCGTGGTCCTGCGCGCCTCGGTCTGGGCTTTCTCCAATTCCTCACCACGGCGGCCGTTGTTGATGATCCCGTCGATCATGCCGTAGTCATCCTCCAGGGTCATTTCCGCCGTGCGCAGCGGGTTTTCCGGCTCCACGGGAACGGATACGATCTGCCCGTTGATGCTGGCGAACAGCTCCGGCCGCTTGAATTGCTCGGTGTATTTCTGGATCATGTCCGGGGGCAGGGACGCAAAACTCTCCGGCCCCAGGCCCACCACCAAGAAGGTGCCTGCCACAATGTCGTAAATCTCCCCATGCTCGTCCCGGAGAGAGCGGTTCAGGTCCAGACCGATGAGCTTGCCCTCGTCGTTCAGCACCAGCCCCACCGGATCGTCAAAGGGATAGGAGGCGGCAATGTCGCCGCCCACCTCCGCTTGCAGCGCATGGAGGCCGGGGTCGATTTCCTTCACATAGGGTTCCTTCATGGGCTCCACCACCAGGACAGTCAACTTCTCCGGCGCGGTATGTTCGGGTGCGTCTCCGCTGGGGATGGCAAAGGCGCGGCTGCCGTTGGCCATGATGAGATACTTTCCGTCCTCGGACTCGTGGTGGAAACCGTATCCGGCCGCCTCCATCTGTTCCCGGCTCATATCCGTCACATGGAAGGTGCCCCTGGGAGTCCGCACCGTCTCGCCGGTCTCTCGGTCATCCGGGGTGGGCGCCGCTTGCTGCCCGTACAACTCCGCTTCATACTCCCGGTTTGCCTGCTCCGCAAAGGACAGCATCTCGTCCACATGGGACTGATCCGGGTTTTCAATGGCCTCCCGGATCGCCTGGGGGTCCACATCCAGAAATTCCTCATAGCCGGTGGCGTCCTTGAACTTCTCGATCTCCGAAGGCAGATAGTCCTCCTGGGTCTGCCCCAGGGCGGCCAGTTTCTCGTCCAGGGCGGAGATGCGCCCGGCCATCAGGTTTTCGTAGATTTCTTCCTTTGCCGCGTGTTCCTCCGGGTGCTCGGCGGCATACTGCGGATCGTTCTGCCGGAAAAACTCGTCCATATCGTAGGCAAGGTCCATGGCCCATTCCGAAATTTCTTCTTCGGGGATGTCATCCTGGAAGGTCATTACTCGGTATTCCTCCGGGATGCTACCGCGCTCACCATCGTAATACTCATGGAAGCTGTCCCCGGTATCCCGCACATAGCCCAGGTCGGTGAACTGGCCGCTTTCCTCCAGGGCGATGTCCCGCCCGTAGGCTTCATAGTCGATGTAATTGCGCAGATGCTCCGGCACCTGCATGGCGTCCAGTTCCTCGATATAATACCGGCCCAGATCATCGTGGTCATGGATGTCGGGGTAAACATCGTAACAGTCCAGGTTTTCCGTCAGGTTGATAAGCTCCTGGATGCTGCCCGTGTGATCGCCGATCTCCATAGCCGCCTGAAACCGCTCATATTCATCCTGGCTCATATCATCCAGTTTGGAAGCCAGGTAGTTCAGCTCGTCCAGGTTTGCATACTCACCCAGCAGGTCATAGAGGCCGTCCACATAGCAGTCGTAGTCCGTGATGAACCATTCCTCATAGGTCTGCCCGAAGTCGTCCTTCGCACCGATCCCGATACGCTCAAAGACCTTTTTCAGTTCCTCCGCCGTGGTGGGGAACTTCACCCATTCGCCCACAAGGGCACCCTCGTTATATTTGCCCAGGTTGGTGATGAAAGCGGCAAAGGGATAATCTTTGTCATAGTCATAATGGGGCATAACGACACCTCCTTACAGTTCCGGCGCAGACTTTTCCCGATGGGGCTGCGCCTTGCTCTGATTGGCACATTCCTTCCGGCTCTGCTCCAGCCGCTCCTTGATGGAGGGCTTTTTCTCCGTCTGCCTCTCCCTGGGACGCTCATGCTCCCACTCGTCGCCGGAAAGGGTGAGATACCCTTTACTGGTGAAGCACCCCTGTTCCTCCCGCATGGCGTGGTTGCCGAAAGGAACGGGATCAATGGCGTCCAGCAGCTCCGGGGGCAGAAGGACATCCAAATGCTGCGCCAGATAGCGCCAGCCCACATCCTCCACCTTGCGGATGTTGGGCTCCAGAATGAAATACTCGGTATTCGCGGGAAACTCCCGGAACTGCTCCAGGGTGGTCAGTCGGAAGGGAGACTCCTGGACAGCGGCCAGGAGGTCACGGTCCTCCGGGGAAAGTCCGGCAAGCGCCTGGGCCGCTGCCTCCAGTTCGCTTGCGTCACCGCCTGCGGGGAGCAGCGGCTTCAAATGCTCCATGAAGTTGACCTCGGTTTTACTTTTTGCCATGCACACCATCCTTTCGTTTGGGAAACTCCAACTTGAAATTGACATACTTGCCGCCGGTATCGTCCAGGATCACCACGGCGTCATAGGTGGAACCTTTCTTCTCCGACCACATCCCCTTGACGGAAGTGTGGCCTTTTTTCAGAAGGTCGGCCGCCATCTTCCGGGTCATTTCCTTGCGGCGGCTGGTCCAGAAACGGTCATTCTTCCACATGACAAACTGGCAGGCCCGGTCCGAACAGGCGAAATTCTTCTTGCCTTCATAGACCGGCTTGCCGCAGCGGGGGCAGAGGCCCACCGTCTCTTTCTCCGGCTGGAACAGCTTTTGCCCATCCTCGGAAATGTGGGAGTATTTCCGCACCAGCTCCGCCGCCATTGCCTCGATCCCGTCCATGAAGTCCTCCGGCGACGCCTGGCCCTTTGCCACCTCGTTCAACCGCTGCTCCCAATCCGCTGTGAGCTTGGGAGAGGTCAGCAGCTCCGGCAGCACCGTGACCAGGTTAACGCCTGCCTTTGTAGGGATCAGGTTCTTGCCCTTGCGCTCCACGAACCCGCCGGACACCAGCTTTTCAATGATGGCCGCCCTTGTCGCCGGGGTGCCCAGGCCCTTGCGTTCTGCCTCGTCCGGCATATCTTCCTTGCCCGCATTCTCCATGGCCGACAGAAGGGTGTCCTCCGTGTAGGGCTTGGGGGGCGAAGTGAAGTGCTCGGTGACGGAGGCGGAGACCGGCTCAAAGACCTGCCCCTCGGTCAAGGCGGGAAGAACACCCTCGGCATCTTCATCCTCCGGCTTCTCCTTCAGGGAGGAACGGAACACCTCCTGGATGGCGCGCCAGCCCTGGGAAAGCACCTGCTTTCCTTTTGCCGTGAAGGTATGTCCGCCGCAATCAAAGGTGGCCGTGACCGCCTCATACACGAAAGGCTCCGCCGCCGCACACAGCAGCTTGCAGCAGACCAGCAGAAGGATATTGCGCTCACCCACAGGCAGCCCCGGAACGTTCGCTTTCTCCAGTTCCAGCGTCGGCAGGATCGCGTGATGGTCAGATACCTCCTTGTCGTTCACCAGCGCCAGAACATCGGGGAAAAACTCCGGGCAGGCATCGAAGGGCGTCACCCGTGCTGCCAGATGCAGAACCACGGAGGCGGTCTCCGCCATGTCGCCGGTCAGATACCGGCTGTCCGTGCGGGGATAGGTCAGCAGCTTCTTTTCATAGAGCGATTGGGCGTAGTCCAGGGTTTGCTTGGCCGTGTAACCGAACACCCGGTTCGCCTCCCGCTGCAAGGTGGTCAGGTCGTACAGTTTGGGCGGGTTCTCCGTCTTTTTCTCCCGCACCAGGGATACACACACGGCCCGCTGCCCGTCACAGGCATCCCGGATGGCCTGGGCGTCCTCCGGGGAAACAATGCGGTCGCTGACCGCCTCGGCCCCCTCCAGCGCCAGCCGCACATAATGGTATTTCTCCTTGCGGAACAGGACGATCTTACTGTCCCGGTCGGCCAGCATCGCCAGGGTGGGCGTCTGCACCCGCCCAATATTTAACGTTCGATGATACAACACCGAAAAGAGCCGTGAGGCATTGATACCAATAAGCCAGTCCGCCTTTTGGCGGCAAAGCGCCGATTGATACAGCGGGTCATAGTCCGCGCCGGGGTGCAGGTCGGCAAAGCCCTCCCGGATTGCCGCATCCTCCATCGAAGAAATCCAGAGACGGGAGAAAGGCTTGGAACATCCGGCAGCCTCATAGACCAGCCGGAAGATCAGCTCGCCCTCGCGTCCCGCGTCGCAGGCGTTGACCAGTTCCGTCACATCGGGGCGCTCCATCAGGGAACGGAGAATGTGGAACTGGTCAGCCTTTTCCTCGGACACCACATAGTGGAAGGGGGCGGGCAGGATGGGAAGGTCCTCATACCGCCACTTCTTATAGCGGTCATCGTAGGCGGCCGCGTCCGCCAGTCCCACCAGATGACCAATGCACCAGGAAATGAGCCAGCCGCCGCCTTCAAAATAGCCATCGGCCCTGGATGTGACACCCAGGGCCGATGCGATACTCTTTGCTACACTCGGTTTTTCGCAGATCACCAATTTGCTCAATTCTGCTCCTCCTGTTCTCCCTGTTCAGGAATGTCCTCGTTTTCGTATTCCTCGTCCTCGAACTCATAGTCGTCCGGGTCGGCGCTGACCTTTGCGCCCTGCTTGGGCTTGATGAACTTGATGTAGGCGAAGGCTCCGCCGCCGCCCAGAGCCGCCAGCAGCAGGATCAGCACCAGGGCGCCGCCGCTGCCGGGCTCCTTCTCCGGCTCCGGTTCAGGCTCCACCTCCGGCGCTTTTCCGGCGCACTCGCTCATATTCACCGCACAGACCGGACAGGCGGTATTCACCGCACCGGCCTGGCATTTCTCGGCACAGGTACAAGCCGCGGGCTTTTCTTCCGTCTGTCCATCTTCCATCAACGCCATCAGGTCGGCTTCGTCCACCTGGTTCAAGAAGTGAACGGAGGTCTCCTTGTCCTCGTTGGCCCGGTCGATCAGGATGTAAAAATAGTTGCCCGCTTTTGTGGTCACGGTGATCAGCTGCTTGTCACCGTAATAGTCGTCCACCAGCGTGGCGTTGCCCTCCGGGGTAAGGGGCTGGCCCTCCGGCTCCATGCCCCCGGTGGCGGGTTCCTCGGTGGGTTCCGGCGTCGTCTCGGCGGACTCTCCCGTGTAGTAGTCGCCATCCCCACCGCCCGCAAAGGCGGTGACGGAGAAGGCGGTCATGCACAGGACCACCACCGTCAGGGACGCCAAAAGGCGGAAAACTCTGTTACGCTTCATCTTCGCCGTCCTCCATTCCTTTCATATCCTCGTCGTCGGGGTCCGGCGCCGCCTCCGCCTCCATCATCCCGTCGGGCAGGGTGATAAGGCCGCTGGCGTAGGCCTTCAGGAAGGCGGTCAGCTCCTTGTTGTCCATGCGCACCGCCTTGACCATGCGGACGATCTCCAGGTTTTCTTCCTCGGTGAGCTGCGCCTCCAGCTCCCGAAGTCGCTTCTGCTGGGCGGAAATCTTCTCCTTCGTCTTTTCGATGTCTTTGCGGATTTTTTCAACCGTTGCCATGTGTGCAAAACTCCTTTCCAAATCGTTCTCTCCAGGAATAGTTCCGCCCCAGGCCCTTGACCGTTTTCAGGTTTTTCCGGGCGTTGTCCTCCAGCGCCAGGGCGCGGCGGAACAAATCGGGATGCTGTTCCCGCAGGGCGGTGATCTCGTCGGGTTTCATGCTGGGGCAGAAAAAACAGGACGATTTTCCCGGCTGGGGCAGCCCTGCCGCCTCGATCTGCCGGATGCAATCGTCCCGTGTCCATCCCCATTCCATCAGGGGATACCACTTGCTGTATTTTCGGTCGGCCAGGTCTCCCAGCAGCACCTTGTCACTGCGGTAGCCCTCGCCTGCGTCGTAGCCGATAAACTTGACCACCCGTTTGCCCGCCGCCCACACTTTTTGACATGGTGGGTAATGGTTGCAGAACTTTTCCTGCGGCCCGATCTTGTGTTTCAGGGAACACCGCTTGAAGCCGTAGGCAATGGACGGAAGGCTGCAACTTTGCAGACATTCATCCTCCAGCGTCAGCCGTTTTCCGTCACGGGTGGTCTTATACACTCTGGTAATGGGCGGCATCCCGTGGTCCTTCAGCCAGTCATTCATCACCTCCAGATAGGCGTAGGTGTGGGGATGCTCCGCCCCCGTATCCGCAAAGAGAATCAGGTCCACCGGGATACGGTGCTGGTGCAGCCCGATCAAAAGGGCGGTGCTGTTGGCGCCGCCCCCATAGGAAACCATATTGATGCTTCATCACCTCCATCAGTTGTACGGCGGTCTGCCGTATGCGTAGAAATGGGACTGCCAGTAGCTCGTGTTCAGGTTGGAATACTGGATGGGGTCGCCGCAATGCAGCATCATCCCGTCGCCCACATAAATGCCTACATGAGATACGCCGCTGGTATCATAGGTTCCCACGAAGAACACCAGATCGCCGGGCTGGGGGTCGGATACTGGGGTGGAAATATTGTAGAGCCCCTGTGCGCCCAGCCGCCCGGTATTGCACAGGCCGCTGTTGGTCAGCACATAACTGACGAAGCCGCTGCAATCGAAAGAAGTGCTGGGACTGCTGCCGCCCCACACATAGGGATAACCCAGGTATTTTTCCGCCTCGGTAATGAGGGTGTTGAACCGCTCGTCCGTCAGGTATTCAGCGGGAATCTCCCAGGCGGTGGGCGGGTTCTCGATGTACTTGTTCACATACCCGGAGGACGGGAACAGATCGGGGCGGTTGCCCAGGGTGGACATATAGGTGGCGTACAAGGAAAGCTGTTCCTCGCCCATCATGTAGACCGGCACATGGGAGAGGTCGAAGTTTTCCAGCGTGACGGTGCAGATGGTCCAGGTATAGGGCACCTGAACCGTGTAGGGGTTGCCCTCGCTGTCCGTCCGTGTTTCCGTCCGATAGCGGGTCTCCGTGGTCACGGTTTCGGTGAGGATGTATTGCTTGTCAAAGAGTGTTTGAAGGTCGCCCTGTACCTGGTCGATGGTAAACACCCCCTCATGGAGTGCTGACAGAATGGAGATCAGCACATAGGGGTCGTGCTCGATCTCGTCCAGGTCGAAGTGATACTCGTCATAGTCGTGGGTGGCCTCGTAGGTATCCAGGTACTCCCGCAATTCATCTTCTTTGGCGCAGTAGGCTTCTTCCGCCGCCAGCATGTCGGCATCCTCAGAGAGATAGGAGGACGCCATGATGTTGGACACCCCGCCGCCGAACATGGAGGAACAGGATTGCAGAGAGCCCAGCAGCATCACCAGCAGAAGGCCGATGCCGCCCACGATCAGCGCGCCCTTCCAATGCCGTTTCAGGAAAAGGGCGGTGCGCTTGGACTCCTGGGCGGTTTTCTTGGCCGCCTTTGCCGTGGCCTCCGCTGTTTTCCCGGCCTGGGCGGTCTTGCCCGCCGCCCGGTATGCCGCCGCATATTGCTTTTGCAGCTTCCGTTTCTGCCATAGGCGGGAGATGGGATTGGATGCAAGCTGGGGGTTCTCCGCCACGGCTTTCCGATAGTAGAAATCCGCGTTGGCCTTGACCGCCGCCTGCTCCGCCTTTGCCGCGTCTCGCCAGGGTTTCAGCTTGCGTTCCGCCCGCCAGTTCTGGACACGGCGGTTTCCGTAGCCCACAGCCTTCTCAAAGCTGCGTTCTCCCAGGTGGCCCGACTGGACACCGGAATTTTCCTGCTCCACCTCCCGGATCTTGCCGTGGATCGCTGCGCCTGCCTCCTGGATGGGGCGGGACAGCGGATTGGCATGGGGCTTTCCCGGACTCTTATTGGGGATCGCGTCCCTGGCGGCATCCAGCCGGTCCGCCGCCTTGTCCGACTTGCGGATGGCCCCTTGCAGCTCCGGCTTGGCCTGGTCCGCCTCGGAAAACTGCAATCGGGCGGATGGGCGGCCCGCTGCCGCCTCGCCCTCCCGATAGGCCCTGCGCTGTTTGCGGCGCTTCTTTTTGGCTGCTGCCTGTTCCCGGTGCAGCTCCGCACAGTCCACCGCTTTCCCGGCTGCACCCGCCGCGTCGCCGGATGTGGAATAGTCCTGCTCCGGCGTCCGGTCAGAGGGATAGGTAGTCTTGCCCGTGACCAGATTGACGGATACCGCCCCGTCACGGGTCATCTTCTGCGCCTCCTTTTCGGGGGCTTTCCACTCTTTCAAGGTGCGTCACCTCCTGTTCCATAGGGGCAGATATTGACACAGGCCCCGGTTTCGATCATGGCGATGTACTGGAAAATGGGATAGGCCTGGGGCGGGCAGACCGCGTTCCCCAGGGTTTTCAGCCGCAGCGCCCGGTTGTCGGTGTCCTCGGTCATGCGGGGGACTCCTTCGGGCTCGGCACGCCATAGGATGCGTCCGTCCATTTCGGGGGGAATCCCATGAGCCATTCCACCCAGTCCGGGTTCAGCGCCGCTTTCTCGGAAAGGGGCTGCTCCTGCCGGATCACCTGGGCCGACAGGTTGGAGGACGGGGATTTGTCCCGGAAGGCCGCCGGTTTCAAGGTGGAACGGTAGCCCTCCGACGCCGCCGGGGTCAGATAGAACACCGCCGCCGACAGGGACAGGCTCCAGATCGTCCCGTCCTTGTTCCGCTTGCGGAATATCCCGTTGTCCGACAGGTACACATCCAGGTTGGCAGCGTCCCGCCCCGTGGATTTGTCGGAGGCAAGGGGTGTGGGAAACATCAGCCGCGACGATAAAAGTTCGCTGGCGCTCATGCCATGCGCCGACGCCGCAAGCCGGAAATACGAATGGGAGAACAGCGTATCCCGCTTTTGCCAGGTCAAAGATCGTTTTGTCGAGCCCCATATTGATGAAGCCAGCAACATTTTCCCCAAGCACCCAACGGGGCCGCAGTTCGGCAATAACGCGGCACATTTCCGGCCACAGGTAGCGTTCATCCGCAAAGCCCCGCCGTTTTCCTGCGGTGGAGAAGGGCTGGCACGGGAATCCGCCGGAGAGGATGGTGATGGTTTCAAGTCCTGTTTTCTCAAAAAACGCCTCCTTCGTGAATGTGGTGATGTCGCGGAACTTCGGCACATCCGGCCAATGCTTTTGCAGGATGGAATAGGGATAGTCCGCCCACTCGCATTGACAGACCGTTTCAAAGCCCGCCGCCTCTGCCGCCAGGTCCAGCCCGCCGATGCCGGAAAACAGGCTGACATGGGTGAGCTTATTCATGGCTGATCTGCTCCCCAGGGATCAGCTCTGCCCGGAACCGCTTGATGACCGCCGCCTCCAATTCATCCTGACAAAAGTTACTGTCAGCGGAAAGACCCAGCTTGCGGCGCAGCCTGTTCAGCGTCTTTTCATAGTTCCCGTATTTCTTTTGCAGGCGGAGAAAATCCTTCTCGTTCTGCGCCTGCGACAGACACTTGGCGATGCTGTACCAGGTTACCAGGAACATGTGCAGTTCGCTCACTAGCAGCCGGAATCCGCTGCCGGGGATCAGATAGTGTTCCTCCTGGCGGCCGCTGCCCGGTTCGGGTTCGTCGTCCTCGCACTCCACATAGAAGGCGTCCAGCTCGCACAGCTCCCGCGCCTTCATCCCGGCAAGGTCCGCCTTGTCGCCGAACACCAGGTAACGGCCGGGAATGTTCCAGGCATCAAACTTGTCATCGGCGATCTGGCCGTACCGCTTCGCCGCCGCAATGAACGCCTCGACATCCTCCCGGTCCTTGATTTTTCCGGCAAGGAAGGCAAGCTGATGAAGCAGCCCGTAGAGATGCACTTCCTCGTCGATATGTGCCTCATAGGTCTTTTCCTCGATGACATACAGCTTTTCCTGTTCCATATCCTTATCCCATCCTTTCCTTCCATTCCAGCCGCATTTGCCCATCATCCAGCAGCAGACGGATCACATTCTTCCCCTGGGGCGTAATCAAGGTCTGCTGTCCAAAATGCCCGTATTTCCAGAAGTCCTTCACACGGAATAATCCGTTATTGGAGGGCTTGGCATAGGGCAGAAGGTATCCGGCCGGGCAGCGGTACAGAAATCCCGCGTCCATCAGGAAACGGCAAAACGCACGTTCCCCGATTTGCAGTTCCTTCGCCGTAGCCCGGATATTGGTGCAGTTTTCTTCATGGACAAAGGCGTCATAGAAATCTGCTTTCGGCCGCAGCCGTTCCACCTCGCCGGAGAGCTGCCGGTTTTTCTCATGCTCGGCAAGAAGCTGGTCGGCAAAGGCCAGCAGTATTTCCGGCTTTTCCGCCGCCTGCTCCAGAAGGGAGGCAGTCATGTACCCGCCCGTCTTGCGGATCATGGGAAGAACTTCGTCGAACACCCATTTTTCAAAGCGTTCCGCACCAGGCAGCCGACTATGAACGATCAGGCGGTACACATCACCCTCCGGGATGAATGTCAATTCCTGTACGCCTCCTTCTGTAAGGGCGCCCCGTTTCAGGGCCCCCTTACAATGCGTATTGATGGCGTTCCTCGGTTTTGCATATCCCAGGGCTTTCGCAACATCAAATCCGCAAAACAGATAATTGCCGTTTTCTTCGATCACTCGGATGCTGCCAAATTCGCGGTTATTGAAAACCGCCATCTTGTTATCCATTCTGGTCCTCCTTTTCGTCGTCCACAGTTTCGTGTGCAACCTCGCTGGGCTTGGTGGTGAGCAATTTATAGAGCTCGGTGTCTTTCGGGAAGTCATCCGCAAAGGGCAGGATGACATTGTTGAAGAACAGCAGCCCGTGGCCCGGCTCGGAGTTGGTCACATAGGCAAGCTGCTCCGATGAAATGTTCAGCCGCTCCGCCAGTATCTTCCGGTCGCCTGCCGCCTGGTTGAGCATATAGATGAAGTCGCTGTTCTCCAGGATGTTTTCGATCTCCGGGGAGGAAAGCAGGTCCTTGGGGTTCTGGGTCGCCCCGGTGGGGATGCCGCCCCATTTTCTGAACCGTTTCCAAATCTCGGCGCTGTACGCTGCTGTCTGTTCCTCCTTCAGCAGAAGGTGGAACTCGTCCACGAAGTACCAGGTAGACCGGCCAATCGCCCGATTGATGGTGACGGTATTCCACACCGCGTCCTGGACAATGAGCATCCCCGGCTTTTTCAGGTTCTTGCCCAGGCCCTTGATGTCAAAGCAGACAAGACGGTTGGAGATGTCCACGGTGGTACGGTGGTTGAAGAAGTTCAGCGAACCGTTCACATACAGGTCCAATGCCTGGGCCACCCGGTCAGCCTCCGGGATGTGCTGGGACAGCAGGGCGTTCATCAGGTCGCCCAAAATCGGCATATTCTCCGGCCGGGGGTCGGCAAAGTAGGGCTGGTAGATCATCTGCACCGCCCGGTCGATGACGGTTTTCTCGATGGCCTCCAGACCGGTCTTGCTGCCCATGATGAGCTCGCAGAAGGACAGCACGAAGTCAGATTTCAGCGCCAACGGATTTTCTTCCTCAGAGTAGTTGAGATTGATGTCCAGGGGGTTCACATAGTCGGTGCTGGACGGGGACAGCCGGATCACCTGGCCGCCCAACCGCTTCACCAGGGGCGAATACTCGTCCTCCGGGTCGCAGATGATGACATTATCCTGGGTCATCAGCATGATAAAGGTGATCTCCCGTTTGCAGCTCATGGATTTGCCGCTGCCGGGCGTGCCGAACACAAGGCCGTTGGGACAGCGGGATTGCTTGCGGTCCAGCAGGATCATATTGTTGGAAAGGGCGTTGAGGCCGTAGTACATGGCATCTCCGCCCATGAACACCTCCTGGGTGACAAAGGGGACGAACACCGCCAGGGCCGAAGTGGTCAGGCTCCGTTCGATCTTGATGCGGTTGAGGCCCAGGGGAAGGCTGCTCATAAGCCCGTCCTCCTGCTGGAAGTCCAACCGGGTCAGAAGGCAGTTGTAGGTCTGGGCGACACTGGCCGCCTGGGATACGGCGATCTCCAGCTTTTGCCGGGTCTCCGCCGTGTGCAGCACCAGGAAAGTCATATTGAACATTCTCTCGTTGCGGGATTGCAAGTCGGTGAGAAGGTCTTTCGCCGCGCCGCCGTAGGTGGACAGGTCGGAGGGAAGAATGTCCATATCGTAACCACTGCGCACCGCCCGCTTCTGCTCCTGTATCTTCATGGCGTCCAGGTCGGTGATCTTCCGCTTGACCATTTTGATGGCCTCGTTCTGGTTGATGCCCCGGATGTGCATGGTCACCATGATATTCCCATCCGCCTCCATGAAGTCGGTGAGGATGCGGTCGTGCATCTCCGGCGCCAGAATTTGCAGGAAGGACACCGCCCCGTACCGTTTGCCGATGCGGAAGGTGCGGGTCTCCCCAAAGTGGAAGGAGGACGGAGAAATGAAGTCCTTCACCGAAAGGCCGCTGGCCGGGAGCCAGTCCCATTCAAAGGCGAACTGTCCGCCCTCCGGGTGAAGGATGTTGTAAAGCAGCTCCAGCCGTTCCTTTCCGTCCAGCACATGAGCCGCCGCCCCCATGACCTTGAAGCGGTTGAGGGTATCGGTCTCAATGCGGGCAAACCGGGCCCTCGCCGCGGGAAGGTTCTCCGCCTCGATGGTCAGGGTCACATACTTGGTTTTCACATAGCCGTTGTTGCCCCGTTTGTACTGCATCCGCAGAATGTCAACCGCCTCGTCCCGGATGGGGTCCAGGTCGTTGCCCTGTCTGGTGATGCCGAATAGTTCATCGGCGGCGTTGCCTCCGCTGCGGCTGTCCAAAGAAACCTGCACGCCAATGGAGGGGTCGTAGCCGTTGTAGAAGTCGCAGAGGCTTTCAAAGATGCTCCGCTGGTCCTCCGGCCCCGCCAGGCGGTAATTCACATCCTCAAAGGCAATGGTCTTGGAGAAAGTCCCGCCCTCCAGCCTGCACAGGCCATCGGGGAACATATTCTGAAACGGGATGCTGTCCTGCACCGTATGGTTTTTCCCGTCGCCCTTCGCCTGCCGGATCACCGCCTCGATCTGCTTGCGCTCGGCACGGGTGAGCTTACGTTTTGCCGGTTTTTCTGCCTTTTCTCGCAATCCGCTTCACCTCCTGTTCCAGTTTGGATTGCCGCACCAGGGCGGAATAGAGATTGTTTGTCTGGTAGATGCGGACCTTCGGCCGAATGAATTTGTTCTGGATCAGATGGCCCAGGAACACTTCAAGCGGCTGCCCGTTCTTCTCATACATGGCGAACAGGAAAAAGGGCAGCATCACCAGGATCATGCACAGCGCCGCCGTGGTGGTCCCCAGGCTCGCCTTTGCCAAAAAGAAAAGCGGCACGCCTACCAGCGCCGCCGCTCCGAAACAGATCACTTGTCGTTTGGTCAGCCCGAACAGGACCTTGCTCTGTATCCGACTCAGGTCCTTCGGAATCGTTACATAAGCCAATATTTCACACCTCCTTCTTCATCGGCGCATAGTCCTTAAAATCTGATACGGAATGAAAAATCCGTTTATTATTTACCCATCTTTGCAGATGGCGGGTAATGCGTGGAGCCGTGGGACGCTCATAGATCATCACATAGGGATCATATCCCAATGCCCGCAAGGTGTTTACCCGGTACAAATCCTGTTCATGGGTGCTGCCGTAATTGGTCAGGACATAGACACGGCGGTTTCGGTCGCTCTTTATGGAAGTAAGTTCACGAAAGCGACGGAAATACTCCGTCAGGTCCTCGTCCGGTTATCCCATGCGAAATGCACCGCTTTTGTCCGCACTTTGTTCAGTAGAGATACATTATCACGGCTGATAAGGCGAATATCGAGCCCCTGGGTAAAGTCCACCAGCGCCCGGCTCTCAATTAGCTGCTCAATGAGCCTTTCATGGTCGGGACAGGCAAGCAGGTTCGGGTCCATCAGTTTGATTTCTTCCTCACCATTCCAAAACTCGGAAAGATCAGCCACCCGGACGCTCCTGCGCCCTTCTTTTTTGCTGACAATACAAAATCCGCAGTTTCTTGGACAGCCACGACTTAAAAAGCCGTAGGCTGTACCTAAAAACCGCGGATATAGAAAATAGTCCGGCCGAATATGCTCGATCTCATGCGGGAGGTTTTCGCCGGGGCCGTAACCTGTACCGCCCCGGATGACCTTATCCGCATTGCTCACCTGTATGGTGTCTTTGGAATAGGTGTCTGTAAATACCCGGCTTTTATAAACAAGGTCATATTGCTTTGCAGGGTCCCACCATTCCACCCGATCCCCGTGTCTGGTGTGATACTCCGAGAGCTTCATCAGGCACAGGTTGGGAAAATTGTGCGAGTCCACATCAATAAGGCCTACTCTCAAATATCTGCCTCCTTTAGTGGGCGCCGAACAGGGATTTTGCAAGGCTGCCGGTCTTGAACAATGTGTAGCACAGCAGAACCGTATAGCCCATGCACCCCCAGATGGCAGCGGATATGTTGTCGCCGGATGTGGAGATGCCCTCCACCAGCACGGCATAGATGCCCACGCAGATCATAATGAGGAAGGCCTGGAAGCCCAGGGCCAGCAGGGAGCGAAGGTAGTTCTGCCCCGTGGAGCCCCATTCCCGGTTGACCATCGTGGCAAAGGGAATCGGCCCTATGGAGGTGACCAAATACACCTCAATCATTCTGCCGTAGATCACCAGGAAGATACAGATGGAAAGAATCTGCGTACACAGCCCCACGAACACACTCTGGAACCACAGCCCCAGCAGGGCGCCCACGCTCCAGTCGGCAAGCTGGGTCTCCAGATTGCCCACCACGCCGGAAATGTCGATGCCTGCGTCCGAGATGATGACCCCCGCCGACTGACTGACCACATTCTGCGCCACATCGAACACCGCCATGACGATGTTCCAGGTGTTGGTGACGATCAGCACCGCGCAGAAGGTCTTGAAAATCCACTTGAAGAAAATCCAGGTGTCAAAGTCGTGGAGGTTATTCTTCTCGATGATGAGCTGGATCAGCTCGTAGCACATGACGAAGGTGAGGATGATGCCAGCGATGGGGACAATCACCGTTTCCGAGAGGTTTCGGATCATGTTGAAGATGCTGCTGTTCCAGGCGGCGGGCGTCATGCCGACCTCCCCGGCGATCTCGCCCACCTTTGTATTCAGGGTATCAAACATCCCGGTCAGGTTTGAAATGATACCGTCAATGAGCAGTTCCTTGAACCACTCCTGGATCATATCCAATATCAAGGGAGATCACCTCCTTTGCGGGGGCTCCCGCTATCAAGCGAAAGCCCCCGCCGGTTTTGGAGAATCATTAGGTGGTGGACAGCAGACCGGACAGCAGAGGGATCAGGGTGATGCCGATGAGGGCAACGCCGCCGCCCGCCATGAGCTGCTTGATGCCCTGGCTTTTGGAGGCAGGGTTGTCCTGGCCGTAACCTTCCAGAAGGTTGATGCCGCCCCACACGCACAGGCCGCCGCCCAGGGCGATGACCAGAGTCTGCAAAACGTCGATAGCGTTAGTAAAAAAGCTCATATTCACATTTCCTTTCGTTCAGTTGAATTGTTGGGTTGAAGGTCGGTGGCTTTCAATTCGTACAGATCGAAAGGCTCGTCCGGCTTCACAATGGCCGGTCTGCGTTTCATGTACCGTTCAATGTCAAAGGT
>OHAT01002082.1_pt1 | contig 15880 bp, 10 predicted proteins | sample 1577141 | NCBI WGS metagenome assembly OHAT01 (sample SAMEA3541578, study PRJEB24748) | human gut metagenome | biome: human gut; feature: human-associated habitat; material: faeces | place: China | collected 2012 | reverse complement strand
CTTTTGATTATATTTATGGTTTATCAGCTGATCAATATAGCTTCTACAGGATTCCAAAGAGTTTGATGTTCGGGGATGAATTTCGAGATTTATCCCTGCAAGCAAAGCTTCTTTACGGGTTACTCTTAGACCGGATGGCAATGTCTGCAACGGATGATCACATGTCCAAATTGTCCACCGCCATAGTTTCCGCGTTCTTCCTCGCCGCGCTGCTCGGGGGCTTGCTTTATTCCATCCGGGACTACAACGCCAGCACCAAACAGGACATTACCTCCAATCTGACCCAGCGCCTGCAGGAATCCACACACTACGCGGCGGAGAACTTTCAGCGCCAGCTCAGGGAACGCTTCCGCGATCTGGAGGGAACGGCCCGTCTGCTTTCTTCCCGCGAAAATCCTGTCACCCAGGAAAATGCCAGGAATTTCGGCCTGATGCTGGAGCCGAGCATCCGTAATTTCGGCATTCTGTCGCCGGACGGCAGAGGATTTTCCGCCTTGGGCAAAGAGCTCGACCTCAGCGCGGACGCCTATTTCCAGCGCGCCCTGCGCGGCGAGGCGAGCATCTCCTCCGGCATTGTTTCCACTGACGACCACAGCCGGGTGCTTGCCCTGGCCGTGCCTGTAACGCGCGAGGACAAGGTCCGGGCCGTGCTGGTGGCGGGCATCAATATTGACGCCTTGCGGGCCAGCATAGAAACCAGGGCCTTTGACGGCCGGACCTCCAACCTGGTTTTCGACAGCCAGGATCGCGTGCTTTTCGGCGCGTTGCCGCAAGGGCGGGATCTGGACGTCCTGATCAGGCACTTCAAGCAGACGCAACCGCCGCATACGGCCTCCCAGGTGCGGGATTTTTTCAAGGGCATGCGCCAGAGCGGCGACAAGGTGCTGCACTTCAAAGGCGCCGGCTATTCCTTTTACATGAACCGCGTGCCTCTGGCGCAAAACGACTGGCAACTGGTTTCCATTCTGCCGCAAAGCGTTCTGAATGAACGTATCGACCAGCAGAATGCCGTTACCCGCACGCTGATGCTGCGCGTGACGGTCATCACCGTTTTGCTGCTGCTCTATCTTTTGTACAGCCAGCGCCGCTCCCACCGCAAGATACGCAGCCAGCAGGAAGAATACAGCGCCATTATCGCCAATATCTCCGGCGGAATACAGAAGTTCAGCGGTGTGGACGGCAGCTTTCTGTTTCTCAGTCAGAATTATCTGGATCTGCTGGGGTACAGCCGGGAAGAGTTCGAGCGCATTTACGAAAACACTTTTGCCAACACCATTTACGAGGAAGACCGCGACGAGGTTCTGCTGACCATTTCCCGGCAACTGGAAAAGAGCAAAGCCATTGATGTGGAATACCGCACCCGGGCCAAAAACGGCAATCTGGTCTGGCTCTACAACAAGGGCACCCTGACCTACGACGAACGGCGGCAGCCCTATATCGCAAGCATTGTCTTCGACATCACACACAGCAAGGAAATGCAGCAGGCCCAGCGCATTTCCGATGAACGCTATCATTTCATTCTTGAGCAGCACGATATCATTATTTTTGAACAGGACCTGCTCAACGGCGATTTTTATTGCAGCACGCGTTGGATGCAGTTGTTCGGCTCGGCCTTCAATATTCTGGAACCGGACCCGGACGGCAGCCAGATTCCGGTGCATCCGGACGACCGGGACGCGCTGCGGGACTTTCAGGACGCCCTGCAGCAGACAAAGCGCGTGGCGGAAATGCGCCTGTGCGATGTGGACGGCCTGTACCGCTGGTACAGGATCGAAGCCTCCAACATCATGGACGACAGCGGCTGGCCCATCTACGTCATCGGAATCATCACGGACATTGACAACCAGAAGAACCTGGAGCTCACCCTGCGCAATCAGGCCGCGCGCGACAGCGCCACCGGCATGTACAACAAGCTGGCGACGGAACAGGCCATCGCCCGTTTCCTTGACCGGCACAACCTGGACGGGGCGGGCGGCTATGCGCTGTTCATGATCGATTTCGACAACTTCAAGGTCATCAATGACCGCCTGGGCCACGCCGTGGGCGATCAGGCCATCTGCGCCATGGCCCGGATCATCCGCCAGAATTTTCGCTCCGCGGATATTGTGGGGCGCATCGGCGGCGACGAATTTCTGGTCTTCTGTACCGAGCGGCTGAGCATGCTCCGGATCCGTGAGCGGGCCGCCAAACTGGGCGGCGAGCTGCACACGGAATGGGGCGAGGGCGAAAGCCGTTGCGTGCTGACCGCCAGCATGGGTGTGGCCTGCGCCCCCTGCGACGGACGCAGCTTTGCGGAGCTCTACCAGCATGCCGACGAGGCCACCTACCAGGCCAAGCATATGGGCAAAAACGGCTGCGTCTTCTATGCGGAGATGCGCGAGGCGGGCGCGCTGCCGCCTCCGGCCGGAGCCAGCGTGGTCAATACGAATATCGACGCCGCGCCGGATGTTGAAAACGGCGGGGACGTCTCCGAAGCATAGGGCCGGACGGTGCTACAGGGGCGCGGATTCCGGTTGCCTGCCATCCCAAAAACACAGCGGATTTTTCATTGGCGTCATATCCGCCTGTCTTTGACGCGGCCTGTGGTCACGCCGATGGCGGCGTTTACACTGTGGGCCGCCCCCCTTGTTTCGACACGCCGTGTTCCATCTCACGCTCCGTCTTGCCAAAGACGACGTTACGGGCCAAAATTGCAGCGGGTCCCGCACGGCGCGGCGGACGCGCGCATGAGCGAGGGCCCGCAGCGGCCTTCAGCGGGATTTTTATGGGGTGGATTGTTTGACGACAGCGCGCGGCAACTGACGCGAGCCTGATAAAGAGGGAGAAGAAGCATGGCGATTCTGGTCTGCGGCGGAGCCGGGTACATCGGTTCGCATAATGTACGCGCCCTGCTGGCCCGCGGCGAGGAAGCCGTGGTCATCGACAATTTCCTGACCGGCCATCGCCGGGCCGTGCCTGCGGGCGTGCGCCTTCATGAAGGCGACATTCGCGATCCCGAGGCTCTGGACAGGGTCTTCAGCGAAAACCGCATCGACGCGGTGCTCCACTTCGCGGCCAGTTCTCTGGTGGGCGAGAGCATGGAAAAGCCGCTGGCCTATTTCAACAACAATGTCCACGGCATGCAGATGCTGCTGGAAGCCATGCGGCGGCATGGCGTGGACAAGATCGTCTTTTCCTCCACGGCGGCGGTCTACGGCGAGCCGCGGCGCGTGCCCATCGAGGAGAGCGACCCCACCCGGCCCGCCAACCCCTACGGCGAAAGCAAGCTGATGATGGAAAACATCATGCGCTGGGTGGGGTTGGCGCACGGCATGCGCTCCGTGATACTGCGCTATTTCAATGTGGCCGGGGCGCTGCCTGGCGGAGCCATTGGCGAGGACCACCGGCCGGAAAGCCATCTCATTCCCCTGATCCTCCAGGTGCCCCTGGGCCTGCGCGAACATATCACGGTGTTCGGCGAGGACTATCCCACGCCCGACGGCACCTGCATTCGGGACTACCTGGACGTCATGGACCTGGCCGACGCCCATATGCGCGCCCTGGATTACCTGCGGCGCGGCGGCGAGAGCGTCATCTGCAATCTGGGCAACGGCCGGGGCTTTTCCGTGCGGGAGATGATTGAGGCCGCGCGGCGGGTCACGGGCCACGCTGTTCCGGTGCGCGCGGGGGCGCGCCGGGCGGGCGATCCGGCCCGGCTGGTGGCCTCTGCGCAGCGCGCGCGGGAGATACTGGGCTGGGAGCCCAGGGTGGACATCGAGGGCATCATCGCCTCGGCCTGGGAATGGCATTGCACGCATCCCCACGGCTTCGGCGATTGAGTCAGACGTGCGCGCAGGCCTTCCGGTAAGCGCGCAAGGCGTCCGGAAAGGGGGAAAGCACCCTGGCCAGCACGCCTTGCGCCAGGGAAATGGCCAGGCCGTAATTGGTCATGGGGCAGCCCGCCTCGGTCGCGGCGCGCAGCCGGGCCAGCATCTGCCCGCGCGTGATGACGCAGCCGCCGCAGTGCACGACGGCCGCGCAGTCTCCGGCGGCGTCCGGAAATTCCTTGCCCGCGGCCATCCTGAAATGCAGCTCGCCCCCGGCCAGCCCGCGCAACAGGCGCGGCAGCTTGACGCGACCTATATCGTCGTGCTGCGGATGGTGGGAGCAGGCCTCCTGAATCAGCACGCTGTCACCGGGGTGAAGCCGTCCGAGTGCGGCGGCCCCACGGGCCAGAGCGGGCAGATCCCCCTTGAAACGGGCCATGAGCACGGAAAAGGTGGTCATGGGGATGTCCGAAGGCGTCTCCCGGTCCACCGTATGGACCACCTGGGAATCGCAGACCACAAGATCCGGGGCTTCTTTAAGGCGCCGCAGCGCTGCGGGCAGGTCTTTGTCCGTCGTCGCCAGGCAGATCTTGCGTCCGTCCAGGCTGTCGCGAATGGCCTGCACCTGGGGCAGAATGAGCCGCCCCCGAGGCGCGCCCGTATCAAGCGGCACGACGAGCAGCAGAACGCCCTGTTCCGGCAGCAGATCGCTGAGCAGTGGGGGCTGGCGCAGGGCGCTTTCCGGCGCGACGCGTTCGATGGCCGCGCGTATCTCGCCCAGGCCGAGACCGTTGCGGGCCGAGGCGCGTATGACGGGCACGGCGGCGTCCAGGCCTTCCGGCCTGTCGGGGGCATCCGTTGTTTCCTTCGCGCCGGAATCGGCGTCCGCCTTGTTCCGCACCACCACAAAGGGAATCTCCAGGGAACGCAGCCGGGCGGCCGCAGCCGCCTCGGTCCGTCCCCAGATCCGCCCGTCCGTCACCAGCAGGGCCACGTCGGTCCGGCGCATGATCTCCAGGCTGCGCTCCGCGCGCAATCTGCCCAATTCGCCGTCGTCGTCCAGACCGGCGGTGTCCAGAAAGACCACCGGCCCCAGCGGGGCCATTTCCAGCGTTTTTTCAACAGGGTCTGTCGTTGTGCCGGGCGTATCCGAAACAATGGACACCGGCTGCCCGGACAGGGCGTTGAGCAATGAAGACTTGCCCGCATTGCGGCGTCCGAAAAGCGCGATGCAGGCGAAGGCCCTTGGGCGCTTCGGTCATGGGTGGACTCCTTGCGAAAAGGGGCCGGTTGCGCGGCGGCGCAGCGACCGGGAAAATCGGGATGGCCGGCGCGATTGGGCAAAACCGCGCCGGCCGGGGTCTGGGTGGGGCTGTGCGTATCAGCCCTTGGGCGGAAGAGCCCGGCGCTTATTCATACGGATAGGCGTTGCCCGCGAAATCCTTGTGGCGAGGATTGGGGTACGCGCCTGAAGCCGTAAGCTTCTTGAGGCCTTCCGATTTGTCGAACCATTTGGTGTGAAGCAGTTCTTCCGATTTATGGCCCAGCGGCTTGCCGAGCCAGGAATCATAAAGGGCCTTGACCTGTGCGTTGTCCTGGGAGGCCCGCTTGGGAAAGGTCTTGTCGGCGCCGTATACGGCGTTGACGCGGTCGCGCATGTAGTCCTTGATTTCCCTGGCTCCCGCATAGGCCTTGTTGACCATGCGCACGCCCAGCAAGAGGCCGCCGGAGAGAATGCACGCGCCTTTTAAAAATCCCCGTCTTGTGCTCGTCAGTATGGACATATGGCCCCCTAGGCGTTGGTGTTCATATCGGCAAGGCGTTTCCTGAGACTGCCGTAGAGGCTGGAGGCCTTGCGCTCCGCGTATTCCAGCAGGGTCGGCATCAGGGGCTGGCCGCCGCCGCAGACGCAGCCGCCGGACAGGCCATGAACTCGATGAAATGATACGGGGACTTCCCGGCGCGGACTTCCTCACAGACCGCGTCAAAGCGTTTGGCCCCATGCACAACGGCCAGACGCAGCTCAATGCCGTTGATGGTCACCGTGTATTCCTTCATCCCCTTGAGGCCGCGCACCTGTTTGAAATCCCAGGATTCCGGACGCTGGCCGGTCACCGCCTGGTAGGCGAAGCGCAAAGCCGCTTCCATGACGCCCCCGGACACCCCGAAAATGGTAGCGCCGCCGGAGGATTCTCCCATCAGGCTGTCGCGCTGCCCCTCGGGCAGCTTGCTGAAGTCTATGCCCGCCTGCCGGATCATGTAGGCCAGTTCGCGGGTGGTCAGCGTGGCGTCGATGTCGCGCAGGCCGTCGGCGGCCAGCTCGGGACGCAGGCCTTCATATTTTTTGGCAATGCAGGGCATGATGGACACGGTGTAGATCTGTTCGGGAGCATAGTTCAGCTTTTCCGCGCCATAGGTTTTGGCCAGCCTGCCGTTCATGCCCACGGGCGATTTGCAGGAGGAAAAGTGCGGCAGCAGGTCGGGGTGAAAGGTTTCCGCATACTTCTGCCAGCCCGGACAGCAGGAGGTGAATTGGGGCAGATGTTTTTTTTCGCCCAGGCGTTGTACAAATTCCGAGGCTTCTTCCCAGATGGTCACGTCGGCGGTGAATTCAGTGTCCCAGCAATGGGCGAATCCCAGGGCTTTGAGGGCCGAGAGCATCTTGCCGGTGGTCACGCTGCCGGGCGCGAGCCCGAAAGCCTCGCCCAAGGCGTAGCGCACCGACGGAGCGGGCATGGCAATGCACTTGACGCTCTTGTCCTGAAGCTTCTTTTGCAGTTCAGGCACCCAGGTCTGCACTTCATAAACGGCGAATTCCGGACAATGGGTCAGGCACTGCCCGCAGTTGATGCAGGCTTCGGGGTAGGCGACCTTGTGCGCCGCGCCGGTTTCCCCGTAGATCGCTCCTGAGGGGCAATATTCCTGACAGGTGTCGCAGCCGATGCATTTTTCCGCATCAACCTGCACAAAAAACATCTTGTCGCCGTCGGCCCCCTGTGGCGGCACATTGGGCTCATACTGGATATGCTCCATGACGATACGCGGCATTCCAACCTCCTGGCGGTAACAGGTGAATCAGACTCCATCCGTCAGTCGCGCCCGCACGGGCGGCGATGAACAGTTCATGCTTCTTCCGGCGGCCGCCGGGTTTTTCTCGCTTTCCAGCGGCGATGCGAGCGTATGCGTGCGCCCGGCGGCCTCGACGGCCATGCGTGCGGCTGCCGTATCCACGCGGTTTTTATTGTCGTAAATGCGGTAGTGTTCACGGTATCCCGGCGGCGTGAAGCCGGGCATGAGCACATTGCCCCCGGCCAGCAGGCCTTCCTTCTGGCCCGCGACCGCATCCACCGTAGCCAGGGCCGTGGTGGCGGGAATGTTGGCCCAGGGCAGCGCGATGCGCAGCACGGCCATGACCCGCAGGGTCAGTGCCGCCGTGCCTCCGGGCCGGGTGCCCAAAGGCGTATCCGCCTGGGGGATGAACGGCCCGACCCCGCACATGGACACGCGCAACTTCCGCGCCAGCAGAATGTCGTCGGCCAGGGATTCGGGCTTTTGCCCCGGCAGGCCCACCATGAAACCCGAACCCGTTTCATAGCCCAGCTCCCGCAGCATACGCAGGCTTGCGAGGCGTTCCGCCAGCGTGTGGCCCGGATGCAGGCGCGCATACAGCCGTGGGTCGGCGGTCTCATGCTTGAGCAGAAAGCGCGCGGCACCGGCTTCCTTCCACAGGGCGCAGGCCGTCCGGGGCTGTTCCCCCACGCTGAGGGTCACCGGCACGCGCAGGTCGCGGCGTATGGCGTCCACCACCCCGGCCAGCCATTGCGGCGGCACCGCATATTCGCCCGCTTGCAGCACAAGGGTGTCCGCGCCCGCGGTCACGGCTTCGGTTGCGGTCTCCATTATTTCGTCTTTGGAAAGCGTATAGCGCACGAGTTGCCTGTTGGCCGCCCGCAGGCCGCAGTAGCGGCAATTGCGACGGCAGACGTTGGAGAACTCCACAAGCCCGCGCACGAAAACATGCGAGCCTTTTTCCCGTGCCGTTATCCGCGCGGCGCGGCGCCGCAATTCGGCATAGGGCGTTGCAAACAGGAGCTTGAGAATGTCCTCGCGGCGCACAGACGCATCCTTGTCCATGCTCAGCAGTAGACGTCCCGCTGGCCGGAACGCACCTTGGAAAGCAGCTTTTCCGAGACGCGGCGGGTGCGCTCCTCCATGCCGTCCAGAGAGGCGGCAATGGCGCATTCACCGGCCAGGCGCTCTTCCTCCCCCGCGTAGTCCAGCAGATATTCCTCAAAGGTGGAGAGGGCGTTGGGCGCGCACTTGGCCTTGATGAGGCCGGGTTTGGCGAGATCCATGAAATCCTTGCCCGTGCGCCCCAGGCGGTAACAGCCCGTGCAGAAGGAGGGGATGAAACCGTGGTCCCCGAGATCCTTCACCACCTCGGCCAGGCTTCTGTGGTCGCCGAGCTGAAACTGGGCCGCCTCAAATTGACTGTCTTCCTTGTAGCCGCCGGGATTGGTGCGGCTGCCCGCCGAGATCTGCGAAACGCCGAGTTCCAGGGTGAGGCCGCGTATGGCGGCATTTTCGCGCGTGGACATGATCAGGCCCGTATAGGGAACCGCCAGGCGCAGAATCGCCACCAGCTTCAGGAAATCCTCATCGCTGACGGCATGCGGCGGCCGGGACGCAAGGTCGGAACCGACGGCGGGCTCGATGCGCGGCACGCTGATGGTATGGCAGCCCACACCGAAGCGCTCTTCCAGATGGGCGATGTGCATCATCAGAGCCAGGGTTTCGTAACGCCAGTCATAGAGACCGTAGAGCAGCCCCATGCCCACGTCGTCGATGCCCGCCAGCATGGCGCGGTCAAAGGAAGAGGCCCGCCAGTCCAGGTCGCGCTTGGGGCCCGCCAGGTGCACGCTTTCGTAGGTGGGCCGGTGATAGGTCTCCTGGAAAAGCTGGAAGGTTCCGATATGCCGTTCCTTGAGACGGCGGAAGTCCTCCACCGAAAGCGGGGCGAGATTGACATTGACCCGGCGGATATTGCCGCCGCCCTCGCGCGCCTCGTAAATGGCGTCAATGGCGTCCAGCACATAGTCGATGCCGCTGCCGGGATAGGCCTCGCCCGCCACCATCAGAACCCGCTTGTGCCCCTGGCGCAGGATGATCCTGGTTTCCTCAAGTATCTCGTCCCGGCTCAGGGCGCGGCGGGTCACTTCGGTATTGGATTTCCGGAAGGCGCAGTACAGGCACTCGTTGGAGCAGAGATTGGAGATATACAGCGGAGCGAACAGCACGATGCGGTTGCCGTAAATTTCTTCCTTGACCGCCTTGGCGGTGTGGTACAGCTCCGCCGTCAATTCCGGAGAGGAAAGGCCCATCAGCACGGCCACGTCCGTAAGCGAGAGCCCCTTCAGTTCCCTGGCCTTGGCAAGGACCTCGCGCGCCCGCGCCGGGTCCTCGCGGCTACAGGAGGAGGCAAGCACGCGTTCTATTGTAGCGTCGTCCAACCATGTGGCCCTGGTATCCGCAATATTCCCCGTCATGGCATCCCCTTGCTGGCAGCGGTCGCTGAACCGCCGATTAGTGGGTTTCAGGACAAGCGGCCTGACGCTCAGGCTGTTTGTTTTTTTTGTATTACATTTTTAAATTTCGTGTTACGATATGCGAGCAGCCGCCGTTACGCTCACGCCCCCCGCGAAAGCGGCGTCTCGCAATACCCGGAAAGATGCTGTGCGGAACCTGCCGTCAAATACCGGACAGGCGACAGAGGCCCTTATACTATTGTGTTATCTTTTTTAAAAAAGTAACACCATCAGTTTAAAAAAATTCTCTGCGGGCAGGCCGCCTCCGGGTGGCGGGGCATGTATACGGCCGCTCCCTTGCAGCTATGCCATTTCGTGTTACTTTTGTAAATTACGTGTTACAAATTTTATGCTTCCCACGTCCGATTACGGTATGGGCCGGGGAAATTATGGGGAAGTATTGCCCGGAGCGGGCATGCGCAGGCCCATGCCTGCTCCGGGCCGGAGGGTGTCAGGGAACAGGGGGATGGCTACTGCTGTTGCATCCGGGCCACCAGAGCCCGCAAGCCCTCGGTCTGGGCCGCGAGCCCGGCCACGGCCCCGGCGGCTTCCGCCATGCTCTCGGCGGTCTGGCCGACCATGTTGTTGACCCGTTCGATATTGGCGTTGATCTCCTCCGAGGCGGCGGACTGCTGCTCGCTGGCCGCGGCAATGGCCTGAATCTGGTCGGCCGTGGCCTCTGCGGTGCTTACGATGTCGGTCAGGGCGTGGCCGGAGTCATTGGCAAAGCCCGTGGCCTTGTCAATCTGGAGCACGGCGTTTTCCACCGAGGCCATGCTTTTGTTGGTGCTTTCCTGAATGGCCTGGATGGCGCTGCTTACGTCGTGGGTGGAAGCCATGGTTTTTTCGGCCAGTTTGCGCACCTCGTCAGCCACCACGGCAAAGCCGCGCCCGGCGTCGCCCGCGCGGGCGGCCTCAATGGCCGCATTCAGGGCCAGCAGGTTGGTCTGGTCCGCAATGTCGGAAATCACGGTCATGATCCGGCTGATGGCCCCGGCATGCTCGTTGAGTCGCTCCATGTCCGTGCGCAATTCCAGCGAAACCGCATGCACCCGCTCAATGCTTTGCAGCGACTGATGCACGACCTGCGCGCCGCTTTCGGCCTTGGCCCTGGTCTCGCCGGAGAACCGGGACGTGGTGGAGGCATTGCGGGCCACTTCCTGCACTGTGGCGTTCAGCTCATTGATGGCCGTGGCGGCTTCGGTCAGGCTTCGGGCCGATTCGGAGGCGATCCGGTCGGATTGCTCGATCTGGACCGAAAGCGCGCCGGAAGCGTCGGAAATGACCCGGATGGCCTTATCCAGGCTTTCGGCCACGCCCAGCATGGCTGTGGTCTTGGCTTGGGCCGCCTCTTCCGCCCGCAACATGGAGGCGCGGGCCTTTTCTTCCTCACGGTGGGCTTTTTGTTCGCTTTCCTGGGAACGGCGCAGAGTCTCGTTGATATGGGCGAGCATTTTCGCAAAACTTTCGTACAGACTCAGCAGTTCGCCGGAAAACAGCGCCCTGTCGGGCAGCGCGGCCTGTATGTCGCCGTCGGCAATGGTTTCGGAAGTGCTGCTGAGCAGTCCCAGGGGGCGGTTGATGCTGCGCAGGATGAGCGCGCCCAGAATGAAGACCGCCACGGCCATGACCAGGGAGAAGATCACGCTGATCCGCAGCATGGCGTAGGTGCCTGCAAAAACCTCGTCCGCGTCGATGGCGTAGACGTATTTCCAGCCGCGCTGGTCGCTGAAGATGTTGACCAGCACGTCCCGGCCGTTGACCTCGGCCATGTGCACGCCGTTGGGCATGGCGTAGATCGTGTCGAGGCCGGGCATTTTTTTGTCCGCCACCTTGCTGAACAGAGCTTCGGCGTTGCGGGTCGCCACGATGATGCCGCTGGGATCAATAAGGGTCAGGCGGCCGGTGCGGCCGATCTCCATGGCGGAAATGCTTTTGGAAAGCGTGGCGAGGCTTACCTCGATGTAGGAGACGCCCGCCGTCCTGCCCCCGTCCTTGACCGTATGCACAAAGGAACACACGGGCGTGCCCGCCGCGTTCAGATAAACGGAATGGGCCGCGCCCGTGCCGCTGTCCTCGGCGGACTGGTACCAGGGACGTTTGCGCGGATCGAAACCGGCGGGATAGGCAATGGGAGGGTACTCCAGAAAACCCCCGTCCGTGGAGCCCAGGCCCACGGCCAGGTAGGAAGCGCTGGATTCGGCAAGCTGTTCCAGTATCTTGTCCAGCTCCAGAGCCTGGGGGTTCATTTCCCGGCGCGTGTGGGTCTTGGACGCGCCCAGTCCGACATGGGAGGGAAGGTGCCCGGCCGCTTCGGCCGTCTGCGGCAGCCCGGCCAGAAAGGCGCTGTTGTCCTCGGCGGTGTTGAAGAAGAGCGAAACATAGTTTGTGACGCTCTGGACGGTCGTTTTTGAGCCGCTTACCGCGATCTGGTAACTGTCCTTATAGGCGTAGTAGGCCATGAAGGACACCACGAGAGCGATGGCCGCGATGAAGGAAGCCATAAGGCTGATGAGTTTGGCGCGTATGGTCACTGTCTGCTCCTGTAAGGCGCTGTCGCGGGGGCGTCGTAATGACGTCGGCCCGGCGCGCGGGGGCTGGCACGGACTTGTTCCGGCTCTGATGTCGGGATGAAAAAAATGCGGGAACCGGGCGCCTCCCGGCGGCTCAGGCGCGCCGCGCATTGCGCGGGCCCGTGCCGGGGGGTGTCCCGCAGCATAGGTATATGTACATTATGTACGTTTATGAAACGTATAAGAAAATATGTGTCGTTGCAAGATGAATCTGAAAAATGTACCAATCGTTATCTGTAAATATATCAATCGCGCTGCATATGGTATACATAATTTTCTATATCGCTGAAAGAGAGTCTTGAATTCATCTTTTTGGCTTTCAATCTATCGCACATTTTATGTGTAGTATTCTTTGTGCTGGTATCCTGACAATACTGCGCATATATGTATAGATTTATCTACGGCAATGCGCAGCCGCCGCCCTGATCCACGCCCCTGCGGGTGAAGCGGGCCGCGCGGAGGCGACCCGTCTCAGCGGCTTGCCAGGGAGAGCAGCAGATTCCAGTCGCTGATCTGGACTTTGCGGGCGGTAAAGGAGGAGATCACGCCGTGCTGTTTGAGGCGTTGCAGGGCGCGGGCCAGGGTGGCCCGGTGGATGCCCAGCAGATCGGCCACTTCCTGCTGGGTCATGTGGCAGGGAAAGGCGCTTTGGCTGTTGTTTTTGCGGGCCAGGCTGAGGATGAAGCGGCAGAGGTGGATTTCGTGGCGGCCGGTGCCCATGTCCGCCAGAAAGGTATAGTGGATGAGCATCTTGATGCCCATGGAGCGCAGCAGGTTGGCGATCTGGACCGGGTGCTCGCGGATAAAGGCGGCGTCCTCCAGCAGATTTTCCGGAAAGCGCCAGATTTCGGACTCCGAGGTGCAGACAAAGCGTCCCTCGGGATTGTATCCGGCCAGGGTGCGCGCTTCATTGAACAGGCAGCCCGGTTCGATGCACAAGGTGAGCCGTTCGCGGCCGCAGGAAGAGGTGTAGAAAATGCCCACCGAGCCACGGGACAGGTAGTACATGCCCCTGGTCTTCTGGTGTGGAATAACGGCGTCCTTGGGATAGACGGATCTGACGGCGTAGCGCAGCACGTCCTCCCAGGGCTTGTTGAGGTCGGCCACATGCCCGATGCGGGCCATTTCCCCATCGGTCGAGTCGACGGGCGGGGTCTGAGCGGGGATTGTCATAGACTGCTCCGGAACGGCGGGAGGGGAAAACCCCTCCCGCCGCGTATGGCGCGGCCTGAAGCGTTCGGGTTCTGGGAATGTCCCGTCGCTCCGCGCGGATTCCCCATCGAATCCGCGCCGTGAACCTGTCGCGGGGTGCATTGCCGTCAACTTCCGGTTGCCGGGAAGACCGGCGGCTGACGGCCGGCGGTGTGCCGCGCCGTCAGGCGACAGGTGTAAGCGCGATGCGCTGTTACGATGCCACGCAGGATCGTATTGATGTATTGGCGGCGGGCTTGGGCGCCTGCCCCTTGGGATGATGTGTGCGCACGGTGGTGACTTTGTTCTGGGTAAAGAAGTTCAGGCCGTCCTTGCCCTGAACCTTGTCCGTGCCCAGCAGCGAGCCCTTGATGCCGCCGAAGGGCACATAGGGATGCGGCGCGCAGATGCCCACGTTCACGCCCACCATGCCCACGTCGGCCAGACGGCTGAAGCGCTCGATGTAATAGGCGTTCTGGGTGAAGATGCACGCGCCGTTGCCGAATTCCGAAGCCCGGATCAGGTTGAGGGCGTCGTCCATGTCCGCCACCTTGATGGTGGCTACCAGCGGCCCGAAGACTTCGGTGGTGAACAGGGGGTTGCAGGGAGTCACGTCCCTGATGATGGTGGGCCCCACGAAGAAGCCGTTTTTGTTCTTTTCGGGCAGGACGGGATTGCGCCCATCAAGAATAAGTTCGCAATTGCCGTGGGCAAGGGCGATGTCCACGTACTTGGCGACATTGTCGGCGGCTGCGCGGGAGATCAGCGGTCCCATATAGACGTCGGGATCAAAGGCGTCGCCCACCTTGACGGTTTTGGAGGCTTCCAGAATGCGCTCCATGACCGTGTCGTAGATTTCGGGCACGGCGGCCACGATGGACCCGGCCAGGCAGCGCTGCCCGGCCGAGCCGTAGCAGGAGTTGAGGAAGTTGTTCACAAAGATGTCCAGATTGGCGTCTTCCATGACCAGAAGCATGTTCTTGGCCCCGCCCAGGAGCATGGAACGCTTGGCCCCCCTGGCGCAGCCCTCGGCCATTTTTTTGGCCGTGGGCGTGGAACCCACCAGGCAGACTCCGGCCATGCGCGGGTCTTCATACCAGGTGCCGGGAATGGAGCGGTCGCCGTGGATCACGTTGACCACGCCCGCGGGCAGGCCGATTTCCTGGAAGAGCTCGCAGATGAGCTGCATAAAGTAGGGCGACTGGGTGGAAGGCTTGAAGATGAAGGTATTGCCCGCCGCGATGGCGTAGGGGATGAACCAGCCGAAGACCAGGGCCGGGAAGTTGAAGGGGGCCACGCCGCCGAACACGCCCAGGGACTGCCGCACGACCTTGACGGAAATGCTGCTTGAGATCTGGTCCAGAATGTCGCCCTGGATCAGGGAAGGCGTGCCGCAGGCGGATTCCAGAATCTCGATGACGCGCTGCACTTCGCCGCGCGCTTCGGAGATGTGCTTGGCCTGGTCCCAGGCAATGCCCTGGGCCAGTTTTTCGTGATTGCGGATCATGGCCTCGCGCAGCTTGAAGATATAGGCCACGCGCTTGGCCACCGGAACTTCGCGCCAGGTCTGGTAGGCCTCCCAGGCCGTGGCGATGGCCGCTTCGCAGGCATCCGCCCCGGACATGGGCACTTCGCCGATCTGCTCGCCGGTGGAGGGGTTGTACAAAGGCTTGACCGGCGTGCCTGCTTCTTCACGCCACTGGCCGTTGATGAAGTTTTTGATCTTGACGTAGGGAAAGTCGGACATGGTCTGCTCCTGTGCCCCTGAGGGCGGTTGCGTGTTGCGCGCGGAGAGGGTGTGCCGCGTCGGGTGTTCTCAGTAAAATTGCTCCAGCAGCTTCTCCAGCACGTCGGCGGTGCCCTTGCGCGGATTGCTGTCCATCAGCCGTTTGTAGGCCGCGCCCAGTTCGGCCACGCCGCGCAGTTCTTCCCGGCGGATGCCGTAATTGGACAGGCCCTGCTTGATGCCCAGGTCGTCCATGAGGCTTACGAAGCCCGCAGCGGCGCTTTTGGCTTTTTCGCGCACCGAGGCCCCGGCCGGGGCGCTGCCCAGGATTTCGGCGATGACCGCGAATTTTTCGGGAGCGGCCAGGGCGTTGAAGCTCATGCCCATGGGCGCGCACACCGCCATCATCAGGCCGTGGGGGATGTGGTGCTCCGAGGGCACGGACATGCCCAGGGCGTGGATGATGCCGTTCTGGGTGTTGGAAAAGCCCATGCCGCTGATGGCCGCGCCGTAGAGCATCTGCTCGCGCGCTTCCATATTGCCGCCGTTGGCGTAGACTTTGCGGATATTGTCGGAGATCATGCGCATGGCCTGGAGGTTCAGGGCGTCCGTGAAGGGCGTAGCGTGCAGGCTCACGTAGGACTCGATGCAGTGCACCAGGGCGTCCAGGCCGGTGATGGCCGTGTAAAAGGGCGGCAGGCCGGCGGTCAGCTCAGGGTCCAGCAGAACCACCTTGGCGTAGAGATAGTCGCTGACCGTGCCCTGCTTGGAATCGGTGATCGGGTCATTGAGCACCGCGTTGGAGGTCATTTCGCTGCCCGTGCCCGCCGTGGTGGGAATCAGGATGGTGGGCATGCAGGCCGAGGGCACCTTGTGCAGGCCGAAATAGCGGCTCATGGGGCCTTCGTGCACGGCCAGCAGGGCCGTGGCCTTGGTGCTGTCCAGGGCGCTGCCCCCGCCCAGGCCCACCAGCAGTTCCACCTTGTTCTGCCTGACCCA
>OHAT01002077.1_pt1 | contig 15898 bp, 11 predicted proteins | sample 1577141 | NCBI WGS metagenome assembly OHAT01 (sample SAMEA3541578, study PRJEB24748) | human gut metagenome | biome: human gut; feature: human-associated habitat; material: faeces | place: China | collected 2012 | reverse complement strand
GTGGGAGAGTCGGTGAGCAAGCCTTTGGAGTACTATTTCAATAATTTGAACTCTTTGATGAACGTGTTGACTTGTATGCGGGAATTTAAGGTGCCGAATTTGGTGTTTTCCTCTTCCTGTACGGTGTACGGACAGGCCGATGTGTTGCCGGTAACGGAAAAAACACCTCGTCATGAGGCTGAATCTCCTTACGGGAACACGAAGGTGATGAGTGAAGATATTATTCGGGATCTGATGCGAGTGGAACCTGACATGAAAGCTCTGGCATTGCGCTATTTTAACCCGATCGGGGCTCATCCGACAGCGTTTATCGGAGAGTTACCCAATGGAGTACCCAATAATTTGATTCCTTATTTGACACAAACGGCTATCGGGATTCGTGAGCAATTGAGCGTGTTCGGTGACGATTACAACACGCCGGATGGTTCTCCGTTACGCGACTATATTGACGTGGTGGATCTGGCTCAGGCGCACGTGGTAGCTATCCGTCGGTTGTTGGAAGGGAAGAATAAGAAGAATTACGAGTTTTTCAATATCGGGACGGGAAAAGGGCTTTCCGTGTTGGAGATCATCCATGCTTTTGAGCGGGCAACCGGGGTAAAGGTGAATTACAAAATCGTGGGACGTCGTGCCGGTGATATCGAGAAGGTGTGGGCTGATACGACTTTAGCGAATAAAGAGTTGGGATGGAAGGCTGCGACACCGATCGAGGACACGATGAAGAACGCGTGGAAATGGCAGCAATCGTTAAAGCAATAAAAAAGGGGTTTTTAAAACCCCTTTTTTATTGCTTTATTCTACAGTTACCGATTTTGCAAGGTTGCGCGGCATATCCACATTACAGCCTCTCATCACGGCAATGTGATAGGAGATGAGTTGTAATGGAATCACGTTCAACAGCGCGGAAAGAAATTCCAGTGTTTCGGGAATTTCGATCACGTGTTCCGCTAGTTTTGTGACTTGCGTGTCGTTATCGTTTACCAGAGCGATGACGTGTCCTTTGCGGGACTGTACTTCTTTGATGTTGGAAACGATTTTATCGTAGTAATTGTCGTTCGTGGCAATGGCGAACACGGGCATATTCTCGTCAATCAAGGCGATGGGACCGTGTTTCATCTCCGCTGCCGGGTATCCTTCGGCATGGATATAGGAAATTTCTTTCAACTTCAACGCTCCTTCGAGAGCCACGGGGAATTGACAACCTCTTCCCAGGTAAATGGCATTCGTGGAGTCCTTGTAGATAGCGGAAATTTCTTTGATTATGTTGTCCTTTTCCAGTATAGCTTTGACCTTATCCGGTAGGTTATAGAGTTCGTTGATATATCTTTTATATATATCGTCTGCCAGTGTCCCCTTACGGTGACCTATTTGCAAAGCCATCATGGCAAGTACCGATATTTGGGCGGTGAATGCTTTCGTGGAGGCGACACCGATTTCCGGTCCCGCGTGGGTGTATACCCCGGCATCCGTTTCGCGTGCGATGCTTGAACCGACCACGTTGCAAATGCCTATAACCGTGGCCCCGTGTGTTTTGGCATACTTGATAGCTGCCAATGTGTCGGCTGTTTCTCCACTTTGGGAGATGGCTATCACGATATCGTTTTCATTCACTATCGGGTTGCGATAACGGAATTCCGAAGCGTATTCCACTTCTACCGGGATACGGGTAAATTCTTCCAGCATGTACTCGCCGACTAGTCCGGCATGCCATGACGTTCCGCAACCGATAATGATGATCCGGTGCGCGTTTACCATCTTCGGGATGATTTCAGAGATACCACCAAGGTAAATCTCGGAGGCATCCACGTTCACCCGTCCCCGGATAGTGTCATAGATAGAATTTACTTGTTCGAAAATCTCCTTCAACATGAAGTGCGGGAAACCGCCTTTTTCTATTTTCTCGATGTCGATATCCACGTGTTGGATGCTTAAAGAAACCGGGGTATTCTTGATCGTTTTCAAGATCATCTCGTCTCTTTTCAGGATAGCGACATCATCGTCGTTCAGGTAGATCACGTTTTTCGTGTATTCCACGATAGGCGTGGCGTCAGATGCCACGAAATACTCGCCTTGTCCCACTCCGATTACCAGGGGACTGCCTTTGCGTGCCACCACGAGTTGATCCGCCTCCGCTTTGCACAAAACAACCAGCCCGTAGGCACCGATTACTTTGGTCAGAGCCAGACGAACCGCGTTTTCTGCATTTATCTGACCTTTCAAGTATATGTACTCGATGAGGTTTGCCAATACTTCCGTGTCGGTTTCGCTTTTGAACGCGTATCCTCTTGCCTGTAATTTTTCTTTCAACAGGGAATGATTCTCGATAATACCGTTGTGCACGATAGAGAAAAGACCGTTCATGGAAGTATGCGGGTGAGCGTTCGCGTCATTCGGCTCCCCGTGGGTAGCCCAGCGCGTATGCCCCATCCCGATCGTGGCACTCGTGTCTTCGAGTTCCATGTGTTGTTCGAGGTCGAGCACTCTTCCCTTGCATTTGTAAACTCTGATGTCATCGTTGTGAATCAACGCGATCCCGGCAGAATCGTATCCCCGGTATTCCAGGCGTTTCAGACCATTGATTAAGATCGGACAGGCTTCTTTGGGTCCGATATATCCCACAATACCACACATAATGTTTGTCGTGTTTTATATATTTGTTAATAATAAAACAAGCGGCTAACAACCATTGCCGCTTGTTTCTATGTTTATTCGATTATTTTGTCAAAAAAGTCGGAGTATGCATCGATATAGCATTGCTCCCCGGGGTACTCCAAGGTCGGTTTCTTCAATTCGCTGGCGAAAGTACGAAGTTCGTCATCCACGTCCTTGTGATTAAAGATGATGCCATCCGCGTATTGGAATGCCAATTTGTTGATATTCGTGTGTGTCGGATCTTTTAACAGTGCCAAGTCTTTGCGCGCAACACCTTCCGTTATAGCTTTCTCCTCGAATTTGCTATCCAATTTCCCCTCGAATTTATCGTTGTAAGTGGAGAACACCACTTTTGTTTTGGAGAATACCGGGTCATCATGGTACTCTTTTTTGAGGTAAAGCGGAATCAACGCGGTAAACCATCCCTGACAATAGATCAAGTCCGGCGCCCATCTTAGTTTGCGTACCGTTTCGAAAACACCCCGTGCGAAAAATATCGAACGTTCGTCGTTATCGGGAAAAAATGTTCCGTCTTCATCGGCGATCGTGTGTTTGCGTTGAAAATAATCTTCGTTGTCAATGAAATACACCTGCATTCTAGCAGATTGTATGGATGCAACCTTGATAATCAAAGGATGGTCAGTGTCATTGATAATCAAATTCATCCCGGATAACCGGATGACCTCGTGCAATTGATTGCGTCTTTCATTGATACAGCCGTAACGCGGCATGAACGTTCTGATTTCTTTACCTTTTTCTTGAATCCCCTGAGGTAAATATCTTCCGATATTAGCCATTTCGGAATCAGGAAGATAAGGTACAATCTCTTGAGATATAAATAAAACTCTTTTTTTAGCCATAACTACTACTTTTCCCAAAAACCTTACAAAGATAGGCAATTCCGATTAGAATTCAAAACTTCGAGGTAATAAACCTCTCTCAAAATAAACCACTTGAAATTCTAAAATGACTCCTTTCAAGGATTTTCATGCAAAATATTTTGCTTTTATCTTAGATTTATATAACATTGCGGAACTCTTTTTAGCCTGTAAATTAGGGGAAGACTTGACTATGGCTTGGCATAATGAATTCGGAAAGTTGGGAGAAGATAAGGTGTATCTTTATCTGTTAGATCTGGGATATACTGTTTTGGAACGTAATTGGCGAATCGGACGTCGGGAATTGGATTTCGTGTGTTTGGACGGAGAGATGCTTGTCGTGGTCGAGGTGAAAACCCGGACGAGCGAAGAGGTGGATGTTTTCGAGTTGTTGAATTACAAGAAAAAGAAAAGTCTGCAAGCTGCCGGGGCTGCTTATCTCACGAAAAAGAATATACATCGGGAAATACGTTTCGACCTCGTGGTTGTCACGGGTTCCAATATGCGTATCGAGTACGTGTGTGAAGCTATTGATTTGTTTTAGAAAGAACCGGGTGGCTTCTGTCGTGTGTGTGGTGTGGTAGGAATATGAATGCCACCCGGCATAAGAAAAGTGTCAATAGGGATACTAGAGGTATATCAAAAATTGTGCTAGAAATCGAGAATCATTGGATAAATCTTGATAATTTAGGGAATTAATTCAAAATTTACAAAACCGAAAGGAAAAGCTGACACCTAGGGTTTGTAAGGGTGACAGCGTCCATGAGGTTGCGGAAATGTTTTTTTTCACCGACCTCTTCTCTTGTAAAGCTGTCCGGAAATGATTACTTTTGGAGAGTTAAATCTAAAAAAAAGAGAGTATGGCAACAGTAAAAGCAAAATATTTAGGAGGTTTACGCGTGGAATGCACGCATTTACAGAGTGGTACGACGATCATCACGGATGCGCCGACGGATAATAACGGTAAGGGGGAGGCTTTTTCTCCGACCGATTTGTGTTCTACTTCTTTGGCGGCTTGTGCCATGACAATTATGGGAATTTATGCCCAAAATAACGGAATCGACCTGACAGGAACTGACATCGAGATTACCAAGAAGATGGCTGCAGAGCCTCGCCGTATAGCGGAGATTGATGTAATCTTTAATTTCCCGGCGAACGGGTATACCGAGAAAGAGAAAAAGATTCTGGAACGTGTGGCGCATACTTGTCCCGTGCATTTGAGTCTGCATCCCGATGTGAAACAAAACATCGTGTTTAATTGGCAGTAATGGTAACCGGGGCTACCGGGTTATTGGGTAGCCATTTGTTGTGTCATCTGGCTCGTTCGGGCGAGAAAATCATAGCATTAAAAAGAAAAGAGAGTCGTGTCGAGGAGACAATGGCTCTCTTTTCTCGTTATTTCTCATCCCCGGAAGAAGTTGTTTCTCGTGTAACATGGGTAGAGGGTGACGTGTTGGATGGGGAATCCATCTCCCCGTACGGGGAGAAAGTCCACACGGTGTACCACTGTGCGGCGATGGTTTCTTTTAACGGGAGCGACCGGGATACTCTGTTGCAGACGAATATCCGGGGAACAGAGAATATATGTTCCCTTTGCCTACAACATCGCGTGCGGCTCTGTTTCGTGAGTTCTATTGCCGCCTTGGGCGATGCTCCCGACGAGAGTGTCATCATTGACGAGGATACACCCGAAATCCCCGGCTCTGTTCATTCGCTTTATTCGGGTAGTAAGGGAGCGTCCGAGAAGATCGTGTGGGATTACGTGCGGAAAGGGATGGAGGCTGTCATTGTCAACCCGGCGATTATTCTGGGTACCGGACTTCGGGGACGTAGTAGTGCCAAGTTGTTCGAGCAAGCCCGGAAAGGAATGCCTTTTTACACCGATGGGGTGAACGGTTACGTGGATGTGAGGGATGTTTGCGAGGTAATGATTCGTTTGGTAAATATTTCTTCCATCCGGGGAGAACGGTTCGTGCTTTGCGGTGGAAATTATTCTTACAAGGAGTTGTTTACCGTGATAGCCCGTGCCGCGGGGAAACGACCGCCATATATACGGATGGCGCCTTGGATGACTTCTTTAGCTTGGCGTTTGCTCGCTTTCTTTTCCTTGTTTACAGGAAAGAAACCGGCTTTTACACGTGAAACCGCCCGTTCCTCTCGAAATAAATCCCGTTATTCCAGTGCCAAATTGTTGAAAACGTTACTTGATTTTCGTTTTCATACCTTGGAGGAAACGGCTCGATTCTTTATTCATTTGTGAATATTATTTTTCTCTTGGATACTCCTTTATAGTGAGCGATTTAACTGTTTGATGTTATATTTCCTGTTCTATTTTGTTAATGTTTGACAGAAATAATGTATTTTTGGAGTCAGAGAGTGAGGCAGATGAGAGTTGATTTAACCTTTTAAAATGACGTTCGTGGATATAGTGAATGTAAAGCAACCGAAAGTCTTTGAAAGTGTATTCCATAGGTATTACGCTTCACTTTGCTATTTTGCCAATAAATTTGTGCATGATGAGGAGGCGGCACGGGATATCGTGCAAGAGGTTTTCCTTCGTTTTTGGGAATCCCAAGACAAGTTTGCGAACGAAACGGCTCTAAAGTCTTATCTGTATCTTTGCGTTCAGAATGCTGCTATCAATTATTTGGATAAGTTACATACCCGTGAGAAAGCCAACCGGAGTATGGAATGGAAAATTCTTGACGAAGAGGATGTTTTCTGTTTTCAAGTAGAAACCGATGTATTCGAGGAGGTTTTTGCGGCGATAGAAGAATTGCCGATTGAATGCCGCCGTATCTTTAAAATGAGTTACGTGGAAATGCTTGATATCAAGACCATTTGCGCGCAATTGGACGTGGCGGAATCGACTGTGAAGACACAACGGCAGCGTGCTAAAAAATATCTTCGGGAGCGTTTACAGCATCTTTATCCCGTGGTGATTTTCATGTTTTTCTGATCAATTAATGACTGTCGTTTTAGAGTATTCCTATGGTGAACCCAAGGTAATCCTACCGTAATCCTACCCCTCCTTCGAAGCAACGCGGAATCTTCGCCGTTGCTCGACTAGCTGGAGATGGTGATGCACTGGCGGATATTCGAAACAGCTTCGAAGGAGGGGTAGGATTACCTTGGGATTACCCTGGGTTCATGGTAGGATGTTCCCATTGTGTAATTTACGCTGCGCAAATTACGCAACGAGAAATTGGATAGATAAATTAAAAAAAATAATTCGTTTTTCTTGTCATCCTTTTGGGGCTTTGGCTGTTTTATTATAGAACAGGGATAGGCGTGTCGATTTGTGTTGTTAACAATTAAATCAAAGCTTATGGTAAAAGAATCAAATAGTATTTGGAAAGATTTATTTATATGACTTGCTATGAAAAAAAGTGGGATTATATTGTTTTAAATCATGTTTTACAATTTAAATTTGATTGTGGTGAGGAGAATGATTATTTTAAAATTCAGCTTTTTATTCATATTTGTTATGATGTTGTCTTGTAATGATGGTTATTTGGGGCAGGAGATGCAAATGGAAAAACTGGATGAAGTAGGAAAAGCTTTTATGGAACATTTATTATCCACTCCCAATGGAGAACAGCATTGGAACATGTTAAATCGCCAAGGAGATATTCTGCCGAATGAAACAGTGCTTTCCTTTGGAGGAGGTCGGGGGTGGCATTATATACTTCCTTTGTTAAGAGATAACGAGATAAAAGGAATAGTGATATTTCCGGTAGAAGGCGAAGGAATTAATGAATCTCTATCGACAGGTATGCTAGGAAGTCCATTCGTATTGGATGAAGAAGAGATTAAAGAGGATTGCTCTATACAAGGATTGTTTAGATCTCCCGTCATTGAAAGGTGGAAAAAAAGAGGAATTATTATTGGTGATAAATTGATTGCCACTCAAATAACGATAAGTTCATTATTATCTCGTTCCGGGGATGCCGGGAGTTATCCTGCACTATATTCTATTGTTTGTGATAATTATATAGATGATGACGGGAGTATCGTAATTAACGGAATTAATGAAAAAGGGTTGCAACGTTTGTCCGAGCAAATTCTTTATCTGATGCCAGTTACGATGTATGTAAATATACAAAAAGATGTGATTTTTGTAGACGCTCCTTCGGAAGAGGCAGCTTTAGCTTTTTATCAAGCATTGGCGAATGCTTTGGAACAACGTAATTGTTATATATATTACACGTATGCTTGGAATAGGGAAGGAGGTACTTCAGGAGGTGGAGCGGGAGGAGGGCAAGGAGGGGAAAGTAGCGGATCGCAGGGAGGAGGTGGAGATATTCCCGAGCCGCCGATTGAGGGAGATCCGATACCACACGAGTATGTCGTAAGTATGATAACGAATTGTTTGTCCGGTAAGGTTGAGATAGGTGATGAATATAACTTACTTCTAAGTGTTTATAACACGAATCCGTCAGCTCCCATTCCTGTTATCAAGAAAGTCGAGTATTTTGTTCGTAGAAAGGGAACGGCTTTGGGGGGATCTTTGGAAGAGAAAAGCACGGGAACGGGAGACGATTTGTTTTATACACGTAAAGCTATTTCTGCCGGAGTTCTTGAATTTCAAGCGGTCGTGTATATAGAACAACAAGTAAGACCGATTCTTTCTAACGTTGTCACTGTTGAGGAAATGTGTCCCCCGATAACCGCTTTTAAAGATCTATCAGTGGTTCGAAATCGGGCGATCGAATTGTGGAACATGACGGTCGATTATACTCGTGAACATAGGAATACCCGTGAAACGAGGGAGTTCGGGTGTTTTATCTATTTGAATACAGGAACGGGAGAATATCATTGTGGGGAAACAATACCGGGAGATCCTGTTATACTTGATAGGGAGGTTGAGGGAACGGTTCATTTCGTGTATCCCGACCAAAGGTATGATCCGAGATTATCTTTTGACTTGATTGTCGGAACATTGCATTCCCACTATCCTTTGACGTGGGCTGCACCGGGAGTGCGACGTGCTCCGGGACCCTCTCCAACGGATAATGATGCTACTTTGCCGGGGATGGTGTATGATTATACAAAACAAGTATTTGCGGGAGACCCTATTGATATGCCGAAAAATCCTAAAGAAATACAAACTTATGGGCAGAATAGAAGACAAACACCTTAAAAACAGACCAGAGATGAAAAGAGTAGTGTTAATATTATTAATTGGAATTTGCCTTTCAGGTATCTCTAATATGGCTTATTCCCAAGTGGAAGATACCGTTGTGTTTGAAGATAGTATAGCTAAAAAGAAGCTTGATAAAAAATTGATCAAGAATGCGAAAGAAGTCGTGCTTCAACACGGCCCGGGATATTACCGGGAATACAAGGAGCCTGTCATAAAATACAGGCGGGTGACTTCCGCTACAAGGGATCTCCATTATCTTGTTAAGGAAAAGAATATGGGACGAGTGTATTATACCGTGGAATATCCTTACGATATAAAGAAAGAGGTTTTCAATAACGAATACTCTGTAAAAGTTTATTTTTGGGAAGACTTGACCGTTTTTGATATCTTCTTCGGGCATGGCATGGGTATTTTGGATTACGATAAGTTGACTCGAACAGAAAAAAAGAAGATCGTGATTCCGTTCAAGAAGCGTATACCTTTTGTCGAGTACCTTGACACGGTGTGGGATGAAAAAGGGAATATTATAGAGATATGGCATCGTTACCGGAAGCAAGATACGGTGGAATTTAAAACAGATAAGAAATGAAAAGAGTCGTGTTAGTATTATTTATTGGAATTGTAAAGAATAAAAAAGTTTGATTTTCTTGTCATCCTTTTTGGACTTTGGCTGTTTTAATAGTAAAGATTAAACGATCGTTAAAAGATATAATCGAAAAGAGGTGGTTCGTTTGATTTTAGCTTATTTTCGGAAGGAGGCGAGTGCTAAAGAAGCGAAAGAGTTGGAGGAATGGGTAAACGAGAGCGAGAAGAATAGAGCCTTGTTTGAACGATTGCAAAATTCTGATTATATGCAGAATGAAATACGCGGATACCAAAGGTTTAATTCCGTGGAGGATTGGAAAAAACTTAGTCTGCGATTGACAGAATCTCGCGAAAGTGCGTATCGTTTGATATGGAAGTATGCGGCTTCCGTGATTATTTTATTCAGTTTGGGGGTAACTGCATGGTATTTAATGAAGGATCGGGAGGAACCGGTACAATATGTACAGGAAATAGAATACGGACGTTCGAAAGCAATTTTATTCTTGGAATCGGGGAAAGCGATAGAGTTGGAATCGGGGCGGGATACCCTATATGAAAAGGTGGAGGGGGAGAACTTCGTGAATGACGGAAGAAAGTTGGTCTACACGGAAGTTCCGGCGGAGAAGACTGTCGAATGGCACACGTTACAGGTTCCGAGAGGTGGCGAGTTCGTGTTGAATTTAGCTGACGGGACGGTTGTTACTTTGAATGCCGATTCTAAGATTCGTTATCCAGCACAGTTCTCGGGAAAAGATCGTCAGGTATTGTTGGAAGGAGAGGCCTTTTTTGATGTGGCTAAAGATAGTTTGCGACCGTTTATCGTGAAGACAAACGGGATGGATGTCCGGGTATTGGGGACGTGTTTTAACATGAAAGCGTACCCGGACGAGAATCAGCAGACGACACTGGTGAGAGGGACTGTGAAGGTATCATTGAATCAGCAACAAGTGGTGCTGGGTCCGGGTGAACAAGTGACTTGTGTCGAGCATGAATTGAAGGTCGAACAAGTGGATATTTATCCTTATATAGCTTGGAAAAATGAGCGATTCGTATTCGAGAACGAACCTTTGGAAGACGTGTTGAAGAAATTGGAACGTTGGTATAATATAGATGTCTTTATCCAGAATGTCGCCTTGCGGGAGATGCGTTTCACGGGTAATCTGCCCAAGTACGAGAAGATAGACAAGGTATTGGAATTGCTGGCATTGACGACACGGGTGAAGTTTGAATTGAATAAGCGGGTTTTGATAGTTCAATTGGAATGATGCATAAAAATAGGGTTCTGCTCTAACAGAACCCCACTCTTGAGATAACTGCCATTGGGGAATGGCAAATTATTAACTATTAATCAGTACAAATCTATGGAAAAAATTCGAGATTTTGACATAGGATGGGAGCCTAATGTCATTTGTAAAATGTTAAGAATTATGAGAGTCTTTATTTGCATTTTTGTTCTGGGTTTATCCACGGTTTCGGCGAATACTTTTTCGCAAGTGCGATTGAGTATAGACGTAAAGGATGCTACTCTTAAAGAAATTTTTAAAGAGATCACGAAGATCACGGGTTATGAGTTCGTGTATAGCAACAATGAGGTGGAGCAGGTGGGGAAGGTGACAATGAATGCGAAGGATAAAGATTTGCAGGAAGTCTTGGCGGAATGTTTGAAAGGAACGCAACTCTGGTATATGATCGAGGATCAGATTGTGGTGATTTCTCCGAAATTGGCAGCTGCGGTTGAGGCGAAAGACAATAACAAATCCACAGTAGGTTCAGGACGAGTCGTGGATGAGAATAAACATCCATTACCGGGGGTAACGGTATTAATAAAAGGGACTGCAGTGGGTGTTGTCACCGGTGTGGATGGCGTTTTTTTTATCACGATTCCGGATACCACGGCAAATGTAGAGCTGGTATTTTCTTTTATTGGGATGAAAACCAAGACTCTTAATTTTAAAGATCGTCCGAGAAAAGGGGAGTGGGTAATCGTATTGGAAGAAGATATAATGCAGATGGATGAGGTTGTCGTGACCGGGTATACTACCTTATCTCGTAGAGAATCTGCCAGTGCGGTAACCACGATCAAGGCTAAAGATATCTTGGTTTCTGGTGTTGGTTCTATTGATAGAATGTTGCAGGGACGTATCCCGGGCATGATGGTTATGAATACTTCCGGAGAGCCAAGTGCAACACCTAAAATTCGCATTCGCGGAAATGCTACAATCAATGGTAATAAAGCTCCGGTATGGGTTGTTGATGGAGTGATTTTGGAACAGGATGTTCCTTTTACCGCATCCGATATCAACAGTGAAGATGCAGAATACTTGATAGGTAATGCTATAGCCGGTATAAATCCGCAGGATATAGAAACGATTACGGTTTTGAAAGATGCTTCTGCTACAGCGATATATGGGGTGAAGGCTGCCAATGGAGTGATTGTTGTTACAACTAAAAAAGGAGGGAAAGGGGCTCCTGTAATTACTTATAACGGAGATGTTTCTGTTGTGACCCGTCCTTCGTATAGTAATTATAAACGGATGAATTCCCAAGAACGTATGGAATTGTCTAAAGAAATTGTTGAGGCTGGTTATGATTATCCTAGAGTACCTTCGGGAGATTCGTACGAGGGGGCTTTGGAGGAATAAAAAACTAACACAGGAACAGTTTGACAATAAGATTCGAATTATGCAAAAACGGAATACGGATTGGTTTAAAGAACTTTTCCGTGCGGCGGTAACTCATACGCATAATGTTAATGTTTCCGGCGGGGGAGAAAAAGCTAGTTACTATTTTTCTGCCAGTTATAATAACGAGCAGGGAGGAGCTAAAGGTTCTGTAAAAGAAAGATTTAATACCTTGGCTAAAGTATGGGTTGATGTGAACGAATTTATAAATTTTCAAGCTAAAATAGATTTTAGCACGACGAATAATGAAGGTTATCATACATCAATAAACCCGTTTACTTATGCTTATCAACGTTCAAGGACATTACTTGCTTATAATGAAGATGGTTCTTATCATATGTATGATAAGGGGAAAGGTCTTTATTATAATATACTGAAGGAAATGGATAAAACAGGTAATGAAGCGAGAATGGATGATTTTAACGCTATGTTGGCATTGAATGTGAAATTATTCAAGGGATTGAGTTATGGGGGTGTGTTTTCAATGCATAATAGTAACACGAAACAAAGAAATTGGGCGGAAGAAGAGTCGTACTATATAACCAACATACGCGGATATGAATACAAACAGTATGAGTCGGCGTCGGAACAGTATCAAAAGTCTCAATTGCCTTATGGAGGAATATTGGAACAGAATGATACCCGCAAAGTAGGTTATACTATAAGAAATACTTTAACTTATGCAGAAACATTCGGGAGACACGAGGTAAATGTGATGGGCGGTGTGGAAGCACGGGCAAATAAGTACAAGGGGCATGCGGTAACAGGTTATGGATGGACACCGCAATTTGGAGAAAAGTTTATGCCCGAATATACAGAGAATTTTGTAAAGAATTATGTGACCACGGGTTTAATGAATCCAAGGAATACAAATAATGTTACTCAAATGGCTTCGTTTTTTGGGACAGCTAGTTATGTTTTTGCCAATCGTTATGTGTTGAATGGTAATATCCGTTCGGATGGAGCTAATAAGTTCGGTAGTAATCCTAAATATCGTTGGTTGCCAACTTGGTCTATCGCGGGAAAATGGATAATAACCGGTGAGAATTTCATGAGAAATATCCATTGGATAAATAACCTTTCCTTAAGAGGTTCTTATGGTGTACAGGGGAACATTCATGAGGATGCGACTCCTAATCTGATCGTCAAAGTAGAGAATAGGGATGGAGCGAGTGGTTTGGAACAATATAGTATTCAACGATTTCCTAACCCGGACTTACGTTGGGAAAAAACAAAGACATGGAATGTCGCTTTGGATTTTATGTTGTTGGACGGACGTGTAAAGGGTGGTTTTGACATTTATCGGAAATATACTTCGGATTTAATTATGTCAAAGTCTGTTGCAACTTCCAATGGAAGGTATATGTTATACTTGAACGCGGGAAAAATGCGAAACGCGGGATTTGAAGGGTTTGTGAATCTGGAATTGATTAAGTCGAAAGATATTGATTGGAGATTCGGGGTTAATTTCGGACGTAATGTAAATGAAATTACATTAGCTAATGGAGATATCTATAATAATATAGATGAAATAAAGATGTTGTTAGCCGGAGAGATTGCTGTAGAGGGGGCTCCTGTCGGATCAATGTATTCCTTCCGTTTTGCCGGTCTCTCACCTGAAAATGGTTACGCGTTATTTTACGCGAAAGATGGAAGAAAAGTACATTATGGAGAACCGGATATGATGGAATTGGTAAATAGCGGTTCTATATTCCCTAAATTGTCCGGAGGTTTTGATACGCAATTTACCTATAAGCGGATGTTCTCACTTTCTTTGGCTTTTTCGTACAACATTGGCAATGTGCAGAGATTGCCACAAGTTTACGAGGACGAGAGAGCGGTTTTTGATCCGTTAAGCAATGTGTCAAGTAAACTAAAGCATCGTTGGAAAAAGTCGGGTGATGAGAAGTATACTTCTATACCAGCACTTTATAATGATGCTAATTCTTCAGATTTGATTACTAATCCGGATTTGAATGCCAGTAGAGAGGGAGCGCTTTCTTATTGGTATCCGACGACGATGTATGATCAAAGTGATGAACGTGTGGCTAAAGGAGATTTTCTTAAGTTGAAAATGGTTGCCTTAAGTTATATGATGCCTGAAAAGTATTTGAGAAAGTTACGTTTGTCCGGCTTGACTTTACGATTGCAAGTTACAAATCTTTTTACTATTGCGGATAAGAAGTGGGAGGGACTGGACCCGGAAAGTCCTGGTGCTAATATACCACTTTTACCTACATATAGTCTTGGAATAAATGTTTCATTTTAACGACCAGAAGTTATGAATAGGATACTTGTATACTGTATATTTTGCATGATTGCATTTTCATATATATCATGTGATGATTACTTGAAAGATGATTCCGGTGATTTACTTATTCCGAAGACTGTTTTGGAATATGTACCGGTATTGTATAAAGAAGGATATCCTCGTACTTTTAATACGGATGTGGCATGGGTTAAATTAATGACGGATGATGTCGAGATGGGATACCTTGAAAAAGATCCGAATAGTTCATGGAATTCAGATGGTTTCGATGTATTGTCCGGGGGCGAGGGACGACAAGCTTATATTTGGCATTATAATATAGAAGAGAAGATTACAGATAATAATTGGGCCCGAAGGTATGAGGATATATTGGGATGTAATGTAATTATCGACGCTTTGCCTGAGATGGAATATAATCCTGAAAGTGAATTGGGTAAATATAATTCTTTAGCTTCTCAAGCGTATGCTTTGCGTGCGTATCATTATTTTTGCCTGGTGAATACTTACGCGTTGCCATGGTCAAAGGATAATCTTGACGAATTAGGCGTGATTATTCGTACCCAACCGCAAATTGATATTGCTCCCCGTGAACGTTCCACTATAAGAGAGGTTTATGAGTTAATTAATGAGGACATCAAAATTGCTCAGGAGTATGCCGCACAGGCTGAAGTATCAATCAATAAACATATGCTTTCTCCGGCAGCAATTCAATTGCTCGCAACTCGAATCGCTTTGTTCCAGGAAGATTGGGAAACTGTAATAAAGATCGGAACTGTTTTTTTGCGGGAAAATTCAACAATCCTTGATTTGAATGGTGTGGATGAAAGCATAATGGGGACAGATGTTGTCGCTGATTTTAAAATTATGGATATTGATGGCAATAAAGAGATCGTGTTTACTTTTGGATCAACAAGTAGCAATTATGATTTCCTTTCTTCCCCGACAACAATGTGGAATTTGGGTTTTCGTGTATCGCATAATGATGACGGCTCTTTACTCAAGGCGTATGAACAAGGTGATGAGGAAGATTTACGTTTACTAGCTTATTTTCAGCAAGATATATTTACTCCGAGTTGGTGGCCTGGAATTATTCCGGATGAATGGAAATATAAATATCATTATCCGATTAAATACAAGAGTAGTTTAAAAGCTTCCGGATGTCGGGAGAATTGGCGGACAGTGGAAGTCGTGTTAAATGTAGCAGAAGCGTATGCCCGTCAAGCCAATGATATTAGTAGTGATGCCATTCAATTAATAAATGAATTACGGGCTAAAAGAATAAAGACCTCCACGTATGTAGAGAAAAGTGTTACAGATTTTGCCAATAAAGAAGAGTTAGTGAAATTTATTTGGGCAGAACGGCGGAGAGAATTATGTTTTGAAGAAACCATGAGATTCTGGGATTTGCGCCGTCAAGGGATGCCTCAGCAAATACATCGGTTTTATGAATCAAAAACATCTTTTGAAACATTCGTGTTACCACAAGGTAGTAAAAACTATGTGTTAGCAATTCCTAACTCCGAGCTGAACGCCAATCGATTGGTAACCTCTAATGTAAGAGAAGATATTAAAGCGCAATGATAATAATTTGAATAAAATATGAAGTTATGAAATATAAATATTTATTATTCTGGTTATTTACTGCAATAGTACTGACTTTTGTAGTGAGCTGTTCGGAGGATGATAT
>OHAT01002076.1_pt1 | contig 15900 bp, 10 predicted proteins | sample 1577141 | NCBI WGS metagenome assembly OHAT01 (sample SAMEA3541578, study PRJEB24748) | human gut metagenome | biome: human gut; feature: human-associated habitat; material: faeces | place: China | collected 2012 | reverse complement strand
ATGCGCAGCAAAAATGTCTTGTTTTCACGATCTGCTTTCTGCTGCAGGGGTGTGTATTCCCTAAAATTGAAAGAATTCTTTGTCGAAATGAGCCATTCATGCCATTTTATCGGTCGTTATGACAGAAAAGGATCGCAAAGTGGTCTAAAAAGGAGTCCGCATGTGCACTGCGGGCTCCTTTTTGTAGAGAAATAGACATTTTTGACCCCATGAAACTGCAAAAAAGGTGCAGCTTATGCAGGATTTTGCGACGTACGGTCGGATCATGCTGCCGTCGCCTCCACCTGTGTGCAACTGCTGCAGCAGTCGGTGTGCAACCGCGTGTCTATCTTTCGATATATTCGTCTCTGCCGGCGCCGACGGAAACGTATTTGATCGGGCAGCCAACGGCTTTTTCAATCATTTCAACATAGTTGCGTGCGGCCTTTGGCAGTTCATCGAAGCTGCGGCAGCCGGAGATGTCGCAGTGGAAGCCGGGCAGATACTCATAAATGGGCTTTGCCTTGGCCAGCTTCACGCCGATGGGGAAGCGGTCCACGCGCTCACCGTCGATGTCGTAGGCGACGCACACGGGGATCTTGTCCAGATAGGACAGCACGTCGAGCTTTGTCAGCGCGATGCTCGTGCAGCCCTGCATCTTCACGCCGTAGCGGGAGGCGACCACGTCGAACCCGCCCACGCGGCGCGGACGGCCGGTCGCAGCGCCGTATTCGCCGCCGGCGTCGCGCAGCGCAGAGGCCTCGTCGCCGAACATCTCGCAGGTGAACGGGCCCTCGCCCACGCAGGTGGAATAGGCCTTCATAATGCCGATGATCGTGTCGAGCCGGGCCTCCGGGATGCCCGCGCCGATGGGCGCGTAGGCTGCGATCGTCGAAGAGCCGGAGGTGTACGGATAGATGCCGTAGTCAATGTCACGCAGCGCGCCGAGCTGGGCCTCAAAGAGCAGGGACTTGTTGTCCTCAATGGCATCGGTGAGATAATCCGTCGTGTCGCAGACGTAGCCCTTGAACGGCATGGCGTAGGTGTCAATCCAGTCCATCATCTCGTCGAGGTCGATGGGGTCATGGTGATAGCCGTTGACGATGAAGAGATTCTTCCACTCGAGAATGTCGGCCAGGCGGGCCTTGAGCGCGTCGCGGTCGGCCAGCTCGCCCATGCGCAGCGCCTTTTTCATGTATTTGTCCGAGTAGGCGGGGGAGATGCCGCGGCGGGTGGAGCCGAACTTCTTGTCCGCCAGACGGTCCTCTTCCAGGCAGTCGAGCAGCTTGTGGTACGGCATGCAGATGACGGCCTTGTCGCTGATCTTCAGGTTCTTCGGGGAGATGGTGATGCCGCCTTCTCTCAGGCGCGCGACCTCGTGGAACATGTGCTCCGTATCAATGACCATGCCGGGGCCGAGCACGTTCACGGTCTCGTCGCGCAGGATGCCGGACGGCATGAGATTGAGCACGAACTTACCCTTGTCGTTGATGACGGTGTGGCCGGCGTTGTTGCCGCCCTGATAGCGCACGACGACGTCATACTTCTGGCTGAGCAGGTCGACCATGCGGCCCTTGCCCTCGTCGCCCCAGTTGATACCTACGATGGATGTCAGCATTGTTGAGAAACCTCCTGTTTCTTTTACACGTTTACGGATGCGTCGCATCCGAGCAGTGCTGTATATTTGTTCAGAACCGGCGCGACCTGCTCGCGCAGGAACGTCTCGGTCTGGTGTACGGCCATGCCGGTGAAGGCATGGGGGTCAACAAGTTTGTTGAGCTCCGCGCGCGTGAGCCCGAAGATCGGGTCAGCCAGGATGCGCTCGAGCAGGTCGTTGCTGCCGCCATGGAGCTTGACCTCTTTGCCGGCGGCGACGCTGTGCTGCCGGATGGCCTCGTGCAGGGCCTGCCGGTCGCCGCCCTTTTCCTTGACGCAGTACATGAGGATGTTCTCCGTAGCGAGAAACGGCAGCTCGTCGGCCAGATGCTTTTCGGCCATTTTCGGGTACACGGTCAGGCCGCGGATGACGTTGAGGTACAGCGTGAGGATGCCGTCGGTGGCGAGGAATGCTTCCGGGATGCTGATGCGGCGGTTGGCCGAGTCGTCGAGCGTGCGCTCAAACCACTGGGCGCTGGCCGTGACGGCGGCGTTCTGCAGGTCGCAGATGACGTAGCGCGACAGGGAGGCGATGCGCTCGCTGCGCATGGGGTTGCGCTTATAGGCCATGGCCGAGGAGCCGATCTGGCCGCTCTCAAACGGCTCATCCACCTCTTTGAGGTGGGACAGCAGGCGGATGTCGCTGGAAAACTTCGAGGCGCTCTGCGCGATGCCGGACAGCACCTGCAGCACCTGAAAGTCCACCTTGCGCGAATAGGTCTGGCCGCTGACGGGGTACGCGCCGGGAAAGCCCATCTTCTCGCAGATCTTCTGCTCGAGCGCGACGACCTTCTGCTCGTCGCCGTCAAACAGGGCGAGGAAGCTCGCGCCCGTGCCGGTCGTGCCCTTGCAGCCGAGGAGCTTGAGATTGCCGAGCTGAAACTCCAGCTGCTCGAGATCCATCAGCAGATCCTGCGTCCAGAGCGTGGCGCGCTTGCCGACGGTCGTCGGCTGCGCGGCCTGAAAATGCGTGTAGGCGAGCGTCGGCTCTGCCTTGTGCGCCTCGGCAAAGTCCGCGAGCGCCTGGATGACGTTCACCAGCAGGCTGCGGATCTGCTCGAGCGCTTCGCGCATGAGGATGATATCCGTATTGTCACCGACGTAGCAGGACGTGGCGCCGAGGTGCAGAATGGGCTTTGCCTCCGGGCAGCACGCGCCGTAGGTCAGCACGTGGGCCATGACGTCGTGCCGCACCTCGTGCTCGCGCGCCGCGGCGTAGTCATAGTCGATGTCCGTGATGTGCGCGCGCAGCTCGCGGATCTGCTCGTCCGTGATCGGCAGACCGAGCTCCTGCTCGCTCTCGGCCAGCGCGACCCAGAGCCTGCGCCAGGTGGAAAATTTGTTGTCGTCGGAGTAAATGTGCTGCATCGTGCGCCCGGCGTAGCGGGTGCACAGTGGATTGACGTAGCGGTCGTGCATGCTTATCCTCTCTCTGCGTGGCGCAGCGCCGCCGAGATCAGGCCCTTGAACAGGGGGTGCGCCTTGTTCGGGCGGCTCTTGAACTCGGGGTGGTACTGAACGCCGATATAAAAGTCGTTTTCGGGGATCTCGACGGTCTCCACGATGTGGCCGTCCGGCGACAGGCCGGAGAGCACGAGCCCCTTTTCCTGCATGAGCGCGCGGTAGTCGTTGTTGAACTCGTACCGGTGGCGGTGGCGCTCGGAGATGTCCAGCGTGCCGTAGCACGCCGCCATTTTCGTGCCGGGCACGATGTGGCACGGATATGCGCCGAGGCGCAGCGTGCCGCCCTTGTTGATCTCATCGCTCTGGTCGGGCATGAAGTCGATGACCTTGTGCGTGCTGCCTTCGTCGAACTCGCCGGAGTTGGCGTCGGCGAGGCCGCAGACGGAGCGCGCAAACTCGATGACCGCGATCTGCATACCCAGGCAGATACCGAGATAGGGGATGTTGTGCGTGCGGGCGTAGTGCGCGGCCGCGATCTTGCCCTCAATGCCGCGGTTGCCGAAGCCGCCGGGCACGAGAATGCCGTCGCAGCTGCCGAGCACTTCCTCTACATTATCGCGCGTGATCGTCTCGCTGTCAATCCATTGAATGTCGACGCGCGTGCCGTAGACATAGCCGGCGTGGCGCAGCGCCTCGGCGACGGACAGGTACGCGTCGTGCAGCTGCACATATTTGCCCACGAGGCCGATCGTCACGCGGTGCGAGCGGTTGCGGATGCTCTCGAGCATGGCGTCCCACTCGGTCATATCCGGCGCGGGCGCGTCGATGTGCAGCTCACGGCAGACGATCTCGGAAAAGCGGTTCTTTTCGAGCATGACCGGTGCCTCATACAGCACGGGAATGGTCATGTTTTCGATCACGCAGTCGGGCTTGACGTTGCAGAACAGGGAGATTTTGCGGAAGATGGACTCCTCGAGCGGCTCATCGCAGCGCAGCACGATGATGTCCGGGGAAATGCCCATGCCCTGCAGCTCCTTGACCGAGTGCTGCGTGGGCTTGGTCTTGTGCTCCTCGCTGCCGTGCAGATACGGCACGAGCGTCACGTGGATGTAGAGTGCGTTTTCGCGCCCGACCTCCAGCCCGACCTGACGGATGGCCTCGAGAAACGGCTGGCTCTCAATGTCGCCGGTCGTGCCGCCGACCTCCGTGATAACGACGTCGGCGTTCGTCTTGCTGCCGACACTATAGATAAAGTCCTTGATCTCATTCGTGATGTGCGGAATGACCTGCACCGTTTCGCCGAGGTACTCGCCGCGGCGCTCCTTGTTGAGCACGTTCCAGTACACCTTGCCGGTCGTGAGGTTGGAGTATTTGTTCAGATCCTCGTCGATGAAGCGCTCATAGTGGCCGAGGTCGAGATCGGTCTCCGCGCCGTCCTCGGTAACGTACACCTCGCCGTGCTGATACGGGCTCATGGTGCCGGGGTCGACATTGATATAGGGGTCAAGCTTCTGCGCGGCGACCTTCAGGCCGCGTGCCTTGAGCAGACGACCGAGCGAAGCCGCCGTGATGCCTTTGCCGAGTCCGGAGACAACGCCGCCGGTCACAAAAATGTACTTGGTCATGGTCCACACTCCTCAATCTTCATAGGTACGAATGATATTTTCCGCAATGGTCCGCCGGCGCATACTGGTGTCCATTGCCTGTTTTTCAATGTATTTGTGCGCCTCCGTCTCCGTCATCTGCAGGTGCTGCACGAGCAGGAGCTTCGCGCGGTTGATGATGCGGATATCGGCGACCTTCGCCTCGAGCTTTTCCGTCTTGTGCTGCATCTGCTCGAGCTGGATGCGCACGGCGGTCAGCAGCCGGATGGTCTGCACGATGAGCGATTCCGGCGCGTCATTCGGCAGCACCAGCACGCCGGACTGTTCGAGCAGGGCGGCGTCCGTGTCCGCGTGTTCCGGTGCGGCCAGCAGCAGCACGGCCATGCAGTGCCGCTTTTTGAGCTGCAGCGCCAGCTCCCGGCCGGAGCTGCCGGCGATGGGCTCTGCGATGAGCACACCGTCGATGCCGCCTGCGTCAAACTGTTCGAGCGCCTGCCGCACGCTGCCGGCGTGATCGAACGGGACGACGCGCGCCCGTGTGAGCAGGGCGCTGATGCGCTGGGTCTGCGCCTCGGAACTGGAGACCAGGAGCGCGCGCACGGTATGCAGCGACGTGTTCATAGCAGTCACCTCGAATCAGAAGTTGGTGCGGAAAAACAAAAAAGACGCTTCCGATGCCGATAAGGGGCACTTTCCCCCAAGTCATCGTGAAACGTCAGCGTTCTCGAAAAGTTACCATATGAACTTATGCCTGCGGCCGCAAAAACAGCACGCAGAATTTTGCCAATCAAAATCCATGTATATAATACACCACGGCATTTGCACGTGTCAAGGATAAAAAAACGGGCAATTTTGCCGAAAAATCTGTGGAATCCGCCGAAAGGAATTGCGTTTTTCTAGCTTGACATTTTTCCGCAACAGGCGTATATTTTGCTACATTGAAACGGCAATGGCGTCGTGGAGAGCACAAGATCTCCGGGCACCAGTGCCGTTTTTTGTTGTTGATACTGATTTGAAATACGGAAAGGGGACCATGCGAGATGGAAAAGATCTCTGACATTTTTGGATCCATGGTATTTAACGATGCCGTCATGCGCGAGCGGCTGCCGAAGGAGACTTACCGGCAGGTGCAGGCGACGATGGAAAATGGCAAGCGTCTTGATGACGACGCTGCGCGCATCGTGGCCAATGCCATGAAGGACTGGGCGATCGAAAAGGGCGCCACGCACTTCACGCACTGGTTCCAGCCGATGACCGGCATCACCGCCGAGAAGCACGACAGCTTCATTTCGCCCTGCGGCGGCGGTCAGGTCATTATGGAGTTTTCCGGCAAGGAGCTCGTCCGCGGCGAGCCGGATGCGTCCAGCTTCCCGTCCGGCGGCCTGCGCGCAACGTTTGAGGCGCGCGGCTACACCGCATGGGACCCGACGTCCTATGCATTCATTAAAGATAATGTGCTGTGCATTCCGACGGCGTTCTGCTCTTACGGCGGCGAGGCGCTCGATAAAAAGACGCCGCTGCTGCGCAGCGCCGAGGCGCTCAACCGTCAGGCCCTGCGTGTGATCCACCTGTTCGGCAACGAGGACGTGACCGCCGTGCGCACGACCGTCGGCCCCGAGCAGGAGTACTTCCTGGTCGACAAATCCGTGTATGACAAGCGCAAGGATCTGATCTACACCGGCCGCACGCTCTTCGGCGCCAAGCCGCCGAAAGGCCAGGAGCTGGACGATCATTACTTCGGCAGCATCAAGCCGCGCGTTGCGGCGTTCATGAAGGATCTGGACGAGGAGCTCTGGAAGCTCGGCGTGTACGCCAAGACGGAGCACAACGAAGTGGCGCCCGCGCAGCACGAGCTCGCGCCGGTGTTCACGACCGGCAACATCGCTGCCGACCAGAACCAGCTGACGATGGAGATCATGCAGAAGGTGGCCGCGCGCCACGGCATGGTCTGCCTGCTGCACGAAAAGCCGTTTGCCGGCGTCAACGGTTCCGGCAAGCACAACAACTGGTCCCTGACCACCAACACCGGCATGAACCTGCTCGAGCCCGGCGAGACGCCGGCCGAGAACGCACAGTTTTTGCTCTTCCTGTGCGCGGTGATCCAGGCGGTGGATGATTATCAGGATATGCTGCGCATCAGCGTGGCGTCGGCCGCGAACGACCACCGTCTCGGCGCGAACGAGGCGCCCCCGGCCGTCGTGTCGATGTATGTCGGCGACGAGATTGAGAGCATTCTTGACGCCATCGTCAACGAGACGCCCTATGCCGGACAGGAAAAGGAGCTGCTGAAGATCGGCGTGCATGCGCTGCCGCGTTTCCCCAAGGATACGACCGACCGCAACCGCACCTCTCCGTTTGCGTTCACCGGCAACAAGTTCGAGTTCCGTATGCCCGGCTCCTCGGCCTCCATTTCCGGCATCAACGTCGTGCTCAACACGGCGGTCGCCGAGAGCCTCGAGCAGTTTGCTGACGCGCTCGAGGGCAGCAAGGACTTCGAGGCCGACCTGCAGGCGCTCATCCGCAGCGTGCTCATCAAGCACAAGCGCATCCTCTTCAACGGCAACGGCTATGACGACGCCTGGCTGGCGGAGGCCGAGCGCCGCGGCCTGCTGAACCTGCGCACGACGCCGGAAGCGCTGCCGTATTACCTTGCCGACAAGAACGTGGCGCTGTTCACCAAGCACCGTGTCTATACCCGCACCGAGATGGAGGCCCGCTACGAGATCCACCTCGAAAACTACAGCAAGGTGCTCAACATCGAGGCGCTGACGATGCTCGAGATGGCGCGGCGCGACATCATGCCCGCCGTCAGCAGCTATCTGCGCGAGCTGTCCGAGACCGCTGCGGCGATCCACGCTGTGTCCGTCACGGCGGACTGCTCGTATGAGGAGAGCATCATCCCTGAAATGTCCGCGCTGTTGGGCGATGCCTACCGCAAGGTCCGCCGCCTGGATGAGGCGCTCATGGGCGCCAAGACCGTCGAGGGCAGCCAGGCACTGGCCAACTACTACCGCGACAAGGTCTTCTCCGCCATGGCGGAGCTGCGCATCACGATCGACCAGCTCGAGACCATGACGCCGTCCGACAAGTGGCCGGTCCCGTCCTACGGCGACCTGCTGTTCAGCGTGCGGTAAAAAACGCTTACTCTTTCTTTTTTCTCTCTTCTTTCATTTTCATACTTCTGTCAAAAGCATTGACGGAGAAAAGTAGCACGGGCGATCATTTCCAGCGAGTGCGGGACGGTGCGAGCCGCATAACAGAGCCTGTGTGAAGAACACTCCCGAGCTGCAACCTGAACAGGCGAGAGCCTCAGTAGGTGCGCCGTCAAAGCCGGACGTTATCCCGGTGCGGTTTGTTAGAACCCGTGAGAAGTAAAATAGGTGGCACCACGATACGCAGCTACTCGTCCTATTGTTGGATGGTAGCTGCGTATTTTTTGATACATTCAGGAGGAAAAAATCATGTGTTCCATCATCGGTTATCTCGGCTCGTCCATCTCCGCGCAGGATCTGCGCGCCGGCTTTGACAAGACCATTTCCCGCGGCCCGGACGATACGCGCATGCTGCATATCGGCGCGGCGACGCTCGGCTTCCACCGCCTGGCCATTATGGGCCTGCACCCGGAGGGGATGCAGCCGTTCACGCGCGACGGCAGCGCGCTCGTGTGCAACGGCGAGATCTACGGCTTCCGGCCCATCCGCGAGCGGCTCATCGCCGAGGGCGAGACGTTCGAGAGCGAGTCCGACTGTGAGATCCTGCTCCCGCTCTACGAGCGCGAGGGGCTGGACATGTTCCGCGGACTGGATGCGGAGTTTGCCATGGTCATCTATGATGCCAGGCGCGGCGGCCTCGTCGCGGCGCGCGACCCCATCGGCATCCGCCCGCTGTACTACGGCTATGACGCCGAGGGCGCGATCGTCTTTGCCAGCGAGGCGAAAAACCTCGTCGGCCTCGTGCACGATGTGATGCCGTTTCCTCCCGGACACTATTATGCCGACGGCAAGTTCACCTGCTACCGCGACATGACGCAGGTGGATGCCGTCTGCGAGGACGATCTGGAGACCGTCTGCACCCACATCCGTGAAAAGCTCATCGCCGGCGTGGAAAAGCGGCTGGATGCCGACGCGCCGCTCGGCTTTCTGCTCTCCGGTGGTCTGGACAGCAGCCTTGTGTGCGCCATCTCGGCAAAGCTGCTCAAAAAGCCCATCCGCACGTTCGCCATCGGCATGCGCAGCGACGCCATCGACCTGAAGTACGCCCGCGAGGTGGCAGAGTATCTGCATGCCGACCACACCGAGGTCATCATCACGCCCGAGGACGTCATCCAGGCGCTGCCGGAGGTCGTGGCGCTACTCGGCACGTATGATATCACGACCATCCGCGCGAGCATCGGCATGTACCTCGTCTGCAAGGCCATCCACGAGCAGACCGACCTGCGCGTGCTGCTCACGGGCGAGATCTCCGATGAGCTCTTCGGCTATAAGTACACCGACTTCGCGCCCAGCCCGGAGGCGTTTCAGGAGGAATCCGCCAAGCGCATCCGCGAGCTGCATATGTACGATGTCCTGCGCGCCGACCGCTGCATCTCCGTCAACAGTCTCGAGGCCCGCGTGCCGTTCGGCGATCTGGACTTCGTACAGTATGTCATGTCCATCGACCCGGCCAAGAAGTGCAACGTCTACGGCAAGGGCAAGTATCTGCTGCGCCACGCCTTTGAGGGCGACTGGCTGCCGCACGATATCCTCATGCGCGAGAAGGCGGCCTTCAGCGACGCGGTCGGCCACTCCATGGTCGACGATCTCAAGGCGTACGCCGAGCAGAAGTACACGGACGAGGAATTTGAGACCCTGCGTCGGAAGTACGACTTTGCGCAGCCGTTCACCAAGGAATCGCTGCTCTACCGTGAACTGTTTGAGCAGTATTACCCCGGCCAGGCGCACATGATCGTCGATTTCTGGATGCCGAACAAATCGTGGGACGGCTGCGACGTGGACGACCCGTCCGCGCGCGTGCTCGCAAACTACGGCGACAGCGGAAAGTGAGGAGCATATGGACGACACTGCGCTGCGCATCCGCACCGCGCGCCTGAGCGACGTGCCCGTGCTGCTGAAAATTTACGCGCCGTATGTGGAAAAGACGGCCATTACGTTCGAGTGCACCGTGCCGGATATCGACGAATTTGCAGCGCGCCTGCGCGCCACGCTCCGCCGCTATCCGTATCTGGTCGCGGAGCGCGGCGGCGAGATCGTCGGCTATGCCTACGCCGGGCCGTTCGGCAGCCGCGCCGCCTATGACTGGGCGGTGGAGATGAGCATTTACCTGCGCGAGGATCAGCGGCACCGGGGCACGGGCAAGCGGCTGTACGCCGCGCTCGAGGCGGTGCTGCGCGCGCAGAACATTCAGAATCTCTATGCCTGCATCGCTTGCCCGGATGGGGCGGACGACGCGCACCTGACGCGAAACAGCGCGCAGTTTCATGCGCATCTCGGCTATCGGCTCGTCGGGGAGTTTCCGCGCTGCGGGTATAAATTCGGCACCTGGTACTCCATGGTCTGGATGGAAAAGTGCATCGGCGCGCACGAGGCGCAGCCTGCGCCCGTGCGCCCGTTCCCGGAGCTCAGCCCGGCAGAGCTGGAAGCCATTTTGGACCGTGCATAAAGCCGCGGGCCGTTTCCGATCTGGAAACGGCCCGTGCTTTTTTTATCGCTTTTGCAGCAGTTCATACGCGCCCAGCAGCATCTGCGCCGCCTCGGCGCGTGTGAGGGACGCCGCACAGTCGCTGCCGGCCGGATACACGCCGCAGGATGTCAGACTTGACACGGCGGCGCACGCCCAGTCGGGAATATAGTCGCCCTCGAGCGCGGCGGCGGGGGAGGGGTCGAGGAAGTTGCTGAGCATGACGGCAGCCTCGGCTGCCGTGATGCCGCGCTGTGCATCGAACACGATCGCCGTACCGTCGGAGGAGCCGGTGATGTCGCCGTTCATGACCGCGGTCGCAACGTAGGTCTTGGCCCAGGCGGGGATCTGCTCGTCGTCGCCGAAACCGGTCGAGAGCACGCCCTGCAGCATCGAAGTGCCGGTCAGGTGCGTGCACATGGCCAGAAATTCATCGCGCGGCATGGGGCTGTCGGGGTCGAAGAGATACTGCCCGCCGACCTGCCGGCCGACGCACAGCCCCTGCTCGGCGAGCATGACGGCGGCGTATTCCTCCGGGCGGCCGGCCATGTCGCTGTAGGTGACGGCCGGTTTCTGCTTCTTGATGGAGATGATGACGGTCGCTTCCTGCGATTCGTTGCCGCTGCTGTCGGCGGCGCGGAAGCCGAAGTAGTCGCGCCCGCGCTTGCCGTCGGCGGGGGTATAGACGAACGTGCCGCTGTCGGTGAGCGTTACCGTGCCCTTGATGGGCTCGGTCGTGATGCGGAAGGTGAGCGGGCTGCCGTCGGGCGCATTGGCGCTGAGCGTGCCGCCGATGGACGTGCCGCGGAATGTGGTCAGCTCCAGATTTTCGGCCACGGGCGCGGTGTCGGCCGCGGCCTGCTCGGCAAAGCCGGCCGGGACGAGCGCTGCACAGAGCGCCAGCGCGCACACGGCCGCAAGAATTTTCTGCTTCATAATGCAAAACCTCCGTGCAAATGTAGGCTGCTCCTAGTTTGCACGGAGGTTGTGGAAATATGCGTTTTGGCCTTATTCGGTCCGCAGGGCGACGACCGGGTCTTTTTTCGCTGCCATGCCCGACGGGATGAGGCCCGCGATGAACGTCAGCGCCATGCTGATGAGGATCAGCAAGATCGCGCCGAGCACCGGCAAAATGGCGCTCAGGGTCGGCAGACCGGTCAGATGGTGCACGATGAGGTTAATGGGGATCAGCAAAATCAGCGTACACAGGATGCCCATCACGCCGGCTGTGAATCCCTCGATGAGCGTCTCGGCGTTGAACACGCGCGAAATGTCCTGCTTGCTTGCGCCGATGGAGCGCAGGATGCCGATCTCCTTCGTGCGCTCGAGCACGGAGATATAGGTGATGATGCCGATCATGATCGACGACACGACGAGCGAGATGGCCACGAAGCCGATGAGCACGTAGCTGATGGCGTTGATGATCGTCGTGATGCTGCTCATGAGCAGGCCGACATAGTCGGTGTAGCTGATCTGATCGTCCTCGGCGGCGTCGGCGTTGTAGTCGTCGATGCACGCGGAGATCTGATCCTTGTTCTCAAAGCTCGAGGCGTAGATGTTGATGGCGCTGGGGGAGTCCTTATCGACGTAGCCGAGCTTTTTCAGGTTGCTGTTGTAGGTCGAACCGCTGGCCGACGAGGCGACGTAGTTGTCGTACACATCCGCATACTGGCTGCTGCTGATGCCTTTGGCGCTGATGGCGGAGATGACTTCCTGCGAGGTCATGCCGCTGTAGGCCTTGACGGTCTCCTGCTGCATCTGCATGGAGAGGATCGCGCGCATATACGGCCGGAAGAAGCGGATAAACGTCTCGTCGTCCATGGCGTCGATCATTTCCTTCATCTGCTGCGCCGTTTTGCCGCTGGCCTCAAAGACGCCGTTGTCGGCCATCTCTTTGGCGTCGTCGCGGGTGAAGGTCTCCATGGTCTGCGTGAGTGCGGCGTCAAGCGTGGTGTCGTCCGGCGTGGTCATGCACTTGCGATAGACGGTCGCGCGGTCGTCCACGCTCAGCTTGTTGAGATAGGCCTGCGCGGCGGCAACTTTCTGGTCGGTCGTGGCGGTCGCGGCGTTCGGGAACGCAGAGCTGGTGAACACGTCCATGTCCGGGTTTGCCAGCTGCTTCTGGATGATCTCGGTGCTGTCGGCCTGCTCGATGGCGTAGTCCGTCAGGGCGGAGGTGTAGCCGATGGAACCATAGGTGCTGCTGGTCACGCTGCCCTTGGCCGGGCGCACGATGCCGACGATCTTGAGCTGCACGCCCACGGAATCGTTGTTGTAGAGCTGGTGCAGTCCGTCGGCCGTCTGGCTGATGTCCGTGTAGCCGGAGCCGCTGGCCACATAGCCCTCCGACGGGAGGATGAGCTTGAAGCTGCGGCCGCACAGATCTTCATAGCTCCAGCTGCTTTGCGTCGTGTCGATCCGCTTTTTGTTCATGGACTGCATCATGGCGTTGCTGATGTCGTCCATGCTCTCGAGCCCGAGGGCGTAGAGCGTCAGGTCGGAAATTTCATTGTTTTTGTCCACAACGAGCACGACCTCGTTGTAATTTTGCGGCCAGGAGCCATAGATCACGTCGTACTGGTTTTGCGTCGAGGTGCTCACGAGCGCGCCGTCCTCGCCGGACAGCAGCTCCTGCCAGACGTTGAAGCCGGAGTAGAAGCCGCCCATGGAGTCAAAGTAGGACGAGTAGTCGCCACCGTACATGGACTTCATGACGTTTTGCAGCAGCTCGGTCGTGTCGGCCTTGATGACGGTGCCGTTGGGATCCTCGGTATAGACGGCGAAGCCCATGTCATACGTGTACTGGATGCCGCTGATATAGTCGTGGATCTTGTTGTCGGGGTTTTCGAGATATTTCTTGAACTCCGGCAGGTTGTTCGACTGGCCGGTCGCGCTGCTGACCATGGAGTTGAGCATGCTGTACATGACCGTGTTGGCGTAGACCTTATCGAGGTCGTGCGCATCCGCACTGTCATCCTTTGCGCCCGACATGGCCGAGAGCATCCCGGACATGTCCACGGGGTTTGCCTCGATCGTCAGCGGGTAGGACGAGAGCGTCTGCTCCTGCACGGTGTCGATGTAGGACTGAAAGCCGTGCGAGAGCGACAAAATGAGCGCGATGCCGATGATGCCGATCGAGCCGGCGAATGCGGTGAGCAGGGTGCGGGCCTTTTTCGTCATAAGGTTGTGCAGCGACAGGCTCATGGCCGTTGCAAAGCTCATGGACGTGTGCTCCTTGACCTTGACCGTCACGGGTGCGGACGTCTCGGATTCCGTGCAGGGGTTATCGTCGCCGACGATCTTGCCGTCGAGCAGGCGCACGGTGCGCGTGGCGTATTTCGATGCCAGCTCCGGGTTGTGCGTGACCATGATGATGAGCTTATCTTTTGCGATCTCCTGCAGCAGATTCATGATCTGCACGCTCGTCTCGCTGTCGAGCGCGCCGGTCGGTTCGTCGGCGAGCAGAATGTCGGGGTTGTTGACGATGGCGCGCGCGATGGCCACGCGCTGCATCTGGCCGCCGGACATCTGGTTCGGCGCTTTGTCGAGCTGGTCGCCCAGGCCGACCTTTTCCAGCGCCTCGACGGCGCGCGCGCGCCGCTCCTCACCGGAGACGCCCGAGAGCGTCAGCGCGAGCTCGACGTTTGCCAGCACGCTCTGGTGCGGGATGAGGTTGTAGCTCTGAAAGACGAAGCCAATGGAGTGGTTGCGGTAGGTGTCCCAGTCGCGGTCGTCGTACTCCTTTGTGGAGCGGCCGTTGATAATGAGGTCGCCGGAGGTGTAGCGGTCCAGGCCGCCGATGATGTTCAGCAGCGTGGTCTTGCCGCAGCCGGACTGGCCCAGGATCGCAACGAACTCGTTTTCACGAAAGGCAATGTTGATGCCCTTGAGTGCTTCGACCTGCGTCGTGCCGGCCTCGTAGACTTTGGTGATGTTCTTCAGTTCCAGCATGGGTGGGATGCTCCTTTATATGGATGCCGCGCGGAGGCGCAACCTTAGATACTAATTAAAAAAGTATTAGGACATAATGATAAGCGCCGCACGGGCATCCGTCAAGCGCCGGCGCGCCGGTTTTGCAGAATTTTAACTATTTATTCACAAACAAACCCGATACAATTTCCCTGCGTCTGCTGTTGAAACATGGGGGAATGTCTGCTATAATATTTGCCTGCCCGGATAAGGGGCCTGAACATGATAAATGGAGAGCTTGGAATATGAAAATTGTGATCGTGGGCGCTGGCCGCGTGGGCTATGCCATTGCGGAGCAGCTCCTGACAGAAGGGCATGACATCACCGTCGTCGAGAGTGACCCGGAGCGCGCTGCCTATATCTCCTCCACGCTGGATGTGATCGTGGTCGAGGGCCGCGCGAATGTGGATCAGCTGCGCATTGCCAACGTTGCGGACGCCGACCTGCTCATCGCCGCGACGACCTCGGACGAGACGAACCTCATCAGCTGCATGGTCGGGCGCAAGCTCGGCGCTACGCATACGATCGCGCGCGTGCGCGACGAGGAGTATTATCAGGACGTGGCGCTGCTGCAGGACGAGCTGGGGCTGAGTCTGTCCATCAACCCCGAGCGCACCTCCGCCAAGGAGATCTCGCGCACGCTGCGCTTCCCGGCCGCCACGAAGGTCGAGCCGTTTGCCAACGGCCTTGTGGAGCTCGTGGAGTTCAAGCTGCGCGAGGGCAGCAAGCTCGACGGTCTGCGCCTGAACGATTTCCGCGGCCGCTACAGCGACGGCATTCTCATCTGCGCCGTGGAGCGCGAGGGCAGCGTTACGATCCCGAACGGCGACTTTGTGCTCGCCGCCGGCGACTATGTCACCGTGGTCGGCGCGCCGCACGAGCTGCATGAGCTGTTTCGCAAGATCGGCGAGTTCCGCCACGAGGCCGAGAGCGTCATCATCATTGGCGGCGGCCGCATTGCCGAGCGGCTGGCGCTGGAGCTGGCGCGTATGCACATCCACTCGACGATCATCGAGCGCGACCCGGCCCGCTGCCGCGTCATGAAAACGCTCCTGCCGGAGGCGACCATTATCTGCGCCGACGGCACGAAGCCGGACGTTCTGCACGAGGAGGGTCTGACGGAGGCGGACGCGCTCGTCACACTCACGGAGTCGGACGAGACGAACCTCATCATCTCCTCGTTTGCCCACCATGAGAACGTGCCGAAGATCGTCACCAAGGTGGATGAGGATAACTTCATCCAGCTCGCGGAATCGTATGGTCTGACGACGATCATCCAGCCGGCGGACGTGACGGCCGGCCGCATCGTGGAGTACGTCCGCTGGATGCAGAACTCCGCGCACAGCAGCGGCGTGGAGACGCTGCGCATGGTGGCCGACGGGCAGGCCGAGGCGCTGGAATTCATCGTGCGCGCCGAGAGCCAGTTTCTCGATGTGCCGCTCAAGACGCTCAAGCTCAAGGACTCCGTGCTCGTCGCCTCGATCATCCGCCGCGGCAAGTGCCGCGTCCCGTCCGGCAACGACGCCATCGAGCTCGGCGACCGCGTGGTCGTCGTCACCACAAACCATGGTATGCATGAGCTGAAGGACATTCTGAAATAATTGCGGAAAAA
>OHAT01002062.1_pt1 | contig 16000 bp, 19 predicted proteins | sample 1577141 | NCBI WGS metagenome assembly OHAT01 (sample SAMEA3541578, study PRJEB24748) | human gut metagenome | biome: human gut; feature: human-associated habitat; material: faeces | place: China | collected 2012 | reverse complement strand
CGCTCTTCCGATCTGGTGTTTTGTGGGGAGAGGAAGACAGGAAGAAAGCTCCGTCGGTTATCGTTGTTGATATGCCCGCATGGCCGCCTCGATCCGGTCGGCCGCGGCTGATAGCGCCGCGTCGTCACTGGCAAAGGAGAAGCGCAGGAAGCAACCCTGGGTCATGCCGTAGGCCGCGCCGGAGACGCCCACCACCTTGGCATGGTCCAGAATGTAGTCACACATCTCGTCGGAGGTCATGTCCACATCGAAGGACACCCAGGCGTAGAAGGCGCCCTCGGGCATCTGGCAGTGCACGCCCGGGATGGCGTTGAGCCGGCCCACAAAGGCGTCGCGCCGGCGCTGGTAGCTCTGGCGCATGGCCTCTACCTCATCAGGGATGCGGAAGGCCTGCACCGCGCCCTCCTGCAGAAAGCCGCTCATGCAGGAGACGCTCTGCTGGTACAGCTTGTAGATCGCGGCGTAAATGTCCCTGCGGGCGGTGAGATAGCCCATGCGCCAGCCGGTCATGGCCGCGAACTTGGAAAAGCCGTTGATGGTGATGACCCGGTCCGCCACCTCGGGGCGGGAGGCCATGCTGATGGACCGCACACCGTCATAGACAATGGCGTCGTACACCTCGTCGGACAGCAGCAGCACGTCCGGGTGGCGCTGCATGAACGCGGACAGCGCCTCCGCCTCGTCCTGATGCAGGATGCGGCCGGTGGGGTTATTGGGGTAGTTGATGATGATGAGCCGCACCTCCGGCGTGTAGTGCTGCTCCAGCAGCGCCTCTGTCAGCCGGTAGTGGTCCGCCGGGGACAGCGGGACCTTTACGGCTTCGGCGCCGGCGGAGATGACGATGGACTCATAGGATACCCATGCCGGCTCCGGCAGCAGAACCTTGTCGCCATGGTTCAGCACCGCCTGGACCGCCAGATAAATGGCCATCTTGCCGCCCGGCGTTACCAAAATACGGTCAGCCTCTGTCTGGATGCCGTTCTCCCGCAGCAGCTTCTGCTGTATCTCCTGCCGCAGCTCCGGGATGCCCGGGCCCACCACGTAATGGGTGTTGCCCCGGCGCAGACTGGCGATGGCCGCCTCGGTCACCGCCGCAGGCGTATCAAAGTCCGGTTCGCCGCCGGCCAGGGAGATATAGGAGCTGTCGCTCTTCTGCAGCTCCTTTGCCCGCTGGATCATCAGCAGGGAACGGGGCGATGTCATTTTGTCGATCACGCAATTCATACGCACTTATCTCCGCGATGCCCGGACCTCTCCCTCGCAGGAGAGGCCCGGTACGTCGTATTCATTCCGCCGTATACTGCCTGAAGGACACGTCGGCCACATATTGGGCCTTGACCTTCTGCAGCTCGGCGCACTGGGCCGTGCCCTTGTGGGCCTGCTGCGCGATCTCATCCGCCCAGGCCTCCAACAGCAGGACCTCGTTCGGCAACGACGCGGAATAGAAGAACTCATACTGGCAGCAGCCAGTCTCGGCGCGGGTACGGGCCGGGATATCCGCCTGCTCCAATGCGTGGACGAAGGCGGCGGGGTCCTTGCCCTCCTGGAGGGTATAGCGTACTTGCAGCATCAGCATCGTCGTTTCCTCCGCTTATTTCTTCAGAATGTCAAAGGGAATATGCAGCTTCTCGCACAGGCCCTCCAGCTCGCGGTACACCGCCAGGGACAGCTGAGGACCGGCCTCCAGGTTCTTGCGGTAGTTGTTGCACTCGATCTCACCGGGCATGAAGATCTCCTCCACGCCGGCCGCCGGCTTCAGGCCCTTCACCTCGCTGCGGTAGGTGTCCATGGTGGTCTTGAATTCCTCGGGGTCCTGGAAGCGGGAGATGTCGATGGCGATCATGCAGTGGCCCGTATCCATGGGCACCTCGGGGTGGGCAAAGGGGTTGTGGATGTGGCTGCCATAGGCCGCACCGGACAGCACGCCGGAGAATACGTCGATCATCATGGCGATGCCGGAGCCCTTTGCGCCGCCGAAGGGCAGCACACAGCCCTCCAGGGCCTTGGCCGCGTCCGTGGTGGGATGGCCGTCCACGTCGATGGCCCAGCCCTCCGGGATGGAGTCACCCTTCTTGTCGGCCAGGATGATCTTGCCGCGGGCCACCACGCTGGTAGCCATGTCGATCATCACCGGGTCGCCGTGGGTGGGCGCGCCCACCGCCAAGGGGTTCGTGCCCAGGTACTTCTCGCGGCTGCCCCAGGGCGCCATAGACTTGGGCGCGTTGGAGCTGACGATGGCCAGCATATTCTCCTTGGCCGCCATGCGGATATAGTAGGCCGTGCAGCTGCAGTGGTTGGAATTGCGGACGTTCACGATGCCGATGCCCACGTCCTTCGCCTTTTGGATCGCCAGTTCCATAGCGCGGTAGGCCGCCACGATGCCGAGGGCGCCCTGGGCGTCCAGCAATGCGCCGCCGGGGAAATCCCGGATCGTCTTTATCCGGCACCTGGGATCCGTACCGCCGGCCTCCATGCTGTCGGTATAGAATTTCACGCGCTGTACACCGTGGGACTGCAGGCCGGTCAGCTCGGCCGACACCAGGCTGTCCGCCACGATGGCGGCATCCTGCGGCGCGACGCCCTCCTTCTCCATGATCGCCGCTACGGCGGCCTGGAGCTTTTCCGCATCTACGCGGAGCACTTCACTCATGGCCGGCACCTCACTTCCACTGGCCTTCGATGACCTGGCAGCCCAGCGCCGCCAGAGTGGCCTCGCGGGTCTCCTCATTGTAGGAGGCCACGGTGGCGCCCTCGTCGTACTTGGCGTGGAGCATATCCTCCTTAGCGTGCTGCTTCCAGCTCTTCTCCAGGATCTCCTCCGCTTCGCTGGGGCGCACGAAGATCATGCCGTCGGTGTCGCCGATAACGATATCGCCGGGGAAAACCACCTGACCGCCGAAGGCGATGGGCACGTTGATCTCGCCGGGGCCGAACTTGTAGGGGCCCTGGGGTGTGATGCCGCGGGCGAACACGGGGAAGTCCATGTGGGAGATCTCATCGATATCCCGCAGGTAGCCGTCAATGGCGCAGCCGGCAAAGCCGTGGTTGCGGCAGTCCATCATCATCAGCTCGCCGCAGTAGGCGCGCTCAGGACCGCCGGCGGAGATCAGCAGTACATCGCCGGGCTGGGCCATCTCAATGGCCTTGTGCAGCAGCAGGTTATCGCCGGAGGGCAGGTGCAGCGTGTACGCCACGCCCAGCATGGGTTTGCCGTTCATGGAACGGATGGCGGAGTCCACGCAGTAAATACGGTTCATATTGTCGCCGATGTTGGCCACCGGCAGGCCGCGGAAGCGCTCCACCAGCTCCTTGGGCGGCCGGGGCACCTCCGTAAAAATTCTGCATCCAACATTAGACATTTGCTTTTTCTCCTTTTTTCTCGTCCAGCATTTTCTTCACCGCCAGCACCTCGTCATAGGTCTTGGCGCGCTCCGGGAAGTAGGCGGCATAGCCCTCCTGCTGGAGCCACTCAAACTTTTTCAGCGTCGCCTGGGTCATGATGCTGTTCTCGCCCAGGTCGTCCAGGGTCTTGAGGACCTCCTCCATCTCGTGGCAGAAGCGCCCGTTGTGGATGGCGGCGGAGGCCACGCAGTAGTGGCAGAACCCCATAAAGCCACGCTCATCGAACATGGTGACCTTCATCTTGTCCAGCACTTCCTCAGTGATATGGTAGTGGTCCGTGGCGAACACCGTCTCCGTGACCAGGGCGATAATGCCCTTGGCCAGCACGCTGCGAAGCGCCTTTGTGGCGGAGGCCAGGCCGATATCGTCGCTGAGGTATGTAAATTTCATGCCGTGACTGTTCAGCAGCTCCGCCGCCTCTTTGGCCTTTGCGCCGCAGACGCTGACCGGCACACGGCTCCCGTTCACCGGGACGGAGGCCATGACCGCGCCCTCCACGAAGTCGCCCCGGCTGTCCGCGAACACCGCGGCGATCTCCCGCTTCGTCTGGGGAGAGGTGGTGTTCATGTCCAGATAGAACTGGCCCGGACGCAGCAGCGGCGCGGCCTGACGGGCGATGGGCAGCGCCACGTCCGCACTGGTGAAGCAGAAGAACACGTCGCCCCAGGCAATCAGCTCCGCCATGTCGGTCACCAGCGTCACCTGGTCCATGGCCGCGTGCTCGCGCATTTTCTGCGCGCGGGGCGAGTCGTCCTTTGCCGAGACGTCGAAGGCGCGGACCTCCACATCGCTGTTCACAAAGTCACGCGAGATGTGGTGCGGCGCTTCGCCGAACCCGATAAATCCTAATTTCATTTGTATACATCTCCTTTGGATCGCGGATATGGGCGCTTATGTGCCCATCATAAAGCCGGGCAGGAAGGTGATGATGGGCGCGACAAAGGCACAGATCAGCACGCAGATGATCATCACGATCATGAACGGGATAACTCCCTTGACCACCGACGTGTAGGATTCGCCCGTGGTGGACACCGCGGTGAACAGGTTGATGCCGAAGGGCGGAGTGATGAAGCCCACCGTCAGGGTGATGCAGAACAGCACGCCCAGGTGCAGTTCGTTGCAGCCAAGCTGTACGCCCACAGGTACCAGAATGGGCGCCAGGATCAGGATGCTGGGGATGGTGTCCATCAGGCAGCCCACCAGGAACAGCAGCACCATCAGGACCGCCAGATACACCCACTTGTTGGGGATGACCTCCATAATGGCCGCGCCGATGATGGCGGGCAGACGGGTCTTGGAGAGGATCCAGCCGAAGGTCTTGGCCACGGAGATGATGAACGTCACCACTGCGGAGGTCAGCACCGTCTTGCTCAGCACCGTCCACAGAACATTGACCTTGATCTCCTTGGTCACCAGGCCGTAGATCAGGGCGTACAGCACGCTGAGGACCGCCGCCTCGGTGGGCGTGACGAGACCGCCGTAGATGCCGCCCAGAATGATGACCGGCAGGACCAGCGTGGGAATGGCGCGGGCCGTGCGGCGCAGCACCTCTTTCTTGGGATAGCGCACGTCGCTCTTGGCAAACTTATACTTGGCCGCCAGATAGACGTTCACCAGGCACAGGGCGATCGCCATCATAATGCCGGGCAGCACGCCGCCGATGAACATCTTGGACACGGACAGGCCCATGGCCGCGCCATAGACCACCATGTTGGCGCTGGGCGGGATGATGGGACCCAGGGCGCCGCCCGCGGCGATCATGCCGGCGGAGGTGGATTTGGGATAGTTGGCACGGGTCAGCGCCGGCATCATAATGGCGCCGATGGCCGCCACGGTGGCGGGGCCGGAACCGGTCAGGGCGGCGAAGATGGCGCAGGTGACGATGGTCACAACGCCCATGGAGCCGCGGGACCGGCAGAACAGCGCCTCCACAAAGTCCACCAGACGGCGGGACAGACTGGTCTGCTCCATCAGATAGCCGGTCATGGTGAACAGGGGGATCGCCAGCAGCACAAAGGAGTTCATGCCGGCGATCATGGTCTGGGGCACGATGGTCAGAGGGATACCGGAGGGGATCAGGTAGATAAGGCACGCGGCCAGCAGGGCAAAGCACACGGGCAGGCCCATGAACATACCGATCAGCAGACTTCCGAAAATAATAAGACCTGTCATTCCGCGGTACCTCCTTCCTCGATGATCTCTTCCATGGACTCTACCTTAACGGCGTCCTTGCTGCCGGTCAGCAGCTCCAGCAGCTGCACCAGGCCCACCAGCGCCATGCCGAAGCCGCACAGGCAGATGGACACGTTGATGATGGCCATGGACAGGTGCAGGGACGGGCTGAGCACCGTAACGGTGACGCTCACCAGGGACACACCCTTGACGCCCACCAGCGCCGCCATAGCGATCACCAGAATGGTGCAGATGATCTTCAGCACACGGCGGCCGGCTTCCGGCAGCTTTTCTTCCAGCAGTGTGATGCCGGCGTGCATACCCTTATCCAGGGCCACCACGGCGCCCAGGGCGCTGCACCACACGAAGGCAAAACGGGCCAATTCGTCCGTCCATCCGGGCGGCTGTGCTATAACATAGCGCGTGACCACCTGGATCGCGGCGGCCGCGATAAGGACCACGAGCGTGATCGCCGCTACCAGTTGGTAGGCGAACAGGATCTTGTCCTTGATGGTTTTGATGACTTTCATAGCTTTCTCCTGTAATATGCGTCAGGGGGCGGGCAGTGAGCTGTCTGCTCTCTGCATCGCCCCCTGCGTCAGTTGATACGATTCAGATATGCGCCGCAGCTTTACTGCACAGCGGCAACCGCGCGATCCAGCAGATCGCTGCCGATCTTGTCACGATAGGCCTCGTACACGGGCGCGCAGGCCTCCTGGAATGCAGCCACGTCCACATCGTCGATGATGGTGCAGCCGCCATCTTCCATCTTGGAGAGCATATCGGCCGCGGCCGTCTGCAGCCAGGTGCGCTGCTCAGCGCCGGCCTCCTTGGCAGCCGTCAGGAAGATCTCCTGCAGCTCGGGGGACAGGCTCTCCCAGAAGGACTTGGAGCAGGACAGGGAGATGGCGTTATAGAAGTGGCCGGTCATGTCGTAGTAGTCGCAGATCTCATAGTAGGAGCCGGTGTAGGCGCTGGCGATGGGCAGCTCCAGGCCGTCCATCAGGTGCTGCTGCACGGCGGTGAAGGTCTCATTGAAGTCCAGAGCAGAGGGGGCCGCGCCGATGGTCTGGAAGGTGGTCATGAACATCTCCATGCCGGGAACGCGGATCTTCATACCCTTCAGGTCAGCGGGGGTGCGGATGGGCTTCTGGGACAGGATGTTGCGGAAGCCGCCCTCGCCCCAGGCCAGGACCTTGTAGCCCAGCGTGTCATACAGGCCATCGGTGACTTCCTTCATGATGTCGCCATCCAGGAAGTTCCAGGCAGTCTCGTTGTCCTTGAAGATGAAGGGCAGCTCCACCACCAGAGAGGGCCCGTACAGGTTGCCGTAGGAGCCGTTGGTGATGATGCCCATCTGATGGGTGCCCAGGTCAAAGCCAGTCAGCACGTCGGCCTCGCCGCCCAGCTCGGAGTTGCCGCAGATCTCAAAGGTCACGGCACCGTCGGTGGCCGCGGTCACCTTCTCGGCGAACAGGGTGGCCAGCTTGTTGTACTGGTCGTCATCGGTGGTGGGGTTCACGTGGGCGATCTGGATCGTCATAGTGGGGAAGCCCTCGCCGTCGCCGCTGCCATTGTTGGTGTCGGCCTTGTCGCCGCAGGCGGTCAGCACACCAAGCAGCATGACCAACGTCATCGCCAGGGCCGCCAGACGCTTCGCGTTCAGTTTTTTCATGGTTTTTTCCTCCTGATCTTATGTTTTGTTATTCTCTCCCGCTTTACTTGCAGGGATACGCCATCCACGCGATGGAGAAGCACATATGGTCCAGCTTCTTCATCATCATCAATTCAGGGTAGTCATAGGTGTTTGCCGGCGACTGCATATCGCTGTGCTCCAGGATCATGTGCACGATCTTGTCGGGCAGGCCGTTGCTCTTGGCGATATACGCACCGCTGACCACGTGGTTGTAATACTTGCCCATCTCGCTGTGGCAGGCCTTGCCGTCCTTGATGTCATACTCCAGGAACTTGCCGATGTCGTGCAGCACCGCGCCGCAGATCAGTGTGTCGTGGTCCAGCTTGCTGATCTCGTTGGCCCAGCCGCCCAGCTCGTCATAGGCCAGCTGGCACATCCGCACCACCCGGCGGCAGTGATCGATACCCGTCTCGGGACAGTTGTCGGCCACAATGCCCGCTGCCAGGGGCGCCTTGTCCACGCCTTTCTTGTCCCAGCCGCCCAGCTCCAGCACCTGCTGCCAGCAGGTAATGCTCTTTTCCTGCAGATCGGTGCTGTGTATCAGCTTGATCTCCGGGAGCAGCGTCAGGACCTCTTCTCTGGTCATGTGTCTTTCCCTCGCTTTCTTCATGTTGTTATTAGGAAATGGAATACTACTTTACAGACGTCCGTTAATGATCGTCCAACTTTTGTCAATCAAATTTCTTCACAATGTTAAAATTTTGTCACGCAAGTACTTTTGTTTTGCTGATTTCGTTTACCTTTCCTTTATTTGCCTTACATTATAGTTTGCCTATTGCTTTTTGTCCAATATCGGTATAATATAACTAATATTCCAAAACAGGAATACTAACGGAGGTTTTTGTGTATGTTGTCCAAAAACGACGAGCTGTTTTTGACCGTGGCGAAATCCGAGAGCATCAGTAAGGCCGCCGAGCAGCTATACATCTCACAGCCCAGCCTGACAAAACGAATGCAGCAGCTGGAGGCACAGCTGGGCGTGGCCCTCTTCGACCACAAGAGCCGTCCGCTGAAGCTCAGCCCCGCCGGTGAGCTGTACTACGAGTACCTGACCCGTTCCGCGGTGCAGGAGCACGCGCTGCTACTGGACCTGCGGGAGGCGGCGGAGGGCCGCCGGGGCAAGCTGTCCGTGGGCGCGCCGGCCAACTTTGCCCAGAGCCTGTTTCCCGCGATACTGCCCTCCTTCTGCCGCACGTTTCCCAATGTGTCCCTGAGCGTCGTCGAGGCCACGGGCGCGGAGATACAGACCCTGATCGCCGGCCGTCAGCTGGACATGGCCTTCGCCCATATCCATATTGCCGACACCAACGTCAGCTATATCCCCTTATCCACGGAAAAGATCTACCTGGCCGCCCGACGGCCCGCCAATCTTATGGATGCGGACCCGCCCCTGCTGGTACAGCCGCTGGCGGTGGAGGACCTGCCGCCGTTTCAGTACTGTATGTACAACAAAAATCAGATGATCTACGCCTCCTCCCACCGGTTTTTCCAGCATTACAGCATTATTCCCGACACGCTGATCCACTGCGGCGATCCGGTCATCAACCACACGCTGGTCGCCTCTCTGGAAAACTGCGCCTCTTTCGTCCCCAGCTACTTCATTGGCCGGATACCGTCGGATACTCTGCGAAAGCTTATTTTCTACGCCATAGACGTCCCCGAGCTCAGCTGGGAGCTGCGGGTGCTGTACCGTCGGGACAGCGCTCTAGGCATCTTCGCCCGGGAGATGATACGACTGGTCAGAGAGACGCCCTGGCGCCCCTTGCTGTAAACCGACCACGTCAACAAAAAATACCCGGCGCGCCGAAGGCGTGCCGGGTATCTGCGTCTCATTGCATTTGCAGCCAGCCGATCAAGGCCAGGTGCGCCGGGTAGTACAGGTAAAACAGCCACTTCATCACCGTGTTCACCCGCGGCGACGGCCCACGCTGCCCGTTATACAGCGCCAGCACGGGAACGGCCAGCACCACCGCCAGCTGCACCAGGCCGTAGACCCAGTCCAGCGCCAGGGCGTACACCACCGCGTAAAGCGCCACATAGAACATCATCCACAGCGCCTGCGTCTTCAGCTTTCCCCGATTGGTACCGAAGGCCATGATGCACAGGGCGGCGATACAGCTCCAGTCCGCCGGGAAGCTGACCAGGCAGATCAGCAGGATCAGCGCCACCTGCACCGCCGGGCGGAGCCGCCGGTCATGGACCACCCGCAGCATCACCAGCCCCCATGCCAGCGACCACATGACGCTGGTCTGGTTCAGCACACTGCCGGAGGAAAACGGGATAAACGACCTCCAGCCGGCAAAATCCGCCGACGCGAACACATAGGCGAAGTGGGATATGACCGCGAACAGGAACATCCGCGCCGTGTATTTCCGGATATCCCGGGTGTGGTGATAGCCCTCCGCCACAAAGTAGCACATGATGGGACAGGTCAGCCGACCGATGATATGCATCGCCAGTGGCAGCACCGCCCGGGGATAGCCGGGAAACAGCCACCAGGCCACATGGTCGACGGTCATGGCCGCGATGGCGACGAGCTTGATCGCGTTGGAATCCAGCGTTTTTTTCATAGGCGTTTTCCCTCCCGCACAGCACACTGCCGCCATTGTAGCAGATAGGCAGGAGATGTGCAACGCCTATTCGTGCGGCCGCGGCGTTATGCGCCGGCCTTCTCCTTGCGGATGGCCTCGGCGATACGCTCCAGACCGATCTGCACTGTGGCACGGGGCATGGCCAAATTCAGGCGGATATGCCCCCTGGCGTTGCCCACGAACAGGCCGTCGCCGCCCTCCAGCAGCACACCGGCCTTGTTGGCAAAGAAGTCCGGCAGGTCCTCCACCTCCGGCAGCACCTCCCGCAGGTCCACCCAGGCAAAGTAGGTGGACTCAGGAATGGTGAATAATGAGGTGTGATAGCGATAGCGGCAAAAAGCTAATAAAATCAATGGTTTTGCGGACAGCGGATAGACAGGGAATGTGTTAAAAACTGAATACGCACACAAACGGCGTTACCTTAACCCCTTTGGGGGAGAAAGTAACGCCGTTTTTTTATGCCCGCAGGAAAGGAGGTGCAGCCGGAATGTATTTCACAAAGGGCAAGCAGCGGGCGTTTGAATTGCTCATGCAGCAGAAGCCGGGATTTGACCGCTATCAATCCGGTTGTGCCGGAGATGATGAAGATTGCGGCACTTGCCGTTTCTACCGCCCCGGGTGGAAATATGAGTTTTGCGTTTTCAAAGAGTGTCCCTATTGCCCCGGCAAAAGGACGCGGAAAACGCACGCCAGCATGGACAAATAGACGGGCAAAAGCCCTTGTGCCATGCGGCTTTGCAGACGCGAAAACGGCAAAGGGCATATTGCAATACCAAAACAGCCGAAAACGGCTTTCTAATTGTCCACGCATACCAAGAGAGGAAGTGAGGAAATATGGCAGTTTTCAGAGTGGAGCGAAATACGGGATATACCGTTATGAGCAACCACCACTTGCGAAACAAGGAATTGTCCTTAAAGGCAAAGGGCTTGTTGTCGCAAATGCTTTCGCTGCCCGAAGATTGGGATTATACCCTTGCGGGCTTATCCCATATCAACCGGGAGAAGATCGACGCAATCCGCGAAGCGGTAAAGGAACTCGAAAAAGCCGGATATATCGTGCGCAGCCGGGAGCGCGACGAAAAGGGACGCTTGCGGGGCGCAGATTACGTCATATACGAGCAGCCGCAGCCGCGAGAGCCGGAAGCAGCTACCAGCGGCGGACAGCCGCCTATATTGGATTTACCTACATTGGAAAATCCAACATTGGATAATCCAACGTTGGAAAAACCTACGCAGGAAAAACCTACGTTGGAAAATCCAACGCAATTAAATAAAGATATATCAAGTAAAGAACAATCAATTACTGATTTATCAAGTACCGATTCCATTCCTTTCCATTCCCTAAACCCCTTGCCCTTTGCGCATGGCGAAGCGGCTACGCCGCCGGAAAGGAAAAGAACGGAAGCGAAAAGCAATAGCGCAGTAGAGATTTACAGGGAGATTATCAAGGACAATATCGAATACGACCATCTCATTCAAAACTGCAAAATTGACAAAGACCGTTTGGACGAGATTGTTGACCTTATGCTGGAAACCGTCTGCACAGCCCGAAAGACAATCCGTATTGCCGGGGACGACTACCCCGCCGAATTGGTGAAATCCAAGTTTTTGAAGCTGAACAGCAGCCATATTGAGTTTGTTTTGGATTGCATGAGGGAGAACACAACCAAAGTGCGCAACATCAAGCAGTATCTAAAAGCGGTGCTGTTCAACGCGCCGAGTACCATTGACAGCTACTATACCGCCCTTGTCAATCACGACTTTTACGGCAGCAAATGAGCATAGCCGCAGTTTACCGGGAAAGGAGTTGATACCTTGCAGGAGGAAGTAACCCAAAAAACGATTGCCCTATACGTCAAAGTGGGAAAAGGCGCGGCGCGGCTTACCGAACAGGCGTTACAGAAAGCAATCCAAAAGTTTTTGGAGCAGAAAAGCAAACCCGCGCATGGGAAACAGACCATGCGGCAGCTTATGAAGCAGAACGCGGGTGTTTCCAACATCGAGATCACCGACAGCAATATTAAAGCCTTTGAGAGTACGGCGAAGAAATACAACATAGATTTTTCGCTGAAAAAGGTTAAGGGCGAGCAGACCCGCTACCTTGTGTTTTTCAAAGGCCGGGACGCAGACGTTATGACCGCAGCGTTTCAAGAGTTTTCCGCAAAGAAGCTGAACAGGGAGAAAAAGCCCTCTATCCGCAAAGCCCTTGCCGCTGCAAAGGACAAGGCAAAGCAGCTTAACGCCGCCCGCGACAAGGTAAAGAAAATGGACAGGGGGCGCGAGATATGAAGCAGATCAACTACAAAAAGCTGATACTTCCGAATATCCCCTATGTGTTCTTTGTCTATCTCTTTGATAAAGTCGGACAGGCGGTGCGGCTTGCCCCCGGCGCGGATATTTCTGCAAAGATACTGAATATCACACAAGGATTTTCCGCAGCCTTTGAAAACGCCTTGCCGAGCGTTTACCCGTTGGATTTGCTTGTCGGCATTGTCGGTGCGGTGATTATCCGCTTGATAGTCTATGTCAAAGGGAAAAACGCGAAGAAATACCGCAAGGGCGCGGAGTACGGCTCTGCCCGATGGGGAAACGCCGAAGATATAAAGCCCTACATAGACCCGGATTTCCAAAACAACATCATTTTGACGCAGACGGAACGGCTTACCATGAACAGCCGCCCGAAGCAGCCGAAGTACGCGAGAAATAAGAACGTCGTCGTGATCGGCGGCAGCGGCAGCGGAAAAACAAGATTTTTTGTCAAACCTAATCTAATGCAGCTTCATTCCTCTTACGTCTTAACCGACCCGAAAGGTACGGTTTTGATTGAGTGCGGGAAGCTGCTGCAACGGGCGGGCTACCGCATTAAGGTACTGAATACGATTAACTTCAAAAAATCTATGCACTACAACCCCTTTGTGTATATCCGCAGCGAGAAAGATATTTTGAAGCTGGTAAATACGTTGATAGCGAATACCAAAGGTGAGGGAGAAAAAAGCGCGGAGGATTTTTGGGTAAAGGCAGAACGGCTTTTGTATTGCGCGTTGGTGGGCTACATCTGGTACGAAGCCCCCGCCGAGGAAATGAACTTTATTACCCTGTTGGAACTTATCAACGCCAGCGAAGCCCGCGAGGACGACGAGGAATATCAAAGCCCCGTCGATTTGCTGTTTGCCGACTTGGAAGAACGCGACCCCGACCATTTCGCGGTGAAGCAGTACCGAAAATATAAATTGGCGGCGGGCAAAACAGCAAAATCAATCCTCATTTCTTGCGGTGCGAGGCTTGCGCCTTTTGATATTAAGGAATTGCGCGATCTCATGTCCTACGACGAATTAGAACTTGACACGTTAGGCGACAGAAAGAGCGCACTTTTCCTCATAATGAGCGATACGGACAGCACGTTTAATTTTGTTATCGCTATGCTGCAATCGCAGCTTTTCAATTTGCTTTGCGACAAAGCGGACGACGAATATAACGGCAAATTGCCTGTTCACGTCCGCTTTTTGCTTGACGAGTTTGCGAACATCGGACAGATACCCCGATTTGATAAACTGATTGCCACAATCCGCAGCCGGGAAATGTCCGCTTCTATCATTCTGCAATCGCAGAGCCAGCTAAAAGCCATTTACAAGGACGCGGCAGAAATCATACTTGATAATGCCGACAGCACCTTGTTTTTGGGAGGACGTGGGAAAAATGCAAAGGATATTTCGGATAACTTGGGACGGGAAACAATCGACAGTTTCAACACTTCCGAAAATCGCGGCACGCAGGTTTCTCATGGCCTCAATTATCAGAAATTGGGAAAGGAGTTGATGACACAGGACGAAATCGCAGTTATGGACGGAGGAAAATGTATTTTGCAGTTGCGCGGCGTGCGCCCCTTTTTCAGCGATAAGTACGATATAACGCAGCACCCGAACTACAAATACCTTTCCGACTTCGACAAGAAAAACGCTTTTGACGTTGAACGGTATATGTCCACCCGTCCGGCAATCGTAAAGCCCGACGAACCCTTTGACATATACGAAATAGATTTGTCCGACGAGGACGCAGCCGCCGAATAAAAACGGCGGCATTTTTATTTCCAACAACATTTTTTGAGCCGTTTTAGCGGCAGAAAGCGAGGTTTATATGGATTTTTTCAACAGCGCAGTTGACGTATTGCAGACTTTGGTAATCGCGCTTGGCGCAGGACTTGGCATTTGGGGCGGCATTAACCTCATGGAGGGGTATGGCAACGACAACCCAGGTGCAAAAAGCCAGGGCATGAAGCAGTTGATGGCGGGCGGCGGCGTCGCTTTGATTGGCCTTACCCTTGTACCGCTGCTCTCCGGCCTGTTCGGATAATGCCGCAACCTAACACTACCCGCCGCGCCCTCTCGGAAACGGGAGGGCGCGGGAAAGGAGGGATTAGCTTTTGATATGGCAGATGATTGAAGATTGGTTTCGCGGCATTTTGACAGACGGAATACTCTCTAATCTCTCCGGGCTGTTCGACAGCGTAAATACAGAGGTTGGAGAAATCGCAACGCAAGTCGGCACAACCCCCGCCGGGTGGAACGCGGGCATATTCAATATGATACGCAGCCTATCGGAAAACGTCATTGTGCCGATTGCGGGCGTTATCATTACCTTTGTCATGTGCTACGAACTAATCCAGCTTGTAATTGAGAAAAACAATCTGCACGATCTCGACACTTGGATTTTCTTCAAGTGGATTTTCAAAACCTTTGTTGCGGTGCTGCTGGTAACAAATACTTGGAACATCGTCATGGGCGTATTTGACATTACACAGAGCGTCGTCAACGACAGCGCGGGCGTTATCATATCCGACACAAGCATAGATATTGCAACCGTTATCACCGATATAGAAGCAAAGCTGGACGCTATGAGCGTCGGCGGGCTTTTGGGGCTATGGTTTCAATCACTCTTTGTGGGGCTTACCATGAAAGCGTTGTCTATCTGTATCATGCTGGTGGTGTACGGGCGCATGATTGAAATATACCTTGTAACGAGTATCGCCCCTATCCCCGTTGCGACAATGGTAAATCGTGAATGGGGCGGCATGGGACAGAACTACTTAAAATCCTTGCTTGCCCTCGGTTTTCAGGCTTTTCTAATTCTTGTGTGCGTCGGTATTTATGCGGTTTTGATACAGACAATCGCAGCAACCGATGACATATCCGGCGCGATCTGGTCTTGCATGGGCTATACCGTCCTCTTGTGTTTTACGCTTTTCAAAACGGGAAGCCTTGCAAAATCCGTATTCAGCGCGCATTAAGGGGGTGCAGATGAAGAAATACAAAATCATTTACGCCGATCCCCCTTGGAGATACGCGAGAAGCAAGGTACAGGGCGCAGCGGAAAAGCACTATCCCACTATGAGTATTGAGGAACTTTGCGCTTTACCCGTCAAAGAAATTGCGGATAAGGACTGTATTTTATTCCTATGGGCGACGTTCCCGCAGCTTAAAGAAGCGTTGCAGTTAATCAAGGCTTGGGGATTTACCTATAAATCCGTTGCCTTTGTATGGTTAAAGCAAAATCGGAAATCGCCCACTTGGTTTTATGGCTTGGGCTTTTGGACGCGAGGAAATGCGGAAATCTGCTTGCTTGCTACCAAAGGACACCCGAAGCGACAATCAAACAAGGTACATCAATTTATTATTTCCCCTGTTGAGCAGCACAGCAAAAAGCCGGATATAACGCGGGAAAAGATACTTGCCCTTATGGGCGACCTACCGCGTATTGAACTGTTTGCAAGGCAGCATACCCCTGGTTGGGACGTATGGGGAAATGAAATCAAAAGCGACATACGGTTTGCCGGAAAGGAGGTTTGAAATGGCGTATGTAACCGTCCCAAAGGATTTAACCAAAATCAAGAGCAAGGTAATGTTCAACCTTACCAAAAGACAATTACTCTGTTTCGGCGCGGCGGTGGCTATCGGGCTACCGCTATTCTTTTTGACAAAGGACAGCGCGGGAACGACAACGGCGGCTTTGTGCATGGTGCTTGCCATGCTGCCCATGTTCCTACTCGCTATGTACGAGAAGAACGGGCAACCGCTGGAAGTGATTATACGGCAATTTGTGGAAGTGAAGTTTCTTCGCCCCAAAGAGCGACCTTATCAGACCA
>OHAT01002053.1_pt1 | contig 16072 bp, 20 predicted proteins | sample 1577141 | NCBI WGS metagenome assembly OHAT01 (sample SAMEA3541578, study PRJEB24748) | human gut metagenome | biome: human gut; feature: human-associated habitat; material: faeces | place: China | collected 2012 | reverse complement strand
GAAGGCCACGGCGGTTCGGGGCAACCACGATATAGTCGTTAGCAGCCATAATCTGCATATTCCAACGGTAAGACCAGAATTGGCTTACCGGGCTTTGAGGACCACCTTCGCAGAATAACAAGGTAGGATATTTCTTATTCGGATCGAAATGAGGAGGATAAATCACCCAGGTAAGCATCTGTTTACCATCTGTCGTTTTCATCCAACGACCTTCCACCTTACCGATTGTCAACTGATCATAGATATGCTTGTTCTCTGTTGTCAACTGGGCTATTTTATTATTATCAGCCAAATCGATCGAATAGATTTCATCTCCCATGCTCAAAGAATGGCGCTGCACGATCAGCTTATGTTCACCCAACAAAGCCACACCGGCATAATCGTACATTCCGGAAGTAAGCGGCGTGATTTTATTGCTATCCGTCAGATCGATCTTATATACTTGGGACTCACCATGCCATACCCCCGTAAAGTAAAGAGCCTTTGCATCTGCACTCCAAACGAACCCGTCTACGTTGGAATCAAAATCCTTGCTGGCGAATATCTTTTCACCTGTTTCCAAGTTCATGACCATCAAGCGGTTCTGGTCTGACTCATAACCGTCACGCTCCATGCTCTGCCATGCGATGAACTTGCCATCGGGAGAGTATTGGGGATTCGTGTCATACCCCATAATACCTTCACTGATATTGGCCGTCTTTTTCGTATTCAGGTCATACACATAAATATCCGAATTGGTGGACAACGCATATTCCTTTCCGGTCTTTTTACGACTCGTGTAAGCAATCTTGTCCGATGTAGTATTCCATGCCAACTGCTCAATTCCTCCGAATGGTTTCATCGGGCTTTCAAACGGTTCGCCTTCCATAATATCGACAGGGTTACTGATTGCCTTACCATCAAAATCAGCAACAAAAGGATGCGGGGCTGTTGTTACCCATTCATCCCAATGTTTATACATCAGGTCTGTGACAATAATACCAGTAGCCTTATCCAGGTCGGGATATTTATCTGCCGTACTTTTGACTGTCTTTACCTGTGAAATAAACAGGACTTTCTTCTCATCGGGAGAGAAGGCGAAACCTTCGATATCCCCTTCATATTCAGAGAGCTGTCTGCGGTCGCTTCCATCCGGATTCATTTCCCAAAGCTGGCTGCTGCCGCTTTCATTGCAAAGGAAAGCGATTTTTTTTCCACCTTTAATCCAAACAGCTTCATTTTCGGAATAAGACGTTTTTGTAATCTGCTTATTGTCCGTCCCGTCTGCATTCATAACAAACACTTCGCGATTACTTCTGTTTTCCGGTACGCTGTAGTAGGCTACAGTATACACTACTTTCTGTCCGTCCGGAGATACATTCATCCCCCCGATACGTCCCATTGCCCAAAGCACTTCCGGCGTCATCCGTCCGTCTTTGACTTTAATATCCGAACGCCCGATCACATTTTCCGTGTTTCCTTTCTGTTGGGTCGCACGATCGCACGTTTTTCCATCCCCACTACAAGCTCCAAATAATAAGGATGTTGCCATAACCATTGTTCCGATAGATTTATTCATGTAGTTTATAATATATTGTGTTTTGGGCACGAAAGTACAAAATATAATTTATATCTTTGTCCCATTAATTTAAGAACTGAACAGTATGAATAAGATTTGGTTATTTGGAGCCTCCATATGTATGGTTTTAGCATTAGGTTCTTGTAAACCTAAACAGAGTGCGTATAAGGCTGCTTACGAACAAGCAAAAGAAAAAGAATCGACAGCTCCGGTCGAGGTGGTCGAAGAAGAGGAAGTAGTTGAAGAGGTAACTCCGGTTTCTAAACCGAGAACTTCCAACGTCAGTACACGCGCAGAAAGAATTAATGCTGCACAAGGTGAAGATGCAAGCAGACTGAAACGTTACAGTGTCGTTATCGGCAGTTTCAAGAACAAAACAAATGCTTACGCTTTGAAAGAACGTATGCAGAACGACGGATATAACGCTGTTTTGGGAGAAAACGAACAAGGTATGCTTCGTGTGATCGTCGCCAGTTTCAATGACAAAGCCGATGCTGCGGACAGCCGCGATGCAATCAAAGCAAAATACGCTCCAAACTTCCAGGATGCATGGATTCTGGAAAGACAATATTAAAAATCCAATCCACGGTAATAAAAAAGGATGAGTCTTGACAGATTCATCCTTTTTTATTGCTTGCCGTCCCGATTCCATGCTCCTCCGGTTTTGAATACACGAGCATGAAAAACTTTAATCCAATTTCAATACAGCCAAGAACGCTTTTTGTGGAACCTCAACTGTACCGATCTGTTTCATTCGTTTCTTTCCCTCTTTCTGTTTTTCAAGCAACTTACGTTTACGGGAGATATCACCGCCATAACATTTAGCCGTTACATCTTTACGAACCGCCTTTATCGTTTCGCGGGCAATGATCTTGGCTCCGATAGCCGCCTGGATAGCGATATCGAACTGTTGCCGAGGAATCAGCTCTTTCAGTTTTTCACACATACGCCGGCCGAAGGCAACGCTGTTGTCCATATGAGTCAGCGTCGAAAGAGCGTCCACCGGTTCCCCGTTCAGAAGAATATCCAGTTTAACCAGCTTGCTCGGACGAAAATCATGGATATGGTAATCAAAAGAAGCATACCCTTTAGAAATACTTTTCAGTTTGTCATAAAAATCGATTACGATCTCACCTAAAGGCATATCATAATGAATCTCGACACGATCACCGGAAATGTATTCCTGCTTGATCAATATGCCACGTTTACCCAGACAAAGTGTCATGATCGGACCGATAAAAGTCGTATTAGTAATAACAGACGCACGGATGTACGGTTCATCAATATGGTCGATCAACGTAGGATCGGGCAAGCCGCCCGGATTATGAACCTCCGTACAGTTGCCTTTCTTATCGTAAACTTTATAAGACACATTAGGAACGGTCGTGATCACATCCATATTGAACTCACGATCCAAACGCTCCTGAACAATCTCCATATGCAACAAGCCCAAGAAACCGCAACGGAACCCAAAACCCAACGCGGCGGAACTCTCCGGCTGGAAAGTCAAGGAAGCGTCGTTCAACTGCAATTTCTCCAATGACGCACGAAGGTTCTCGAAATCCTCGCTATCAATTGGATAGACACCGGCGAAGACCATCGGCTTCACCTCCTCAAAACCGGCGATCGCGTCTTTAGCCGGGCGAGACACATGAGTGATCGTATCACCGACACGCACCTCCCGGGACGTCTTGATACCGGAAATGATATATCCTACGTCTCCCGTCCGGATCTCCTCACGGGGGCACATATCTAATTTCAATATACCTACCTCATCAGCGTCATACTCTTTTCCTGTAGCGATAAACTTCACATGGTCACCTTTACGGATCACGCCGTTTACCACCTTGAAGTAAGCGATAATACCACGGAACGGATTAAAGACGGAGTCAAAAATCAAACACTGCAACGGGGCCTCCGGATCACCTTTCGGGGCCGGGACCTTCTCCACGATCGTATTCAAGATCTCAGTCACTCCCTCGCCTGTCTTTCCACTCGCCCGTAAGATATCCTCACGAGGGCAGCCCAACAGTTCCACGATCTGGTCCTCTACCTCCTCCGGCATGGCGCTAGGCAGGTCGATCTTGTTCATCACCGGAATAATCTCCAAGTCATTCTCTATCGCCATATACAGGTTAGAGATGGTTTGCGCCTGAATACCTTGGGCCGCGTCCACGATCAGCAACGCACCCTCGCAGGCGGCGATAGAACGGGAAACCTCATACGAGAAGTCCACGTGTCCCGGAGTATCGATCAGGTTCAGTATATATTCTTCACCCTTATAATTATACTTCATCTGGATCGCATGGCTCTTGATCGTAATACCACGCTCACGCTCTAAATCCATGTCGTCAAGGACTTGAGCTTGCATGTCTTTACCTTCTACTGTCTTGGTATACTCAAGCAAACGGTCTGCCAAGGTACTTTTCCCATGGTCAATATGAGCAATAATACAGAAATTGCGGATATTCTTCATCTGCTAAATTTATTTTTAGGTACGCGAAGATAGGAAATTTAGCCTAAATACTATACTTTTGGCATACCATTTGTTGTTAATAGTATATGACAATACAAGAAATAAATAAAGCATACAACCGAATTATCGGTTCATTAGACGAAAAGGAGCTAAAGAATGCGTTCGATTTTCTCCAAGGTTTAATAGCGGGAATACGTGAGTACTCATTCCAAGACAGGTTGAACGAGCTACAAGATACTTATAAATATATGTTGCGATACCGGATCGAGGGGGCTAAAGATCCGATGCAAGACCAGATATACAACAACTTGATCGCATCCAGCTATGAGTTCGCGGATATAGTGAAGCACAAGGCCTTATCGGTAGATTCGCCTCTCTCCTATTATAGCCGTAGGCGAATGATGCAAAAGGAGCTTACCAACTATGACCAGCTCCATAAGGTTTTGAGAAACGCCTCTTTGGTGAAGATAGAGACTCCGACCGGAACCATTACGGAGCAGCAGCAAATCGAATCCGCCACGATCCTATTGTTCAATAAGATCTGGACCTCAAATCCTCTCAATAAGGAAGAAATAGCCTCCATCAGGAACCTATTGAATGACCAAGAGTTGCCTTTTATCATCGGTAGCCAAATCGTATCGGCATTAATGCTGGGGTTGCAAGCCGCTTTCGATAAGGAGAAACTGCTATTATTATTCGATGCGGCCAATCTCCAAGAAGATGAGATTCGTTACCGCGCGTTGATCGGGATTCTCTTGACGCTCTATACCTATAGGAAACGTACGGCGTTATATCCGCAGATAGCGGATCGACTAGCGGCTTTATCCGAGGGATTTCCTAATTTCACGAAAGCGATCCGAACGATTACCCTTCGTTTTATCCTAGCCCGTGAGACAGAGAAGATCACCCGTAAGCTACAAGACGAGATCATTCCGGAGATGATCAAGCTAGGCCCTAAAATCAGTCAAAAGATAAACTTAAAGGATATCAATCCGGAACTTCTCGGAAACGAGATGAATCCGGAGTGGCAGAATATGTTATCGAACAGTTCCTTAGGGAAGAAAATGGAGGAGTTCAGCGAACTGCAACAAGAAGGCGCGGACGTAATGCACTCTACTTTCGTGCACCTAAAGCATTTCCCCTTTTTCCGGGAATTGGGTAACTGGTTCATGCCATTCACGACCGAGCATTCCGCTTTTGGCAATCAGTTGAGCAAGAATCAAACGGAAAAGGATATGCTAGATTCCATGACTCTTGCGGCATTCATGTGTAATTCCGATAAATATTCCTTATATTTCAGCATGATGCAATTGCCGGATCAAGCCCGTCAAATGATGATGGGACAGTTTGGTAGTCAAGCCTCCGAGATGATTCAGCAAACAAAGGAGGAATTGATCAGTAAACGGGGAAAACTGGAAATCATATCCGGACAGTACATACAGGACTTGTATCGTTTCTTCAAACTTTATCCGGGACATCTGGATTTTGATGACATATTTACATCTGCGCTAGACTTTCATAACCTGCCAATTTTGCAGCCTTACGTCAGTGATGAGGAAAGTTTGACAACTATAGCGGAGTATTACCTCCGGAAGAATTACTTCCTCGACGCGCTCACGATCTACAATCGCTTATCCGATGCAAATCAAGAAAGTGATATCTTATTCCAGAAAATCGGTTACTGCAAACAAATGAATGGCGATATACAAGGCGCTTTGGAGGCTTATTTACATGCGGATCTTATCAATCCGGACAGTAAATGGGTTATTCGCCGGATCGCCGGTTGTTACCGTACCTTAAAGCAACCGGAAGAAGCGTTGAAATACTATCATCGTTACGAGGCTTTCAATCCGGATGATTTATCGATCCAAATATGTATCGGCCACTGCCATCTTGAACTCAAGAATTATAATGAGGCGCTGAAATATTATTTCAAGGTAGATTATCTGGACAATAAAAGTACGAAGGCTTGGCGTCCGATCGCTTGGTGTTCTTTCTTGACCGGTAAATACGATCAGGCCCGTAATTATTACAAAAAGATCATGGATAATCAACCCAACACCCAAGATTTCTTGAATGCGGGACATACGGAATGGGCATTACAGAATATCAAGGGAGCGCTTGCTTTTTATAAAAAAGCCGTGGAGAAAGAGTCCGGTGATTTCTCGAAGTTCCAAGAGCAGTTCAATCAAGATATTCCCGATCTTCTTGTAGCGGGAATCGAGGAGGCGGAAGTGCCGTTGATGATGGATCAACTCCGGTATTCCTTGAGCGATATATTCTAACTAGTCATCCAAAAATTTGAGAAGACAAAAAGAAATATCGTATGAAAGAGATGATATTAGAGACAAAGCGACTCCTATTAAGGGAATTAAAACAAGATGATTTTGATAATATCTGTAAGCTTTTACAAGATCCGATTGTAATGTACGCTTACGAGGGAGCGTTCAGTAAAAAAGAAGTACAAGAATGGCTTGATAAGCAATTAAGGAGGTATCAAAACGATGGTTTTGGCTTATGGGGGATGATAGAGAAAGACAGCGGAGAGCTTATCGGTCAATGTGGTCTCACCTATCAAGAATTCAATGGTCAACAGGTTCCGGAGATCGGTTATTTGCTTAGGGCGGAATACTGGCATAAAGGTTATGCTACCGAGGCCGCCATAGCTTGTAAGGAATACGCCTTCAATATCCTTAACTTCGACAAAGTATACTCCATCATACGGGACACAAATATCCCCTCTCAAAAAGTAGCACTAAGAAACGATATGAGGGAAATCGCAAATTTCATAAAACATTATCGCAATATCGATATGCTTCATTTAGTATTCTGCGTGAATAAGTTATAGTTATCAAGCGGAAAGACTGGGATTCGAACCCAGGGAGCGGTTACCCGCTCACCGCATTTCGAGTGCGGATAATACAATTTGATTATCAATTTGTTACAACAGATACTGTAAATACATAGTAAAAACGACATTTATAGTCGTCTTTTTTGATGCAGGTCTATCATCCAGTTAGCCCATTCGTCCGTCCCGTAAGCAGGAATATCGAACCACTCCTTTTCGCTCAAATGAGGCAAGAGTTGCATGATCCGCTCCAGCTCATTCCGGAACCTGAAAACATCCTCTTCCGTTAGCCTTACCGAATAATGCCTCTTGCATTCCTTTAATCCGGGGAAAGCTTGAAGCAGACTCATGATCTCGGTAAAAACGGGAGACTTGCCTTTGTCTATCTTTAACGTGATTCCGGACATAGCTATCTTTCTTTTATCCTTGATATTTCCTCATTCAAATAATCAACGAAGGAAGATATAGAATAAATAACAATGTATAGTAAATCAAGTACAAAATAAACCAACATGGATTTTACAACAGAATACCCCCATACAAATACTGTAAATAAAATGCTATCTAATTCAAAAGAAAAATCATACTGAAATAGATCCAACACTGACACAGAAGGTGATGATGGTAATTGAATCATAATGCAAAGTATTATACAAAGTACACTCAATAGTATTGCATAAGCATTCAAATAACCAAACTGTTGAAGAAATGTTGCCTTCTTTTCAAGAATTCTTTGTTTATACATATTGTCAACAATTTCACCGTCAAGTTTTAAAAACATGTTATATACAGTCATTAACAAATTAGCCAATAAACCTACTAAAATGGATAATGCTGTAATAAATGTATTTAATATATTAGGGTCATAATTACCAGAGAAAACAAAAAACAACAAACTTGTCACAATGAAACACCATTTATAAATTCCAAATTTATATTTTGGCATAAAACATTCTCCCGTAGATATTTTTGTATTTTGATATCTATGAGCCTGCTTTATTAACTCTTTTATATATTCAATAAATGGTATTGTTTCCATATCAATTATTAATCATCTGTATTACTTCTGGAATTATTTCTTTACAGTATAAATACACCTCATTAACGCTAAAATCCCCTTCATTACTTACTGTTATAAAATCTGATAATAGGATTTTAGGTTTAAGAGAATTTTCATTACTCAAAAAATAGCTTCTATTTTTCCCAGACTCTATATCATTAATAGTTGCCTTTTTCTCCCAGTTATCAAGAGTCTCATTTTCTGCAAGTTCTTTAAAAGCATTATCAAAGTCATCTAAAGAACATATTTCATCTTCTATTGGTTGTATATTTACAGTTACTTTAAATCGTCCTAAAATCATTTGTTCATCATTATTTCCTACCCTAGAGCCCAATTCAGTCTTTTTATAATAAGTAAGAGACTTAGTATATGATCGTTCTTTTATACTATCTCTAATACTTTTTAAATAAATCGAATCATATCTGGTATTACAATATTCAACATTAGACAACAATTCTTTACTCAAATAATATGTCAAATGCGAATGATATGAAGATCCAGTATATGATTGGACAATCAGAATTCCTCTATTAGAATTCATCGGCAAATGAAGCATGAAGAAAAACTCCCGTGTTAATGCAATATTATTAGGTAATTCTCTCTGTTCATTTTTGTTCTCAATAGGTATAGTAAATCTCTTTTCCCCATATTTTCCACCATGTATCACTCCTGAAAATAAGAAATTGTTCAAGTCTGGTTTAAATCTGGGATCAAATTGATATTCATAACCATTATTATCTTGAGGCTTTATGGTTAATATTTTCTTTGTTCCTTCTATTTTATAACATCCATCAATATCATTCAATCCCGAAATAAAATTTCCAATAAATTTCTTAAACAGTTCTTCGTCTGAGACATTTAACACATTAAATTTTTTCTTGAACAAATCTCGAAAACATGATTCAGGTCTATTTTTTTTCCTTTTTACCGAAATACAAAATATATCCAATACGGGTTCTGATGCCATTTCTCTTATATTTAAATTTCACATTATTGTGCTCTAATTACAGCCCTTTATATTGTCACCATATATTGCAAATAAGAAATCACTATCATCATCTAAATTCGCAATCTCCCTCAATTTCTTATTTTCATACTGGGCAGCAGCCAACTCCATTTCTAGACGTTGTATTTCTCTAAGCGCCTTAAGATTTCTATTTCTTAATATCACAATCGTCTTGTCTTTGTCTTCTATATCTTCCATACTTATCTATAATTATTTATTCTTAATTTCCAACACCCGATCTCCAAACGCTAACTTTATCACATCAGCTTTCACATCACTATCTTCCAATTCCAATTGCAGTATAACTTTTGGGGTAGTTAAGCCTTTTCCTCCGGCAGATTGCTCCGGCACATATCGCTCTGGCCAAGTGAACAAGTCTGTTATAGAAACACCCAAGCAACTTGCGATATTCTCAACTTCAGAAATCTTCAAATCGCGATTTCCCCTTTTCATTACAGATATTTGGGACTCATCAATACCCATAGCATCAGCCAACGTTCGTTGTTTGATACCCTTTTGAGCCATTATCTTAAATATGTTATCTATTACATTCATATTTATGAAGTTACGCACAATATCCATATGACAACTTGCGAAAAACAAAAGTTTTTATTTAGATTTTCGCAAATATCCTTGTATATTTCACAAGTTTATTCCATATTTGCACCTGTAATGATTAATAGTAGTTGCGAAAATATAAAGTACAGAACATATATAATAATGTAAGGAGGCAAAAATGGAAAAATTAAACCTACAAGGTCATGAGACTGGCGCTCGTTCGTTCAGAGAGATCTACTTCTCCATGGACAACACGCCGCCTAAGAAGGCTTTCATCCAAAAGATAGCCACCATTACCAAACGATCTGAATCGGCCGTCAGATGTTGGGTAGCGGGAGTCTACCAACCGGACGCATTAGCCCAAGAAGTGATAGAAAGAGAACTTGGCATTCCTGCCTGTGAGTTATTCCCAAAGGAGGATAAGGTATGCGCGCAATAGAATTCTATACCACCCCCTCCGGCGAAGTAACTATCAAAGAGCAGGGACAGCCGGAACGCCAACTGAAAGAGTCCGATACGGATTTCATTCAAAGTTTCCTTGAGATTTTGGAAGAGTTCTATCCAGAGGCTTATGCGGCACTCCGCAAGTATTACGCCCGTTACGACGGGAATAAATGCTACCGGGATTTCTTGGCTGTACGTAGGTTTATCAAATGCAACTTCGGGCTGTACGATAACATGATAGACGTGGATGAGAACTGGAATTTCAAATTCGAGTTTGTCGGCTGCCCTCTACGAGGAGAATGTGACGGGTTTAAGAAAATCTGTGAACCGAAGTTCAACAGTACATTATCAGACAGCCAACTTCGGGTGATGGAGCTTTGCTACTATGGCAAGAAAGACGAAGAGATCGCGGAAACGCTTTTCATCTCGTCCCACACCGTAAAGAACCACCGGAAGAACGTTTTCCGGAAACTCTCAATACACTCCATGGCGGAGTTCATGCGATATGCGAACGAAAAGAATCTATTTAAGGGCGAATAACCATGCCGACCGAAAACACCTATCAAAGCATACCTTCTTTACGAAAGATCGAGATCGAATACCTTGCTTGGCAAATCACAAGGATGCAAGCGGGTATCCGGGAATTTATCGGGCAAAAGGAAGCGCACCTCCGTTTCGGGAGGCAGAACGTGAAAAGATGGGTCTCGGAAGGTAGGCTACAACGTTACAAGCGACCGGGCAAAATCGAGTACAGGCTGGAAAACCTGTATAAGTGCGCACTGGATCCATACGACTATTAAATGAATCATTAACATAGCAAGGCACCTTGGCAAGGCGTTGCAAAAGGAAGTTTACGATACCCATCCAACTCGCTATTTCACGGACGGTAAAACCGCATTGCTAATAAATCATTGACGTATGAAAACAGATTACTGGAAACTCGCCCAAGCGGTGAGGTGGGGATTTTACATCCTTTTCGGAACGCTCGCCATACTTGGAATCGTGGCTATTTGCCTAGGACATTTCCTGCATATCATCACGACGTCCGGATGTGCGGCAATGGCTTACATGATAGCTAAACATTGGTAACTAACATTTAAAAACATAACACCATGTCGAATCTAATTCAGATCAAAGTAGCTGAGTTGAATCAGCTAAACCCGCTCATGATAGCGGAAGATAACAGGGTAGAACAAAAGTTCATCCAAATGTATAACGCGATCTGGGGTACCGCCCAAGGAGCGCAAATCTACGAGAAAGAGAAATTCAACTTCCGGAAGATATTACAAGACAAGCCGGAACTGCAAAGATGCACACCGTTATCCCTCTATGGATGCTTTTTGGATATAGCGGTCAACGGCCTGTCACTTGACCCAACAGGACGGCCGCACTGTTATATTCTTCCCCGTAGCACGAAGACCGGTTATAAGGATAACAACGGTAGTGATATCTACGAACTACGTGCTTATCTCTCTATCACCGGATATGGCGAGTTAGTCATGCGGCAACGTGCCGGACAAGTCCGTTACGTGGATAATCCCGTGGTTTGCTATGAGGGCGATACCTTCTCCCCCGGGTTGATCGACGGCGTAAAGACCGTGACCTACCAAGCGGCATGCCCCCGAAAGTCCAACAAGGTGATAGGTGGTTTCTTACGTATCGTACGCTCCGACGGTACCGTGGACTGGCACTGGATGATGGAAGGCGATATCAAGCGATTGGAAGCGTACAGCTTTAAGAACAACCAGAAATGGAACCCGCAAACCCGGCAGAAAGAAGGGAAGGCCAATGCCCTTTATACCTCTAGCGAAGGAGGTATTGATCCGGGATTCTTGGAAAGCAAGCTTATCAAGCACGCTTTCGACGGATATCCCAAGGTACGCACGGGACAGTTCTCCTCATTCGAGACACAGGAGGAACCGCAAGAGATCGACTACGGACTGGAAGAAACAACCGTTATCCAGCCCAATCAAGCCGGACAGCAACCGCAAGCCCTCCAGCCCCAATCGGAAAATCCTTTACAAGGATTCGGAGAGCAACCGCAAGCGGAACCGGTACCCGTATCTGGTATAACAGCCCAAATATCACAAGAAGATGAAGAAGCCGGATTTTAAGAGTTCAATATCAACATTCAAAATTTTATCGACATGGATACACAGAATAACAATTTACCTTTCAAGGCTAACGAGGTCATTAGCATCTTACAGACAGCCCCGGATATTCTCGCCCGCAATGAGGCATCGGTCTCAGCTTGCACGAACGCAGGGAAAACCCTCTTGGACACGATTGAGGGAAATGGAGGTATCGGCACGGACGAGATCGACACTGCGGTACAAGAATACCTTGCGAAGTCAAAGAAGACCGTAGAGAACATGAACAACCGCCGGAAGCCGTTAACCCAAATGCTAACGGCCATATCCAAACGTTTCACGACACTAGAGGGTTCCATAGACGCCAAATCCAAGGGAACCATCCCTTATCTGCTACAGATGGAGCGTAACAAATACGCCGCCAAGAAGCTGGAAGAGCAAAAACGCCGTGAGGAAGAGGCCCGGCAAAGACAATTGGCGGAGAACGAGAAAGCCCAATACCGGGCCGACATAACGGTCTTGCTTGATACCACGTACGCCGCCTACGTCGAGAAGCATATCAACGCCTTGAACGGGATTTTCAATCGTGCCTCCCTAGCCACGTATGGGGACGTATGCCGGCAGATCACGCAAACAAGCACCGGTTTCTCATGGACGGATTTCGTGAAAAACGTCGTGGATAACAAACAGACATTCTATATGGACGGTGAGACCCGCAAAGCGATCAAGAACGAGATAGCCATCCTAAAGAAAAAAGAATATTCCGATCGATACGCTTTCGAGATCGAGGGACTGAAACAATCCTTGGTCGATCGCCTCCCATCCCTCCGGAAACAACTGAAGGAGCAAGAGGAAATTCGCAAGACCAACGCAATCGAGGCGGCACGGCTGGAGGAGGAGCGCAAACGGAAAGAGGCGGAAGAACGTCAAAAGGCCGAACTGGAACGCAAGCGCAAGGAAGAGGAAGCAAGAGCCAAGGCGGAGGCAGAGAAAGCCACCGCGGAAGTACAGGCGGCCTTCGATTTCAGTGCCGCCAGTATGTCTCCTACCCCTACCAAGGCGAAGATCAAGAAAAAGATCCAAGTCACCAATCCACAAGGATTCATGCAGGTATACCAGATGTGGTTCATGCGTGAGGGTATCAACATGAGCATGGAGGATCTTGAGAAGATCCATAAGAAGATGATCTCCTATTGCGAGAAAACAGCCAATAAGGACGGTGAGCGAATCCAGTCCGCATTCGTGAAATATGTCGATGATATAACGGCCAAGTGATATGAGAAAGCTATATCTGTCCTCATGGATAAACTTCGGGAAATACAGGCGTACACCGAGTAACCTAAAAAAGATCCTCGATACGGAAGAGGGCCGCAAATGGTTCCGGTGGCTGATGGATAACACTTACGATTTTGAATTTGACTTCGCAGTCATTGAATACTTAAAACTCAAGGAAGAAGATGCAAGATACGTATTACCAACGGTCTGAGGTCAGCAACTCAGACCTGACAGAACTAAAGAACCTCCTCTATCCCCGTACGCAATACGGGGATAAGGAGAAGGCGTTCAAGTTCGGGAGTCTGGTGGATGCGATGCTGACAGAACCCGAACGGGTAAGATATGACAAACATACGGTAGATGACGTATTGTATTCCGGCGAAGATTGGGAACTGGCACAAGCCATGATCAAGTCACTCCGTATGGAAGCCCGACACGATCCCTTATTGGCGCAAGTGCTTGCAAAAGCGGAGACGCAACGGTTCATGGTAAACAAGGGGCAACGTTTCCAATACGGCAACTTTGAATATACGCTCGACACTCGTTGCAAATGGGACTGGTGGCTTCCCACATTCGGATTCGGCGGAGACTTGAAAACTACCTTCGCCAGTTCCCAGAAACAGTTTGACGAGGCGATTGATTTCTTTGATTGGGATCGTTCCCGTGCCTGGTATATGGATATCGCCGGAAGCCGTCAAGATTTCATCTATGGTATCTCCAAGAAGAACCAAAAAGTGTTCAAGGCTTTCATCAGACGGAACGATCCGAGCTACCGGAAAGGGAAAGAGAAATACGAGGAACTAGCCTTCCGGTGGTGGATGCTAATAAGCTAATAGTATGAAGAGTCTAGTTTTAATCCTAATCGACTGGCAAAAGTGCAGGCTGGCAAAGAAATGCCCTATATGCGGAGCTTCCGTACTCGTAAAGAAATTACAGACGCATACGGGAGATACATTCAACATATATCATTGCGGCAACTGTGGCAACGATTATATCTTAAAATAAAAATCATGAATCTCAATATCACACCGACAGACAAGATATCCAAGGAACTGGCCGCCATAGATGCCTTCCTGAATATCACAATGAGCGAAGACGTACAAGAAGCTGTCCTACGTGGAAACGACCTTGCCGTCTATATCGCCCGAACCGGGAAGCTGTTAGCGGACGCTAAATATCACCTGAACGGGAAAAAGAAATCGGAAGTATTCGACACATTACGGGAAACCGCTTCACGGGCCGGAGCGACCTCAAAGGCCGTAAACGCTATCATCGACAGCCTGTGCAAGGATGAGCAATACCTAGTCGACTGGTGTGATAGATTGAACCGGACCGCGACCCACCAATTGGAATGGTGTCGCACGATAATTAGCAAGGCGAAAGCAGAAATGGCCTTAGCGCCTCAGAGTTATAACAATCCTAAATTTTAAAAGAGCATGGAAGAATTAGTAAAAGAGCAACCCGTGTACGAGATCCAAAAAGTGAAGATCAAAAACAACCAGCTCACGGCGGAGTATACGGAAAAGTTCGTGGAAGCGAACTACAAGAACAACATCCTAAAGGAATCGGAGCAGTTTATCCACCCCGATCTACTGTACGCATTGAACCGGCTTAAGCCACACGTAGTGAAAATCTGTGAGATGCACGAGGCTACATTGGTCAATGTCGCCAATCCCTCCGACGATGACTTGAACGAGAAGCTAAAGAATATCATCGTCACCGGATACAGCAAAGGCGGTAATGATGAATCAGCCGGCGTATCAATCCAAGCGCAAAAACTCCTGAAAAGCGGGCAGATCCTTAACCTCTCCGTCCCATTCACCAAATACGAGGACGAGTCCGGCGACGGGTACCTTTACGGAGCCGAGTTGAAAGAGGCCATCGGTAGATGTAGCTACGAGGTGGACGCTTATCTGTTCGAAGGTAAATATGGCATCAAGCAAGAATCCTTCGATTTCGATACCCCGGAGGAATCGGATATCACGGGCGAGAAGGAAGAGAAGCCTAAGAAACGGGGACGGAAGAAAAAAGAGCAGATCAAGGAGATCGCCGAGGAGGTGAAAGCCTTCGACGAGTTCGCCTAACTAATAATAAAAACAACCGTTATGCAAATCACTTTACAAAACACGGAAAAGGGACAATGCTACGCGGTAAGGTTTGACAGGTACCGCCAGCAGGTCGTTGACAAGCTAAAGACAGCCGTCAGCGTCCGCTGGTGGGACAAGTCTACCGGAGCGTGGATGATCCCGGCCAACAATAAGTGCAAGGCGGAGCTAGACCAGCTCACCTATTACGTGAGGCACTTCGAACCCGTCAACTGGGGAGGGTACGAGTCTAAGACCGACGAGGACATAGCCTATCAAATACCGGACATGCCCGAGTTGGACGAGGATCATGGCCTAAAGATACAACCTTACCCCTATCAACTGCAAGGAATCGCACGAGGCTTACAACTAAAACGGTTTATCAATGGGGACGACATGGGTCTCGGCAAGACATTAGAGAGCATCGCTACCATCAACAAAGCTGATGCTTTCCCCTGTCTCGTAATCTGCCCCAATACGGTCAAGATCAACTGGCAACGTGAATGGCACAAGTTCACGGACAAGAAAGCCATGGTATTGACCGATTCGGTACGAACCTCATGGCCATTCTTCTGGCAAACGGGCATGAACCATGTGTTCATCGTGAACTACGAGAGCCTACGGAAGTATTTCGTACGCCGAATCAACAAATCGGAGAAATGGACGCTGAAAG
>OHAT01002048.1_pt1 | contig 16079 bp, 8 predicted proteins | sample 1577141 | NCBI WGS metagenome assembly OHAT01 (sample SAMEA3541578, study PRJEB24748) | human gut metagenome | biome: human gut; feature: human-associated habitat; material: faeces | place: China | collected 2012 | reverse complement strand
TTTGCATCATAATTAAAATTAGAGGTTAAAACTCATAAAAATAACGCAGGTATGGATAAAATTAAAGGACTGATCGATGCTCCCTTCACTCCGTTCCATGAGAACGGGGAAGTTAATTACGAGCCAATTGAAGCTTATGCGAAACTTCTTGTGAAAAACGGACTGAAAGGCGTGTTCATCAATGGTTCTTCCGGAGAAGGTTATATGCTGACAGAGGAAGAACGCATGAAATTGGCCGAGAAATGGATGGAAGCAGCTCCGGAAGGCTTTAAGGTAATTGTGCACGTAGGTAGCACATGCGTTAAGTCTAGTCGTAATTTAGCGGAACATGCTCAAAAGATCGGCGCTTGGGGTATTGGCGCTATGGCTACCCCTTTCCCTCGTATCGGTCGAATTGAGGAATTGGTAAAGTACTGCGAGGAGATCGCTTGCGGCGCTCCTGCCTTACCGTTTTACTACTATCATATCCCTGCGTTTAACAACGCTTTCCTCCCTATGCTGGATTTCTTAAAAGCAGTAGACGGGCGTATCCCTAATTTCGCCGGTATCAAATATACATACGAGAGCTTATACGAATACAATCAATGTCGTTTATACAAGGATGGTAAATTCGACATGTTGCACGGACAGGATGAAACGATTCTTCCTTGCCTTGCGATGGGTGGAGCGCAAGGAGGTATCGGTGGTACCACAAACTATAACGGAAAAGAATTAACCGGTATCCTAGAGGCTTGGGCAGCCGGTGACTTAGAGACAGCTCGCGAGAGACAAAACTTCTCTCAGGAGGTTATTAACGTTATCTGCAATTACCGTGGTAATATCGTCGGAGGAAAACGCATCATGAAATTGATCGGATTAGATCTCGGCAAGAACCGTACCCCGTTCCGGAATATGACGGACGAAGAAGAGGCCGCGATGAAAGCGGAATTAGAGGCTATCAATTTCTTTGAAAGATGTAATAAATTCTAAGGTATGGCAGCGTTTGACAATTTATCTAATCCATCGGAATATCTAGCTTATTGGGGCAAGACCTATCGGAATGAGCTTCTTTCCAATATTCTTCCTTTTTGGATGAAATACGGACTGGACAAAGAGAACGGCGGTTACTTTACTTGCGTAGACCGGGATGGTACTCTGATGGACTCTACTAAATCCGTTTGGTTCCAAGGACGATTCGCCTTTATCTTGGCATATGCCTATAATCACATTGAGAAGAACGAAGAATGGCTGAGAGCCTGTAAAAACGGTATCGATTTCATCGAGAAACATTGTTTTGATACGGACGGACGTATGTTCTTCGAGGTAACAGCGGCAGGCATCCCTGTACGTAAACGCCGTTACGTATTCTCCGAGACTTTCGCAGCGATCGCCATGGCCCACTATGCATTGGCATCAGGTGACAAAGGCTATGCCGAGAAGGCCGTGAACTTATTCAAGCAAGTATTGCACTATAAGAATACCCCGGGATTATTGGAGCCTAAATTTCGTGAAGGTCTCGTGGCGAAAGGCCATTCTTTCTGCATGATACTGATCGATACGGCGGCACGCATCCGTGAGGCCATAAACGATCCCATACTTACACAACAAATCGATGATTCCATAGCCGAGCTACGCCGTGATTTCATGCATCCCGAATTCAAGGCTATCTTGGAGACAGTAGGACCCAACGGTGAGTTTATCGACTCTATCGCCGGGCGTACCATCAATCCCGGCCACTCCATCGAGACCGCATGGTTTATCTTGGAAGAGGCCAAATACCGAGGATGGGACCCCCAACTAAAAGAGATGGGCTTACAAATCCTCAACTGGTCTTGGGACTGGGGCTGGGATAAGACGTACGGCGGAATCAACTATTTCAAGGATTGCAAAAACTTCCCTCCCCAAGAGTATTGGCACGACATGAAGTTCTGGTGGCCACAATGCGAGGCGGTTATCGCTACGCTTTACGCCTACCAAGCGACTGGCGACGCCAAATATCTCGAAATGCACAAACTAATAAACGATTACACATTTAATCATCTCCCCGACAAAGAATATGGGGAATGGTATGGCTACCTACACTTCGATGGTAGTCTCTCTCAATCTGCCAAAGGCAATCTATTCAAAGGTCCGTTCCACATTCCTAGAATGCTTCTCAAATGTAGTTTACTCTGCGACGAAATTCTTTCTAAATAACTTTATCTAAAATACTGAAAATTGGTCAATTGACATCAGGGGTCACAACCGTGGCTCCTGATGTTCTAAGGCTTTGTTTTCCTTTTTATTTTCCTCAATCAAATGAAAAATAAGAAATTATATCCTTGGATCGTAGTCGGTTTACTATGGGTTGTCGCCTTACTGAACTATATGGATCGCCAGATGCTATCAACCATGAAATCAGCTATGATGGTGGATATCGTGGAACTAGAGTCTGCGGCGAACTTCGGACGTTTGATGGCGGTCTTCCTGTCTGCCACCATACCGGCTACGGATTCATGAGCCCTGTAGCCGGTATGGTGGCAGACAGGGTAAACAGGAAGTGGCTAATCGTGGGTAGCTTATTTGTCTGGTCCTTCGTGACTTTGATGATGGGGTATTGCACGGATTTCAATCAGATCTATTACCTACGTGCCTTGATGGGGGTCAGTGAGGCCCTGTATATTCCTGCCGGATTATCGCTTATCACAGATTATCACCAAGAGAAAACACGGTCATTAGCCGTAGGTATCCATATGACAGGTCTATACGTAGGCCAAGCCTTGGGGGGATTCGGAGCTACGGTGGCCAGCGCTTATACGTGGGAAACGACTTTCCATTGGTTTGGTATCATCGGCATCGCTTATAGCGTGGTCTTGATCATCTTCTTACACGATAAGAAAGATCATGTGGAACAAGCCGTAAAACTGGAAAATTATCCGAAAGAGAATCCGATTTCCGGTGCGTTTAAAGGATTAGGGATGTTATTCACGAACATCGCTTTTTGGATCATTCTTCTTTATTTCGCCACGCCGAGCTTACCGGGTTGGGCGACAAAGAACTGGCTCCCTACCCTATTCGCTGAAAATCTCTCGTTGGATATGTCCGAGGCCGGTCCGTTATCTACATTCACGATCGCTATCTCTTCCTTTATAGGGGTAATCGCCGGAGGTATTTTATCCGATAAATGGATCCAGCGGAATGTCCGGGGACGTGTATACACAGGCGCCATTGGTTTGGCATTAACGATACCCTCTCTCCTATTACTAGGATTTGGGCACAACTTCCCGATGATTATCGGCGGTGGTCTTTGCTTCGGTATCGGTTATGGTATATTCGACGCCAATAATATGCCTATCCTTTGCCAATTCATCTCCCCCCGTTATCGGGCTACAGCCTATGGAATTATGAATATGACCGGTGTATTCGCCGGAGCCGCCATCACGGATATACTAGGAAAATCTACCGATGCTGGTAACCTTGGCCATGACTTCGCCATGCTAGCCGGATTGGTACTCATCGCACTTTTAATCCAAGTGATCTTCTTACGTCCGAAAGTCGCTAATATGACCGACGAATGCTAATTAATCTCATCCAATAAACTAAATAAACAACAAAAAAGTAATTCATTATGAAGAAGAATCTACTGCTCTTAATGCTCGCGCTCCTACTTCCGGCATTTATGTACGGACAAGAGCAGACAGTCTCCGGAACAGTGCTGGATACCTACAACATGGGTGTCCCCGGTGCGTCTATCGTTGAAAAAGGCACGACAAATGGAACGATTACCGATTTCGACGGTAATTACACTCTCACCGTATCCAACAAAAACGCCACATTAGTATTTTCTTTCATTGGGTACAAGACACAAGAAGTTCCAGTAGCCGGAAAGGCCAAAGTAGACGTGATCCTACAAGAAAACGCCGAACAGCTAGACGAAGTAGTGGTAACCGGTTACGGTGGCTCACAAAAGAGAGCGACCTTGACAACCTCTATCTCTAAATTGGATAACGCCGTACTGGAAAACGCAGCGATGTCTAACGCCGGACAATCCTTGCAAGGAACCGTATCTGGTTTGCGCGTCGTAAACACGACCGGTCAGCCGGGAGCAAACCCAAATATCGTACTTCGTGGCGGAGCTACCATAACAGGTAAGGATAATGGCGCATTGGTCGTTGTAGATGGTATCGTGCGCAACTCATTGGCCGACATCAACCCCTCCGACATCGAGTCTATCCAAGTATTGAAAGACGCAGCCTCAACCGCTATCTACGGTGCCCGTGCCAATGGTGGTGTAATCTTGGTTACCACGAAACGTGGTAAAGAAGGATCCGCTTCCGTCTCTTACAAGTTCAAGGGAGGTGCCAACTTTGCTCGCACAGGTTATGATTACTTAAACGCTCACGATTATATTTACTACAATCGCTTAGGATACCAAAGAACTGGACGTTCAGGCATGGATAACCAAATGGGATACGGTATCGGGAATGACCTATTTGATATCCGTTATTTGGATGACAGTACCAAAGGCCTCTTGGCAGAAGGTTGGCAACAAATGCAAGACCCAACCGATCCGAATAAACAAATCTTATTCAAGGATTACTCAGGGCAAATGAAAGACGCAGCCTTCCAAGACCCTTCTTTCACGCAAGATCATTATATCAATATCACAGGAGGTAACGACAAAGGTACATTCGCAGCCAGCTTAGGTTACTACAAAGAAGACGGTCTCATTAAGGGAACCAGCTACGAGCGTTTCTCCGGGACATTCAATGGATCCTATAAGATATTTCCGATCTTGACAGTCAACGCTGGAACGACTTATACATGGTCTCGCCAGCCGGGTCTTTGGATCGGATCATATGAGTTCTTCTATCGCACAATGAGCCAACGCCCTACATGGAACCCATACATGGAAGACGGATCTCCCGCTTCAGGCTTCGGCACGGGTGATGGAAACCCTCTTTACTACAAAGATAAATTAACGAATACGAATGGAACCCGCCGCTCTACCTATAATATCGGTTTTGATCTAGAGATCATCCCGAAGAAATTAATCTTGAAAGAGAATAGCGCCCTATACCACGTAGACGATCAAACAGATAAGTTCGAGAAATCTTACCAACAACAAAACGCCACTAGCCCGAATCTTACCCGTAAGGCTGAGGCCAAATATATAAAGCAGAACCAACAGCAACATAGTGTTACTTTGACGTACACAGACACATTCAAAGAAAAACACAATCTGGAGGCAATGCTTGGTGGCGAGTATTTCAATTGGCATCAATATACGCTGAACGCAAGGACCGAAAATTCTCCGTCGGATGACATCCCTACTTTGAACGCTGGTAGTAATCGTACCTATACCTATAGCTACAAGGAAGGCTATCGTATCCTTTCTGGCTTTGCCCGTGTAAACTATAACTACAATTACAAATACCTATTATCGGTCGTAGCTCGTTATGACGGAATCTCCAAGTTGAGCGATAACCGTTGGGGCTTCTTCCCGGGTATCTCCGCTGGTTGGAATATCATGGAAGAGGAGTTCTTTAAGGAATCGAAGTTGGTAGATGTGATCTCTAACCTGAAGCCTCGTATCAGCTACGGCGTGAACGGTAACGTAAACGGATTAGGATACTATGACGTATATGGCAGCTATGGGCAGAAAGACGCAAACGGATCGATCATAACAAACTATGATGGCTCTGTAGGTTTCTATAATGACAAATTGGTAAACGGTGGATTACGTTGGGAGCAAAGTAAATCTTTCGAAGTAGGTTTGGATATAGGATTCTTCAACAATCGCTTGAGCTTTATCCTAGACTATTATAATCGTACGACTTCCGATTTGTTGACAGATTTGGATTTACCCAATTACACTGGTTTCAACAGCATCAAAACCAACTTGGGAACTTTACGTAACCAAGGTTTCGAGATGGAAGTAAAAGCGAATATCCTAAACAACGTAAACGGATTCAGTTGGGATGTATCAGCAAACTTATCTACGGTAGCGAACAAGATTGTCAAGCTTCCGGCCAATGGGAACGAAAATAACCGCCAAGGAGGTTACCAAGTATACGACCCGCAAAAGGGTGAAGTCGTATGGGTTGGCGGAAAACAAGAAGGTGGTAAGCTGGGTGATTTATTTGCCTTCAAGCAAGATCATATCTTCAAGGATTGGGATGACGTGAAAGCGAATGCCAATAACCGCTACGACGCAATTGGAGAATTGTATGGCCCCGCCGCATGGGAAGCTTTAAAGGATAAGGCAGGTAAGCAACCGATCGAGCCGGGTGACGTTTGTTGGGCCGACTTGAACAATGATGGCGTAATCAACAATCTAGACCGCGTGAAAGTAGGTAATCTTTTCCCGACAGTAACCGGTGGTTTCTCCACGACATTAGGCTATAAGGATTTCTCTTTATACGCTCGTTTTGATTATGCGTTAGGGCATACGCTGTATAACGACTTAGCCGCACGTTCACTTGGACAATATCAAGGTTCGTTTAACATCATCGATATGGTGAAAGACAGTTGGTCGGAGACAAACCAGGATACGGATATACCTAAGTTCTACTATGCCGATCAGTTGAGCAAGAAGAATATTACTCGCTCCAACAATGGTTTAACAGCAGTTGACAACAACAGCTCCCGCTTCTACGAAAAGGGTGATTATCTAGCTTTACGTGAAATCACATTGACTTGGAACCTACCAAAGAAATGGATTAACAAAGCCTTGATGAGCAATGCCTCTGTTTATGTAACCGGACAAAACTTGTTCTACATCACAGGATATACCGGTGTATCTCCGGAACCGGCGGTAGATACTACCTATGGTCAAGGTCTTGATAACGGTAGATACCCAACTCCTAAAACGGTTCTTCTTGGTTTATCCGTAACATTTTAGTCAAACCCATTAAAAAAGACAGACATTTATGAAAAAGATAATTATAGCCATGATGGCAGCAGTCTCATTACTGAATTTCAGCGGATGCGACTCCTTGGACATGGAACCCGTAAGTAGTATTTCCGACGCAAACTATTGGAAATCCCCGGACCAGTTTAAGGCATTCAACATAGGTTTACACGGATTGCTCCGTTCACAATCCAGTTATAACATATTCGTATTGGGCGAACCTCGCTCGGACATCTACGGAGATCAGCCGTTCGGAGGCGAGGCTACCCAAGGCGTAGAGCGTTTCTCATACAACACGATCAACGCAGAGTTTACAGGAATCAGCAACTTCGCTAATTTTTATACGACACTGAACCAAATCAACTTGATGATCCGTAGAACGAACGAGACCGATTTATTAGGCGAGGCCGAAAAGAACTATTACTTAGGGCAGGCTTACGGTTTACGCGCCTATATCTATTTCCATTTGTTACGCTCTTGGGGAGACGTTATCATTACTACAGAGCCAACCTTAGGTAGCGAATTGGATATCTCTCACCTTGATAAGGCCGCTTCTCCAGCGAGTGAGGTGATGGATCTGATCAAGAAGGATATCGATGCCTCGGAAAAAGCTTTTGGCGGAGATTATTCTTATAAACAAGGAAAGTGTTATTGGTCTAAACCCGCTACCTTGATGCTGAAAGGTGAGGTTTATCTATGGAGCGGACGCCAGATGGGTGGCGGCACGGGCGATTATACCGTAGCCAAGACAGCCTTGCAAGATCTTCAACAAAACGGCAACTTAAAGCTGCAAGAGAAATTCACGGACGTTTTCTCTTTCAATAATAAGGAGAACAGCGAGATGATCTTCGCGCTCCATAGTGGTAAGGAGGATGATTTCATGATGTGGAGAGACTATAACTGGCGTAACAATATGGTACCTCAACGTGAGTACATGGCAGGCTACTGTGACGAGACAGGAACTCCATTCCTTGAAATACCGGGATACAACCTACAAGGCTTAATGCGCTACCAAGTAAAGAAAGATCATTACCTAAAATCATTCCGCGAAGGTGATACCCGCTTGAAAGGTACCTTGAAGGCCGTTTATAAAAAGCACGAAGACGGCACCTTGGAGTATATCGCGCCAATCCAATACAAGTTCCAAGGAACCACCTTGGAAGGTAGTAACGAGAGAAGTTGGTACGATGATTATCCTATCTATCGCTATGCGGATGCCTTGCTATTATTAGCCGAGGCTAAGGCCTTGCTCGGAGAAGATCCTTCTACAGAGATCAACGCCGTTCGCGAGCGTGCTTACGGTTCCGAATATTTTAACGCACATAAGAACGAGGTGGCTTATCCGAATGACAAAGGAAGTTTCTATAACGATAACCCGTTTGAGGCGGGCGACGAGAATGTGATGGAAGCTATCCTTAAAGAGAGACTTCGCGAGTTCTTCTTTGAGGGTAAACGTTGGTACGACTTGAGACGCTTCGGTAAGGATTATGTATTAAAATATACCACAGCACAAGAATCACGTTTATTATGGCCGATCAATGAAGGGGCATTGACAAACAATCCCGCATTGAAACAGACTCCCGGATACTAATCGTACATAGGTTTAAGGCGATTGGATATAACTAGGTTTTTGGCACGAATTCCAAAGGGGCTTTGTTCATATGAATGAATATCGCTACCTTTGGAATTCACATATCTATTAATTTCAACCTACAAACAAAAAACATCATGAAAAAAACTTTCCTGTATTTCTGCCTTCTTTTCATCGTACAAACGGCTTTTGCGGCAGACAGTCTTTATGTGCGAGAGCAACAAATCCCCATCTTGATAGACCGGATCGACAATGTACTTTACGAGATGCGGATACCGGCCCAAAAAGGGGATGTATTAAACGAGATCACGATACAGATCGGAGACAATGTCAATCTGTCGGACATCCAAGCGATACGTCTATTTTATAGCGGAGTGGAAGCTCCATCCCGCAAAGGGGAACATTTCAGTCCCGTTACGTACATATCCAGCCATATACCGGGAAATACCCGTAAGGCTCTTGAATCTTATTCCGTACGGCAAGATGAGGTTACCGCCCCCTTGTCGCGCACGGTAAAACTAACCTCTAAGCAACCGATGCTTAAAGGCATCAACTATTTCTGGGTAAGTATCCAGATGAAGCCTGAGACTTCCTTATTGGCAAAAGTAGCGACCACGATACCTAACGCCCAGATCAACAACAAACCGATCGACATCACTTGGAAAGGAAAGGTGGACGAACGCCATGTAGGTATCGGCGTACGCCAAGCCGGGGATGACGGATCGGCGGCCTTCCGCATCCCGGGATTAGTGACGACGAATAACGGAACATTACTCGGAGTCTACGATATTCGCTATAATAGCAGCGTGGACCTGCAAGAGAAAATCGATATCGGAGTAAGCCGCAGTACCGATAAGGGACAAACTTGGGAACCGATGCGAGTAGCCATGACTTTCAAACAAACGGATGGCCTGCCCCACGGACAAAACGGCGTGGGAGACCCATCGATCTTGGTAGACGAAAAGACCAATACGATCTGGGTAGTAGCCGCATGGACGCATGGTATGGGTAACGAACGGGCTTGGTGGAACTCCATGCCGGGAATGACACCGGACGAGACCGCCCAACTTATGCTCGTGAAAAGCGAAGACGATGGTAAGACGTGGAGCGAACCGATCAACATCACGTCTCAAGTAAAAGACCCGTCTTGGTATTTCCTATTGCAAGGCCCGGGACGAGGCATCACGATGCAAGACGGTACCTTGGTCTTCCCGATCCAGTTTATCGACGCTACCCGTGTGCCCAACGCCGGCATTATGTATAGCAAAGACCGCGGGAAAACATGGCACCTGCATAACTTAGCCCGCACGAATACCACGGAGGCACAAGTTGCCGAGGTAGAGCCGGGCGTATTGATGCTAAATATGCGCGATAACCGGGGCGGTAGCCGTGCCGTAGCCACGACAAAAGATTTAGGCAAGACATGGACAGAGCATCCTTCCAGCCGCAGTGCCTTGCAGGAACCCGTTTGTATGGCCAGCTTGATCAAGGTAAACGCCAAAGACAACATCACCGGCAAAGACCTTTTACTCTTCTCCAACCCGAATACGACAAAAGGGCGTAATCATATCACGATCAAGGCGAGTCTGGACGGCGGACTTACTTGGCCTACGGAGCATCAAGTCTTATTAGACGAGGCCGAAGGCTGGGGATATTCCTGTCTCTCCATGATCGATAAGGAAACGGTTGGAATCTTCTACGAGTCAAGCGTGGCGCATATGACCTTCCAAGCCATTAAGCTAACAGATCTTATTCCTTAGAGAAACAATCTATGAGATCAATACTGAATCTTATTCTTATTGTATATATAGGCATTTCCGGGTCTTTACAGGCCCGGAATCCTGTTTTATTGCCCTTGCCCCAAAAATACGTCCGGACAAACGCTTCGTTCCATCCGAAGGAAATCGCGGTTTCTTCCGAAGGGAAACTCCGTTCCATCCTAATGGAATTCTTGGAGGAGCTGCCGGTAAGCGTCCAACCGGACAGCCGATACAAGATAGAGGTTTCCTTGGTTGACAAATTGGACGGAATCCCCCTCAACTCCGAGGAGGCTTATCAACTAAGCGTCTCTTCCCGGGGGATAACCATCCGGGCGGTATCCGAGCAAGGAGCTTATTGGGCGATACAAACCTTGCGCCAACTGACCGAGCGGCAAGGGAAGCGATATTCCATCCAAGGCTGCGAGATCACCGACTGGCCCGCTTTCCGCACACGAGGATTCATGCAAGACGTGGGGCGGAGCTATATCTCCATGGAAGAACTGAAACGGGAGATCGAGGTACTTTCCCGCTACAAGATGAACGTATTTCATTGGCATCTCACGGAGAACCAAGCTTGGCGTCTGGAGAGCAAGATCTTTCCGATGCTGAACGACAGCTGCAATATGAGCCGTATGCCCGGAAAATATTACACGATCGAGGAGGCAAAGGAGCTGGTTCGCTTTTGCAAGGAGCATAACGTACTATTGATCCCGGAGATCGATATGCCGGGGCATAGCGACGCTTTCATCCGGGCGTTCCGTCATGATATGCAGAGCAAGGAGGGTATGGCGATCTTAAAACTATTGATGGATGAGGTTTGCGAGGTATTCGAGGAGGTTCCTTACTTACATATCGGTACGGACGAGGTAAAGTTTACCAATCCGAAGTTCGTACCCGAGATGGTCGCTTATATCCGTGCGAAAGGGAAACAAGTGATCTCTTGGAACCCGGGATGGAAGTACAAACCGGGTGAGATCGACATGGAGCAAATGTGGAGTTACCGGGGAAAAGCGCGACCGGGCATTCCTGCGATCGACTCCCGTTTCCATTATATCAACCATTTTGATACGTTCGCCGACTTGATCGGCTTATACACCAGCCGTATTTACAATGAACCGCAAGGAAGCCATGATTTGGCGGGTACGATCCTTGCCGTATGGCACGACCGGATCGTACAGCCGGAGGACAAATTGATCCGGGAGAATAATTTGTATCCGAATCTATTAGCGATCGCCGAACGTTCTTGGTTGGGCGGCGGCTATCAATATTTCGATAAGAACGGAACGATGCTGCCTATCGATCCCGATAACGAGGAGCATAAGGCATTTGTCGATTTTGAGCGGCGGATGTTATGGCATAAAGAACATCATTTCCAAGGATACCCGTTCGCCTACGTCAAGCAAACCAACGTGAGATGGCGTATCACCGACCCTTTCCCGAATGATGGGGAACTGACCCGTTCTTTCCCTCCGGAAAAGTCGCTTCAAGCGCAATATACCTATGAAGGGAAAAATTACGGTACGCACGACGCCATCGGTGCCGGAATCTACCTGCGCCATGTCTGGGGACCGCTGGTTCCCGGTGTCTATAAGGACCCGCAGCCGAATCATACCGCTTACGCATGGACTTGGATCTATTCGCCCAAGACGCAAGACGTAGGGGCGTGGATCGAATTCCAGAATTACGGGCGCTCGGAGATGGATCTTCCTCCCTCACAAGGGAAATGGGATTATAAAGAGAGCCGTATCTGGGTAAATGATCAAGAGATAACGCCCCCCGTATGGACCGCTACCCACCGGGAGAAGTCCAATGAGATCCCACTGGGGAACGAGAACTGCGTAAGCCGTAAACCAACCCCGGTCCATCTGGGAAAAGGCTGGAACAAGGTGTTCATGAAGCTTCCGGTCGGTACGTTCAATACCCCCGAGGTCCGTCTGGTGAAATGGATGTTTACGTTCGTTTGCGTCACCCCGGATGGAGAGAAAGCGGTGGAAGGACTGGTTTACTCTCCGGATAAACAACTTAAATAACGTCTAATTCGGTTGAATGAAATGAGAAAAATAATAGGAATCTTATCCATCTTCCTCGCTTTCGCTCTCATGGGGCAAGCGCAAAGAATCAAGGTGGCTTGCGTAGGTAATAGCGTGACCTACGGCTACGGAATCGAGAACAGGGAAACAAACTGCTACCCGGCCCAATTGCAACAGATGCTTGGAGATGCCTACGAAGTGGAGAACTTCGGGCATAGCGGGGCTACTTTATTAAACAAGGGATATCGTCCTTATACCCAACAAGAGGCGTATCAAAAGGCACTGAGGTTTGCCGGGGATTACGTGATCATCCATCTGGGATTGAACGATACGGACCCTCGGGCATGGCCGAATTACCGGGACGACTTCGTTCGGGATTATCTTTCCTTGATCGAATCTTTCCGGAAAGCCAATCCGAAATGCAAGGTATGGGTTTGCCGTATGACTCCGATATCTCACCGCCATCCTCGTTTTAAATCCGGTACAAGAGACTGGTACTGGATGGAGCAAGCGCTTATCGAAGAAATCGCCCGGATAGCCGGCGCGACCTTGGTCGATTTGCAGGAAGGATTATATGATCGTCCGGATCTATTGCCCGACGCATTGCATCCAAACGCTGAAGGTGCCGGTATCTTGGCCCGCACCGTTTATGGGGCGCTAACCGGCGATTACGGAGGATTACAGCTTCCTGCCATCTATTCGGACCGGATGGTCTTGCAACGGGATCAACCGCTTCCTATATCTGGCATCGCCAACCAAGGGGAGAAAGTAACCGTTACCCTCGCCGGACAAAGGAAGGAGACCGTAGCCGGTACGAACGGGAAATGGACTGTCACGCTCGATCCCTTGCGGGTAAGCGGGAAATCCTATACCTTAACGGTTTCTACCCCCAGCCGCACGCTGAACTATCGGGATGTAGTAGCCGGGGAAGTCTGGCTATGCTCCGGACAATCCAACATGGCGTTCCGGGTAAACGAGAGCGTAAAGGAAGAACAACAGCAACAATTGGATTACGCGAAACAACACTCGCAAATCCGTTTATTCGACCTAAAGCCCCGCTGGGAGACCTACGCCGTGGAATGGGACGCTTCCGTACAGGATTCATTGAACCGCCTGCAATATTACCACGACGCCCAATGGGAAGTATGCGACACGCAGAATACCGCACGCTTCTCGGCCATAGGATTTGCCTTCGGGCGTATGCTGGCCGATAGCTTACAAGTACCCGTAGGATTGATATTGAACGCTGTTGGCGGCTCGCCTACGGAGGCATGGATCGACCGGAAAACACTGGAATTCGAGTTTCCGGATATCTTACAGGATTGGACGAAGAACGACTTTATCCAAGATTGGGTACGTGAACGGGCGGCCTTAAACATCAAGCAAGCGTCCAACCCGCTCCAACGCCATCCGTATGAGCCTTGTTATCTGTTCGAGGCGGGTATCCAACCCCTTCATCGATATCCCATCAAAGGGATTATTTGGTACCAAGGAGAATCGAACGCCCATAATATGGAAGTACACGAACGATTATTCCCGTTATTGGTGAACAGCTGGCGCCAGAATTGGAACGCAGACCTGCCTTTCTACTATGTCCAACTATCCAGCATAGACCGCCCGAGTTGGACTTGGTTCAGGGACAGCCAACGCCGCCTAGCGCAAACCATATCGAATACGGGTATGGCCGTTAGTAGCGATCGCGGGGATTCTTTAAACGTTCACCCTACCCGAAAAAAAGAGATTGGCGAACGACTGGCACATTGGGCCTTGAACAAGACTTACGGACATAACGTAATCCCATCCGGCCCTTTGTTCCGCAACGCAACGTTTACCGATAACGCCGCCTATATCACTTTCGATTACGCAAAGGGCTTGAGAACTTCCGATGGGGACCCCATCCGTACATTCGAGATCGCCGAGCAGGAAGGACTTTACTATCCGGCGCAAGCCGTGGTAGAGAACGGGAAAGTAAAGGTGTGGAACGATCAAGTGACTCACCCGAAGCTGGTACGCTACGGCTGGCAACCCTTCACGAGAGCGAATCTTGTAAACGAGGCGGGCATGCCGGCCTCTACGTTCCGGGCAATAAAAGAATAAGCTATGCATAATAAACAACAAATCACCGGTTGGCTGTTCCTCCTGCTACTCTGCGTAGCGGGATGCGGCCAGCCTGTATCTAAAAAACAGAACACCATGATAAACTGGACAAAATTACCGGATCTACCGGGAGCAGCCGATACGGCTTCCCTTGGCGTTTCCGCCCCGTTCGCCGGCATCCATAACGGCGTATTGATCGTTGCCGGAGGTTGCAACTTTCCGGACAAACCCGTCACCGAGGGAGGAGCCAAGCGATATTATAGCGAGATATTCGTCCTTCTTCCCGAAGGCTGGAAAGAGATCGACCGACTGCCTCGTCCCGTCGCCTACGGCGCTACGGTTTCCACCCCGGAAGGTATCGTTTGCATCGGAGGAAACAACAGTGATTCTTCCTTGGTAGAGGTCTCCCGCATCTCCTATAACCCCACGAAAGGAGAGGTAGCGGTTTGCGCCTTACCCTCCTTACCGTCTCCAATGGATAATCTCTCGGCCGCTTTTACCGGACAGGAGATTTACGTAGCAGGGGGAAATGAGAACGGACAGCCCTGCCATACCTTCTTACGCCTCAACCTAGCGAATATCGAAAAGGGATGGGAACAACTACCGGACTTCCCGGGAGCAGCCCGTGTACAACCGGTATTAGCGGCCGGAGAAAGTCCCAACGGCACACGTATCTATCTAGCCGGAGGCTTCCAGCCCATCCTAAACGAAGAGGAACCGATCGTCCCGACGGATGTATTGGTATTCGACCCGGCAACTTTTACCTGGCAACAAGAGACCGTTCTTCCCCCGTTTAAGGACGGAACGAACCGTACCCTAACAGGAGGCTGTGCCGTGACTTTCCAAACGGATAAAATCTTATTTATGGGAGGTGTGAACTACGATTGTTTCCTAGCCGCCATCGCCCGCCCGATCCATTTAGCAAAAGCGGAGGCGACGCAAGATTCAGCGGCCATTACCCGCCTGCAAGCGGAAGCCAAGGCCTATATGCACCATCCGGTAGAATGGTACCAATTCAATACCACCTTACTTCAATACGACCTATCCACGAAAGCATGGAGCGATCTGGGCGAATATGAGCAGTTGGCCCGTGCCGGAGCGGGAGCGGTTATCCAAGATGGCCGGTTAACTATCATCAACGGAGAATTGAAACCGGGTATCCGCACGCCGCAAGTGAATCAAGCGAAATTATAATAGGGATTTAGTGGGATCGCTGGTAAGTTTGCCAACGATCCCTGTTTACTTTTCCCACCCGATTTTCAGTATCCGGAGTCTATTTAGAGCATACGTATCCCAAGGCAAATCCTAGACAATAAGCACGTAAATAATGTTCTTATATAAATCATTGAACATAAACATCTTAAAAAGACGATTATACTTTCCGCAAAACACGTACGTGTTTTTGGAAAAAGTCGTACATGTTTTTCGGGAAACACGTACATGTTTTTACTGAATCACACGACAGGAAACAAGAGCGTATATGGAAATATACAATAAGCCTACCTTAAAAATAAGTATACGATAACCTACACATCCGGATACGCCTCAAATTGCAGCACATTATTGGCCATGATGGGAAAAGAAGATATCGCAATCATAGATATGCACTCCTCTCTATAAAGGGCTTACCCAAACCGATTACGAATGTCAAGAGGGTGACAGTGGGGATGCATGCATGAAGGAGGGGGCTATTCCACCTTTACCTATAATAAATATATAGGCTACTATTG